>Ga0335072_10003203_pt1 | contig 24734 bp, 22 predicted proteins | sample Lox_Sample_21_FD_206725 | JGI IMG/M metagenome (GOLD analysis project Ga0335072, IMG submission 206725) | Soil microbial communities from Loxahatchee National Wildlife Refuge, Florida, United States - Lox_Sample_2.1 | ecosystem: Environmental > Terrestrial > Soil > Wetlands | place: USA... | reverse complement strand
CGAATTCATCATCACGTTCAGCAATGAACGGCCCGAGGACTTCGGACTGGGCGCGGCTTTCGGAGCGATGACTGACGCCGTGTTGGGCAACACCTACGACCTGCCGGCCTCGGATTTCGCGGCGATCCGTCGCGGCACTGCTGACCGTGCATTGGCCGCCCGCGTCGGAGACCCCGACGTGCCCGCGGCCGCTTACTTCGACGACCCGCACAAGTTCTCGGTCGACGCGATGACTCCGCCCGTCAGCATCGCCGTCGGCTCCGCCAAGACCGCGCGCTTGCAGTATTGGCCCGCACTCAAAGACCTGTCGATGTACTCGTTGCGCATCCGCGAGGATGGGATGCGCGAGCCGCATTGGCACCCGATTACCGCGGAGATGGGCTATGTGAACCGAGGCGGGGCCCGCATGACCGTGCTGGGTCCCGGCGGCAACCTTGACACCTGGTACCTGCGGGAGGGCGATGTGTACTTCATCCCCCGCGCCTACCCCCACCACATCGAGGTCTTCGACGCGCCGGAGATGCACTTCTGCATCTTCTTCGATCAGCCCACCCCAGGCGACATCGGTTATCGGACGTCGGCCAGCGCCTACTCGCGCAAAGTGCTTGCGGCAACGTTTGACACCCACGTCGACGATCTGCCCGACTTCCCGTTCACCAAAGCCGACCCGCTGATCGTCAACCGGCTCAACCCACTCGACGCCCACGCCGTCGGCGAGTAGGTCGTGTGCACCCGCCGGAAGGGAGCCTGCAACGCTCCCCTTCCGGCTCGCACGACACAATGGATCGATGACCACACCAGTAGCCGTACAAGCCGCTACCCAGACAGCCGCACACCGCGTCGCGGCGATGCTGATGAGCATCGGCGCCGTGCATTTCCTGGCGCCCAAACCGTTCGACACCATCGGTCCCGCCGAGCTGCCCGGGGACCCGCGCTTTTACACCTACGCGTCGGGAGTCGCCGAGGTATCCGTCGGCGCGCTGCTGCTGCCGCGACGTACCCGCCGATTCGCCGCGCTGGCGGCTGCGCTGCTGTTCGTCGGGGTCTTCCCGGCCAACGTCAACATGTGCCGGTTGTGGTGGGACAAGCCCTGGCCGATGCGCATTGCCGCCCTGGCCCGACTGCCACTGCAGATTCCGATGATCACCACCGCACTGAAAATCCGGCGCAACAGCTAGCGAATTCGATTGACTCCATAGGAGGTCACTGTGGCCAAAGCCGACATCGCGGCACTGCTCGCGGTCGCAGCGGCCCTGATGATCGGCATCGGCGATGTCATCGAGCAGCAGTCCGCCCAGCAGGTCACCGACAAGCCAGTCGGTACCCTGGCCCTTTTTGGCCGGCTGCTGCGCGACCGCCGGTGGTGGGCGGGCAGCCTGGTGGCCGCCGCCGGGTTCGGACTGCAGGCCGCGGCGCTGGGCCTGGGTTCCGTGGTGCTCGTGCAGGCACTTTCGGTTACCTCATTGCTGTTCGCGTTGCTCATCAGCGCGATCGCGAACCATCGCAGAATCACTCGCTGGCAATGGGTCTGGGCAGTGCTGCTCGCCGCCGCCGTCACGGTGGTGGTTACGGTCGGCAATCCGCAGGCGGGGAACCCGCGGGGGTCGGCCCGGACATGGATCGTCGTGGCCTTGATCATGGGTCCGTGTCTGATCCTGTGTGTGGTTGGTGCTCGGATCTTCTCGGGTTGGATCAGTGCACTGTTGCTGGGGGTGATGTCCGGTGCGCTGTGGGGCCTGTTCTCGGTGTTGACCAAGGGCGTCGTCGACCAGCTTGGCCAAGGCATCCCGAAATTGCTGCGTATGCCTGAGCTATACGTATGGGCGGGGCTGGGACTCGCAGCCACGGCCTGGGAGCAGTCGGCGTTTCGGGCCGGTCCGCTGACAGCGTCACTACCCGCGGTGACTGTCACCGAGCCCATCGTCGGATCGGTCCTCGGCGTCACCGTGCTGGGCGAGACGCTGAACACCAACACCGCTGGCATGGTCGCGCTTGGTGTGTCGGTCGCGGTGATGATCGCGGCGACGGTGGCGCTGGCTCGCAGCCAGGCCGCTGAGGCGCCGGCGACCGACGAAAGGCAGAGGCCCGCAACGAAAACCAGCTGACGTGATCTCTACCCGAAGGCCTTCGCGAAGGTCTTGCGTCATCTAGCCAGCCGATCGGCGGATGCGGGGCGAAACCCGGAGTGTGCTATCGAGACAGACACCGCGCTGCCAACGGGTCCCTTGTGGTCGACAAGGACGGCTGACCCGGTGGCCACCCCGTCGTTGCTGTAGTGAGTAAGTGCGGCCAGCCCGATATGGGGCCCCTCCGGCAGCCGGCTCAGGGTCAGCGTGTAGTCGACATTGATGAACTGCAGAGCGTTGGTGCCCCAATTGGCAATTGCGGCAGTGACGTCGGCAGCCATCGCCGCTCGGGTAAAAGCGGTGAGCGGCTCGCCGTCGATCAACGGGCGGGTTTCCTGCAACCAGGTGTATTTCTGTCCAGATGTGTCGTCCCATCCTGGGTCGGGATTCTGGACCCCGGCGCCCCAGCCGTACGTCCGCATAAACAGGGACGGGTGGGTGCCGTCCTCCTCAATTGGCAGCCGCGGCATCCGCACTGGTTGTGACCACACGTCTCCGTCGGGCTGCGGGCCGCGACGTAGAAACAGCGCACTTCCACGCGCGACGGGGACATCATGCTGGATGAGAACTGCCTCGACGAGCCGCAATCGCCGTCGCTCGTGATGTACGCGGGTGTGCACCGTGATCGGTTCCAGCGCAGTTGGCGCGGGAAGATCGACGGTTAGCCGCGCAGGTTGCAGTTGCGGGTCGTCGACCGCCTGTTGAACAGCGCAGCTCAAAAGGCCGCCGGCGACATGGCCACTGATGGTGGGACCCCAGCCTCCCCGCGCTATTTCCGTTGGCACGTAATGGCTTCCGTCACGGACGAAGTACGGTGTCGACCCTGTTACTGTGCCGTCGTCCGGCACGACTTTCGGCTCGGTCACTCCATACCTCCTTGAGGCTACCGAACCGTAGATATTACAGTATCGTTTCCAGTCGATCGGGATGGTCAGCGATTGAGCGGTGAGCCGACGCGATGTGCGGTCCCGTCTGGATCGACGTAGGCGAATTCCCGCAAGCCGTAAGGCGTGTCGCGCGGGGCGATCAAGCGACCTTCGAGGTCCTCCAACGCTTTCCATTCCGCATGCAGGGCGTCGGCGTCACTGACATAGAGGTACACACTCGCGGCGGTACGAAGGGGATCATGCTCGGCCCACTCGGTGAGGTGGATCGACACCGAGCCGCGGTCGGCAAAGCCGTAGCGCTCCGGGCCTCCGTAGCCGCGGGCGTCGAATCCGAGGCGGCGGTAGCGGTCAAGGGCGATGTCGAGGTTTCGGACCGGGACGATCGGTGACACCGAGGTGAAATCAATTGCGGCCACACCATAGTCTGTCAGTTAGGTCGGGGACTACCCAAGTTTGCTGGTGTCAGCACGACCGCGTCGGGGTTCCGAATGGCCCCAAGCCGTTTACCCATCGGCTGTAGATCGCCGCGGCCACCAGGGCGTACACTCTGGCGGCCGAGCCGGTCGAGCGACGATACTTGCGCCATCACCGAACCTAGCTGTGCGGCCTGCCGGTGGGGGCCCATCACACAGCATCGAGGAGGACAAGTGAGCACATCAGAGACGACGGCTGAACCTGACAAAGGGCAGCCGGTAATCCATCTCTCGCAGCTGCTGCGCGCCCCGGTGCTGGCCCGCTCTGGCGAGGCCGTGGGCCGGGTCGAGGACGTGATCGTCCGGCTGCGCGGTGCCGATGAGTATCCGTCGGTGACCGGGATCGTGGCCGAGGTCGGCGGGCGGAAAGTGTTCATCGGCAGCAAATCAATTCATGAGTACGCAACGGACCGAGTTGTGTTGGCCAAGAACAAGGTTGACCTTCGTGGTTTTGAGCGACGCGACGGTGAGGTGCTGCTGCGCGCCGATGTGCTCGGGCACCGGCTGATCGACGTGGCCGCCGTGGAGTTGGTGCGCGCCTACGACGTCGAGCTGGAAGACACCGGCGCCGGGTGGGTGCTGGCACGGCTGGACACCCGCCGTCCACCGAGGTTCTTCGGCCTCATCAAAGGCTCCGCGGGACATGCGCCCCGCGATTGGAAGGCTTTCGAACCGCTGATCGGCCACGCCCGCTCCAACGCCGTGCGCCGCCTGTCGGGCCGGGTAGGCGGGTTCAAACCCGCCGAGATCGCCGATCTGCTCGAGGAGGCCGACAAGGCCGAAGGCGGCGAGATCCTCGATCGGGTCCGCAGCGACCCGGAATTGGAAGCCGACGTCTTCGAAGAACTCGACCCCGATAAGGCCAGCCGACTCCTCAACGGGATGCCCGACGACGAGGTCGCCGGGTTGCTGGGCCGGATGCGCGCCGACGATGCCGCTGACGCGATCGCAGACCTCCGCCAATCGCGGCGCCGGCACGTACTGGATTTGATGCCGGCGCCGCAACGCACCAAGGTGATCACCCTGATGGGGTTCAACCCCGAGAGCGCCGGCGGACTGATGAACGTCGATTTCGTCTCATGCGCTGCCACCGCGACCGCGGGCACCGCGCTCGCGCTGATCGCCGATGCTCGCGCTGTCCAGCCCGAGGCGTTGATCAAGATGCATGTTCTGGACGTGGACAAACGTCTCGCCGGTGTGGTGTCAGTGATCGTCCTATTGCAGGCGCAGGCCGCCGAAAGCGTTGGCACGCTTATGGACTCCGACCCAATACGGGTCGGCCCGGAAGCCGACCTGACGGACATCGCGCTGTTGATGGCCGACTTCAACCTCTACTCCATCCCGGTAGTCGACGAGCAGGATCGCATGCTCGGGATAGTCACCGTGGACGACGTGCTGGAAGCCACCATCCCCGAGGACTGGCGCCGCCGCGAACCCGCGCCCCGCCCGGTCCGCGAAATCACCCAAAACAGTGATGAGGGCAACGCGCCTGTGTCAAGAGGGGAAGTTACGTGAGCTCCGGCGACGACAACACCACCCACCCGGGTGCGCCGGCTGGTGGCGTTGAACAGTCTGAGGCGTCGCACACCGCCGTGCTCGACAGCAAACACCTGGGCGATATCGAGGGCGCGTTCGGACGCATCAGCATCGGCGAGACCGGGCATCCCCATACGTGGAAGGCCCGACTGCTGACCCTGCTTGCCATTGTCGGTCCCGGGATCATCGTGATGGTCGGCGACAACGACGCCGGCGGTGTGGCCACTTATGCCCAAGCCGGCCAGAACTATGGCTACTCGCTGCTGTGGGTGCTACTGCTGCTGATTCCGGTGCTCATCGTCAATCAGGAAATGGTGGTCAGGCTCGGCGCGGTGACCGGGGTCGGGCACGCACGGTTGATCAATGAACGCTTCGGCCGCGGTTGGGGATGGTTTTCCGTCGGCGACCTGTTCCTGCTCAACTTCTTGACCATCGTCACCGAGTTCATCGGTATCACCCTGGCCGCCGACTTCATCGGCGTCTCGAAATACGTTGTGGTGCCGATCTCCGCGGTGGCGCTGGTTGCGATCATGGCAAGCGGCAGCTTCCGGCGATGGGAGCGGGCCATGTTCGTTTTCATCGCCATCACCTTGCTGCAGATCCCGATGCTGCTGATGTCGCACCCGCAGTGGGGGCATGCGGCGAAGTCGTTTGTGGTGCCTAGCATCTCGGGTGGCGTGAGCTCGGACGCGGTGCTGCTGATCATTGCCATCGTCGGCACCACCGTGGCGCCCTGGCAGCTGTTCTTTCAGCAATCCAACGTCGTCGACAAACGCATCACTCCCCGGTTCATGGCGTATGAGCGCGCCGACACAGTATTGGGGGCCTTCGTCGTGATAGTCGGCGCGGCGGCGCTGCTCATGACCGGCGACTGGGCCGCCCGCTCCACCGATTCCGTGGGTAAGTTCATCGACGCGGGCGACATCGCCCACCTGCTCGGTCAACACAGCGCGACACTCGGCTCGTTCTTCGCGATCGTGCTGATGGACGCCTCGATCATCGGCGCGGCCGCGGTCACCCTGGCCACCAGCTATGCTTTCGGCGACGTGTTCGGCCTGAAGCACTCTTTGCACCGCGGCTTCGCCGACGCCAAGCAGTTCTACCTGTCCTACACCGCAATGGTGGTGTTGGCGGCGGTCATTGTGCTGATTCCCGGTGCCCCGCTCGGGTTGATCACAACCGCGGTACAAGCCCTTGCCGGTCTGCTATTGCCCAGCGCCAGCGTGTTTCTGCTGCTACTGTGCAACGATCGGGAAGTGTTGGGGCCCTGGATCAATCGCCCTTGGCTCAACTGGGTCGCCGGCTTGATCGTCGGCACCCTGCTGCTGCTGTCGGGAATCTTGATGGCCACCACCTTGTTCCCCAACATCAACGTGGTCGCCGTCGCCGGCTACCTGGCCCTGGCCTTGGTCATACTCGCCGCCGCCGCCGTTCCCGCGCTGCGCTGGATGGCCCGTCGGCAACCCGCGCCGCCGCCGCCGAAACTTCCGGCACGCGGGGTCGACCGCAGCACCTGGCGGATGCCGCCCCTGAGCCTGTTAGAGCCGGTCACCTGGTCACCGGGCACCCGACTCGGCATGATCGCCCTGCGCGGCTATCTGATCCTGGGGGCACTGCTGCTGGTGGTCAAAGCCGTCCAGGTCAGCCGCGGGTAGTTACTCATCGCGCTGGAGTAACCGGGCGGCGTTTCGCCACAGCCAGTCCTCCAGCACTTCCCGCTGCAGCGGCAGCGAGCGCATCTCGTCGCACAATTGCGTGTAGGGGCGATTGATCAGAAAAGCACCGGTGCCGTAAATGATTTTGTTGCGAATCGTCGTCTGCCCGAAGCGCATCAGGGGATCCCACCCGGCGCCGGGCGACGTGAAGTACTTGGGCCGGTGCGCGGCCACTTCGAGGTAAACGTTGGGGTGTTTCCATGCGATCAGGCATGCTTCCAGCACCCAGGGGTAGCCGCCGTGGCTCATCAGGATGGTGAGATCAGGGAAGCGACAGGCTACGTCGTCGATGTGGCGGGGATGGCCGAGTTCGCTGGGTCGCGTCCGAGTCCAATTGGCCGAGGTGTGAATGGACAAAGGAACACCGAGTTCGACACATTTGGCGTAGAACGGGAAATAGGCAGGGTCGGTTGCGGGCCGTCCAATCATGAACGGCCGCAGGCTCAGCCCTCGAAATCCGCGGTCGAGCACCCAGCGCTCGAATTCGTCTACCGCCGAGCTACCGGCTAATATGTCTGCGCCGGCGAACGGTAGAAACCGCTGTGGATAGCGCTCTGCGAGAGCTGCTACCGAGGTGTTGTGTACGAAAGTTACACCACACGTTGACTTTTCATCGAATCCGGTGACCAAGCTGAGGGTGATGCCGGCCGCGTCGAGGGAGTCCAGTATTTGGTCGTCGGTGCGGCGCAATGTATCTGCGTAGACGCTGAACTGCTCTGCGCTGACCGTTCTCTTGGTAAAGATCTCCAGGTACTGCAGCTGCTCGGCGGGAAATCCGGCCCGCAGGTCATCAATGACCTCGACGCTCGGAACGACGGGTGCCCACATGTCGATGATGGGTACCAAGGGTTCGACGGTCATGAGGTGGGTCCTGACGCTGTTCGAGGGCCTACCGGCCCATACAGGAACTCATCGAAGACCGCATCGTGCTCGACGGCGAAGGCCTGCTCGAATGTCGCGCTGGGACTGCTGATCAGATAACGCTTTGTGCACTCGAGCGCGGCCTGGGGCGCCTCGATGATGGTGCGTGCCGTCGCCAAAGCGTCATCGAGCACCCTGGCGGGTTCACTAACGCGATTGACGAGGCCGATGCGCAGTGCCTCGTCGGCATCGATTCGGCGTCCGGTCAGGCACAGTTCGCGCGCAATCCCTACGCCGACGATCCATTGCAGGGGCGTAAACAACGGCGGCGCACCGAACTTGATCTCGGGATGCCCGAATAGTGCCGTGGCCGAGGCGATCCGAAAGTCGCACAGCACGCACAGGTCCAGCCCTCCGGCCACCGCAGGGCCGTTGACGGCGGCCACCAGCGGCTTGGGGAATTGCCACACGGCCAGGTGGTAGCGATGCGAGCTGTCCTTGATGCTGGGTGCGAGATCGGCCTGCGCGAACTCATCGAGGTCAAAGCCGGCGCAGAACGTTGATCCCGCCCCGGTGAGCACGACCGCGCACACGGCTGGATCCGCCGCCCAGCCATCAAGCTGTTCGGTGATCTCGTCGCGAAGTTTGATCGATAGCGCGTTGCGTCGCTCTGGCCGGGACAGGTTCAGCGTCGCGATGCCGTCGCCGGCTACGTGTGTGGCAATGTCCCGGCTCATCGCTCCTCCAGGCTAGATGTCACAAGAAATCTACTCGTGCAGCCGTTTGCTGTGGCATTCTGCGTGAATGCCCGCTGATCCGGGGGGTTCGCCTTCGGGGATCGTGACGTTTCTGTTCACCGATGTGGAGGGCTCGACCCGTCGGTGGGAAGCCGACGCTGATGCGATGCGGACCGCCCTCGCCGCTCACGACCAGGTACTACGCCAAGCGATCGACTCGCATGGGGGCTGGTTGTTCAAGCACACCGGCGATGGCGTGTGTGCCGCCTTCGCTTCGCCGAGGTCCGCGGTAGACGCCGCCATCGCCGCACAGCTGGCGCTCGAACTGCCGGTACGCATCGGGCTGGCGACCGGCGAGGCCGAGTTGCGAGACGGGGACTACTTCGGTGCGGCGCTGAATCGCGCCGCGCGGGTGATGGCCGCGGGACACGGTGGCCAGATACTGCTGACCGATTCGACGGCGGGTCTGCTCAGCGGAGTCGATTTGCTGGATCTCGGGCCCCGCCGGTTACGGGATCTGCCCGGATCGGTCGGGGTGTTCCAAGTGCGTGCGCCCGGCCTGCGCACCGATTTTCCCGGATTGCGGGCACTGGACGCGGGCGGCGGAAACCTGCGGCCCGCGCTGACGAGCTTCATCGGTCGCGAGTCCGAGGTCGACCAGGTGCAAGCGGCGCTGAAGGTCCATCGGTTGGTGACGTTGACGGGAGTGGGTGGGGTCGGCAAGACCCGGCTGGCGTTGGAAGTCGCGACACGTCTGGCCGATCAGTTCCCGGATGGTGTTTGGCTTTTCGAGCTGGCCGCGGTCGCCGATCCGGCGGCGGTGCCCGATTCGGTGGCCGCGGTGCTCGGCGTGACACAGCAACAAGGCAAGACCGTGACCGAAAGCCTGGCCGCCGCGTTGGAAGGCAGGGTCCGGTTGTTGGTGTTCGACAACTGCGAGCACGTCCGTGACGCCGCGGCCGATCTGATCGAGGCCATCCTCGCCGGCTCGGGGACGGTACGGATCGTGGCGACGAGCCGCGAGCGGCTCGAGGTCGCCGATGAACAGTTGTGGTCAGTGCCTTCGCTGGGCGCCGGCGGCATCACCTCCGCCGCCGAAAGCCTGTTCGTCGAACGCGCCCACAGCGTTTCGTCGAGTTTCTCGGTGGCCGAAGCCGACGATGCGACCGCGGTCGTGGAAATCTGCCGGCGTCTCGACGGGATCCCGTTGGCCATCGAGCTGGCGGCGTCGCGAATGGCGTCGATGACGCCGATCGAGGTGCGCGACCGGCTCGATCACCGATTCCGGCTGCTGGTCGGGTCACGGCGCGGCCTGGGCCGCCACCAGACACTGCGTCAGGCGGTGGCATGGTCGTACGACCACCTCGACGACGCGGAAAAGGTCCTGCTGCAGCGTTGTTCGGTGTTCGCCGGTGGATTCGATCTCGAAAGTGCCTGCGCGGTAGCCGGACACGATCACGACGACGAGTACGGTGTCCTGGATTCGCTGGACGCATTGGTAGGTAAATCGCTGCTCGCCGTCGACCGACTTTCGGGGCGAACTCGCTATTCGATGCTGGAGACCATCCGGGAGTTCGTCGAGGAGCACCTCGTCACCAGCGGGGAAGCCACGACGGTCCGGTCGGCGCATGCCCGGCATTTCGCCCGGCGAATAACCGACGTCATTGCCGTCTGGGACAGCCCACGCCAGCGAGAGGCCTATGCGTGGTTCACCGCCGAGCTGGCCAATCTGCGCACCGCCTTCCGCTGGACGGCTGACCACAGTGACCTGGACGATGCCGCCACCATCGCCACATACACAGCGTTCCTCGGCTATTTGATCAACCAATTTGAGCCGATCGCTTGGGCCGAAGAACTCATCGAGCCCGCTCGGGCAGCCGACCATCCCAAGCTCGCGTTCCTGTGTGTGATGGCCTCGCAGTGCTACACGGCCGGACGGGTACAGGATGCGGTCCGTTACGCCGACGCCTTTAGGACGATGCTCGACAGTGGCTGCGACCAGGTTCCATACGGCATCGAGGGCTGGCCCTGCGGTGCGTATACGTCCATCGGGCAGCCTCAACGGGCGGTCGAGTTGTGCCGTGCAGCGCTCACACGCGGTCGCGACACCCACACTTTTACCCGGGTATGCCTAGTCTTAGTTTTGACGATCACGGGTGCAGTTGAAGATGCAATTGCTGTCGCCGACGGCCTTCTCGAACCGGCCAAAGCCACTCGCAACCCCGGCGCTCAATGTTTAGCGTTGCTCGCCTACGGTTTCGCTTTCCGCGACACCGACCCAACCCTCGCGATAGATGCCCTGCGCCGGGGCCTGGCGCTCACAGAGGAAAGCGGTAACCGCACCAGTGAGTCGCACCTCGCCGCCGTCCTGTGCGGCGTCGAGGCCAAATACGGTGACCCAATGGCCGCGCTCGACTACTTCAAATTGGCCATCCACGACCACCACGAATCCGGCAATACCACCGGTATCAGCACACCGCTGGCCATGCTCGCGGCGTTTTTCGACCAACTCGGACACCACGAGGCAGCGGCCACGATTGCCGGTTTCGCGTTCCGTCCCGTCACCGCGGCATCGTTCCCCGAGCTCAACACGACCATCACTCACCTGCGCAACGTCCTCGGGAACACCGTCTACCAATCGTTCGCCAAGACGGGCGCCGACATGACCACCACCGCCATGGCGAACTACGCGTTCCACCAAATCGACCAAACCCGAACAGAACTCGAACATGTCGGCTGAGAGGACTTTTATGTCGAACGCAATTCGGTTGATAGCGATGAGCCTGATGGCGTGTGTCGGCGTGACCGCGTGCGGGTCGCACCAGTCGTCACCGGGCGCGTCCGGCCCGAGCTCCACGAAGTCCTCGACGAGCATCAACACGACCGTTTCGCCGAACACGCCTAGCAGCATGGCTGTTTCGCCGGGCGCGCCCAGCAGTACACCACCGTGCATCGGATTATCGATCTGCCCGCCGCCAGCGCCCGACGCGGAGGGCAATCCGGCGTGTTATTACTCCGATGGCTGGCGGGCCAATGAATCAGGGGGCGGCATCGAGGTGTGGTACTTTCACGAGCCGCAGAACATGTCCAAGCCCGACAAAGTTACGGCGGTCGTTCGCAAGAAGGACGGCACCAACGAGTCCCAGGACGCCGACATCGAGGCCGGCCAGCAACTGCATCGATTCGAATTTCCGACCATCGACAAGGCCTCAGTCCAAGAGGTGCTGTTCAGCACGAGTAACGGCCGTTGCTTCGTGATTGGACCATAGCGCTATGGGTGGTCGGCTTTGAAGAACATCTCGAATTGAATGCCGTCGGGGTCCTTGAATGTCAGTACTGCACCGTATTCGCGTTCCGCGATCGGGGAATGACTCACACCGAGTTGCTCGAACTGTGCCAGCCACTCATCGAGCTCGGCCCGCGTGTCAACTTTGAACCCCATGTGATCGAACCCGGTACGCCGCGGGTCGAAAGCCTCGCCCTGATTCCCGTCATGCTGCTGGAACTCGATGATGGTCCTCGACCATCGATGCATGAGCAAAATCCCGCGCCACCCATCGCCGGCGGCCCGGTCGATTTCGGTGAGACCGAGCAGCGCAGCCCACCATCGCGCGCTCGCCTCGGCGTTACGGACAGAGAACGAAATGTGCGACACCCTACTGAAAGTTGGCACAAACTCCTCCGAACCTACATTTGGACGCCGAGCGGGCGTTCATTCGTGAGTATGTCGTATGCGTGATCCATCATCTGCCGGATGATCTCCACGGCCGGCGCGATGCTTCGAACTGCGCCCACCCCCTCGCCGGCGGGGTAGACCATCGACTCCCAATCGCCGCTGGTTTCAGGCGTCGGCGGCAAGGATGACCCGAACGGCAGGTCATAAGGGGTGTTTGTCGAATGCGTAAACAATCGCGTTCGGCCGATCGTGTCCTGCTTCTGCGGCTCGGCACCGCGGACATTTGCGTAAGCGATACGCACTGCGCGCGTGGCGAGAAGTCTGTAGGGCTGGTCGGGCCACTCCGGCCCGAATGCATTGGTGCGCAATGTCTTACCGGGTGAATCAACGAGTCGACGCTTGTACTCGGGACGGGCATTTGCTTCGACGGCGGCGACCAAGGCGGTGCCTACCCACACCCCGTCAGCGCCCTCACGCAATGCGGCCGCTGCGGCAGTCCCGTCCGAGATGCCGCCCGCCGCCAGCAGAAGTATGTCCGGCCAGTTGTCACGGATCATCCGCAACAGCGTTTGCAACGGGATGCGCCCGCGGGCATGGCCACCCGCCTCGCTGCCCTGGGCAACTATTCCGTCGACGCCGACCCGGATCGCCTCCGCCGCGAGTTGCGGCGACGAGGCTTGCATCCACACGCGTGCGCCGGCTGCGCGTAGCGTGCCGACCCAGTGGGCCGGCGGTGGGTCATGGTGAAACACCACCAGCGGCACACCCAGTTGGACGCACGCGTCGATATGCGCGTCCGTGCTGGCCGGGCCGAATCCGGTATCAGCGCAAATGAGATCCACTCCGAACGGCCCAGAAGTCAAGCCGCGCAATCGTTCTACCATTACGACGAGGCTGTCTGCCGGATCCGGAGATGCTCCCAGCACCCCTAATCCACCGGCATTGGTGACCGCGGCGGCGAGTTGCTCGTGCGCCACGAATCCCATACCCGCTCCCACGAACGGATGCCGGACGCCATACTCCCGGGTCAACCGGGTGCGGAGAATAGCGGCATCCGGTGGCGCGCCCTCCGCGCGTCGATGGTCGTCGTCGATAACAGGGTCACTGAACGGGTCGGGCATGGCATCTCCTTCGATTTACTCCAATTTGGAGTATCTCGTTGCGACAATACTCCGATTCGGAGTATTGTCTAATCGTGTCTCGCAATCAGCTGAGCCCGACGTCCTTTGCGATACTCGGGCTACTCTCCATCCAGCCGTTCACGACTTATGAACTCGCTCAGCAGATGGACCGCACCCTGAGCTGGTTCTGGCCTCGGGCCGCCAGCATGATCTACGAAGAGCCGAAGAAGCTCGTGACGACCGGCCTAGTCACGGCACAGGTCACCTTCACTGGCAAGCGTCGTAGCACCGTGTACGAGATCACCGATGCGGGACGCGCAGCGTTACGAGACTGGCTGGACACCCCTGCAGCCGGGATGCGCATGGAGTTCGAAGCCATGATCAAAGTGGCGTTCGCCGACGCCGGCGATCTCACTCAGCTGCGTGCGGCCGTGCGCGAAATCCGGACCGATGCTGAGGCGCGGGTCGCTGAAATACTTGACAGGTCAGCGGAATATGTAACCACAGGCGGTCCATTCCCGGACCGCCTGCCAATCGTCGCCATCGCCGGAAAGCTGCTCATGGGCCAATACGAGGCTGTTGTCCGGTGGGCCCGATGGGCCGAAGATGCGATTGGTGAATGGTCCGGTGTCACGCCGGCAACGGGCGCCACGGTGCCGCCCCACGCTTTCGCTTCCGGCTGGCCCGATTAGCAAGGGTCAACGGCTCGGGTGAAAGGCAATGACGGGCACGGGTTTTCCCGCAGTTTGCCGATAGTGCTGTTACGGCGAGGTTGCGTCCGTAGCGAGCTGAAAGGAGGATGACGTCATGAGCGGCTTCAGTGTGCGCGATCTTCGGCTTCCAGTTATCGCAGCGCCAATGGCCGGTGGGCCGTCCACACCCGAACTGGTTGCGGCAGTGACCAATGCAGGCGGTCTGGGTTTCCTCGCCGGTGGATTCGCCACTGCCCAAACGCTCGCCGCCAGCCTGGAGGCCGCCCGTGCTCTGACATCAGGGCCAGTGGGTGTCAATGTCTTCGTGCCGCAGCCGGTACCAACTAACAGCACCGAGTTGAACGCCTATGCCGCAGCCCTGGCGCCCGAAGCCGAACACTACGGCGTCGCATTAGGCCAGCCCCGCTACTCCGACGATGAGTGGGACGAAAAGCTCGAGGTCGTTCACGACTTGAAGCCGGAAATGGTGTCATTCACCTTCGGGCTTCCAGGCGCGGATGAATTGGCCCGCATCAAAGGCGCCGGTATCACCGCAGTGGCCGGCGTGACCTTGCTCGAAGAAGCGTTGGCAGCGGCTGACCTCGGGTTCGATGCGCTGGTCGCGCAGGGTCCGAAGGCCGGCGGACATAGCTTCATATTCGACGGGCTTGCGCCGGCTCACACCCAACCCCTGGAACATCTGCTGGCCTCGATCACCGGCCGGTGCCAACTGCCCGTGATCGCCGCTGGCGGGCTGGCAACCGCGGCCGATCTGGACTCTGCCCTTCGAGCGGGCGCCGTCGCCGGACAGTTCGGGACCGCGTTCCTGCTCGCCAATGAGGCCGGGACCAAAGCCGCTCATCGCGCCGCGTTGACCGATCCGGCTTTCAACGAAACCACGGTTACTCGCGCGTTCAGTGGACGGTATGCGCGTGGACTGCGCAACCGGTTTATCGACGAGCACGATCACCAGGCCGTCACGGGCTTTCCCAACGTTTTTTACCTCGCGGCGCCGGTGCTGGCCGCCGCGGCCACAAGCGGTGATCCGCAGGGCACGAGCCTGTGGGCGGGCACTGGCTTCCGGCAGGCATCCGCCGCGCCGGCGGCCGACATCGTGGCCGGACTGGTCGATGGAGGTAGCTGAACCTCATCCCCTATTGAGGCAGCGCCTCGCCGCGCGTTTCGGGCGCCAGGGGAATCACAAATAGGCCAATCACGAAAGCGATCGCCGTCAGCGCGACGGGCAGACCCAGCGTATGGGTGTGCAGCACAGCCGCGCCCAGCAAGAAGTTCACGCCCGCACCGACAAAGCGTCCGAACGACGTGCAGAATGCGAACGCCGTTGCGCGCACACGCGTCTCGAACTGCTCGGGTAACCAGAGGCTGAAGATGGCAAAGTTGCCCCCGAAAAAACCGAGCACGAACAGCCACGCGATGAACGGCGCCAGCCCATGGGGCAGATAGAACGCCCAGCCGAAGCTACCGGCAATCGATACCGCCATCCCGGCGAAATAAATCGCGAGCGTCTTTCTGCGACCGATGCGCTCCGCGAGCAGCGGCACGATCAAACAACCCAGTATGGTGCCGATCGACAACAGGGCCGTGGCCCACGAGGCGGTTCGGGTCGCGTCGGCCTTATCCAGACCCGCCTTCTGCGCCAACTGAATTACGGCCGACGGTTCGTAGACCGCGCCCGCCCACAAGCCCACGATCGCAATCGTCACCAGCGCGGCAGCCACCCAGGTGCGGCGCCGATATCGCGGTCCCAGGATTTCACGCAACGGTTTCACACGGACCGTCTTGTCCGACTCGGCTTGCTGCCACTTCTCGGTCTCCTGCACGCGCGTCAGGATCAGAATGGCGACGACGACAGGCACCGCGCCGGTTAAAAACATTGCGCGCCAGCCGAAATGCACGCCGATCGTGTAATTCAGCGCTGCCGCCAAGAAGAACCCGGCGTAGTAGCCGGTCTGCAAGTAGCCGGCCCCCATCTTGCGCCGGTCTTCCGGCCATGCCTCGGCGACGTAAGTACCAGCGAGGGCCCATTCACCGCCGATACCGACACCCGCGATGAAGCGGAAAGTCGCTAGCTCCCAGACGTTTTGCGCCGCGGCCGACAGCCCGGTGAAGATGGCAAAGGTGAAGATCGTCGCGGCCAGCACCTTGGTGCGCCCGAACCGGTCGGCGATCGGTCCCCAGATAAACGACAGACCCCAGCCCACCAGGAAGAGGGCAAACAGGATCGATCCCGCGAGCCCGACATTGCCAGTTGTTGCGGCGAAGCCCGAACGCGGCAGGAGCTCGGTCAGCGCGGGCGTGAGGACGAGTGCATAGATGAACGAATCCATCCCGTCGAGCGTCCAACCGGTCCAGGCGCCCCAGAATCCCGCGATCTGTGATCGATTGAGCGGTGTGCGGCGTCGCGCGACCACCCCCGGCTCAATCGTTGAGCTCATCTTGCGCCTCCGGTTGAATTCGCCTACGCGCCAAGCCCGGTTCGGCTTCATTTCACCTGAGTCTCTACCAGCCCGCGGCGCGCCCGCAACTCTTCCAAAGATCGCCATGCTGCACGGGCGCGGCGAGCGCTAGCTGCGGCTCAAGATGCCGAAGCTGCGGCCGGCGCTCCGCCCCAAACGCATGCCCGGTGAAATCAGCGCGAGTGTGGCGGGCGGCTGGCCGGGGCGGTAAAGCCTCCGGTGTCATCGAAGAACGCCCACTCCCCGTCGTCATCGACCTCCATGCGCCAACCGAGCTCGGAACTGCCTGCAACGGAGTTCACAAACCAGGCGTGCGCATCCTCCGCGTTGGCGAAATTCTTCGTCGCGATGATCTCGCCATGCGGGCCGATAACTCGAAACCTAGGCATACGGTGTGGTTATCCCTTCTAATCGGCATTCAATCGCAAGTAATGTCCGCCGACAAGTGCAAAGGAGGGAATTCAAAGCGCGAGCTCATCAGTTCGGCCGGGCGAGAAGCTCGGCTTCACTGATTCGGCGATATCGGCCTAGATTGTGCGAGCCAGATGGTCGGCGAGCAGCTCGGCGAACCTCGCCGGATCCTCGAGTGCGCCGCCTTCGGCGAGAAGCGCTGTGCCATACAATAATTCGGCGGTTTCGGTGACCTCAGCGAGCGCAGCATCGTCGTCCGCCTTCTTCTGTGCCTCGCGCAGCCCGGTGACCAGCGGGTGGCTCGGATTGAGTTCGAGTATCCGCTTGCCGACCGGAACTACCTGCCCGGAAGCCCGGTACATCCGCGCGAGCGCCGGTGTCATGCCGAATGCATCGGTGATCAGGCAGGCCGGCGACTCGGTCAGGCGGGTAGACAACCGCACTTCCTTGACGTGTTCACTCAAGGTCTCTTTCAACCAGGCAAGCAGGTCGGCGAAGTCTTTCTCCCGCTCCTCGCGCTCGGCCTCGCTTTTTTCCTCGTTGGAATCCAGGTCCACCTCGCCCTTGGCCACCGACTGCAGCGGTTTGCCGTCGAACTCGGTGACCGTTCCCACCCAGACCTCGTCGACCGGGTCGGTAAGCAGCAACACCTCGTAGCCCCTGGCCTTGAACGCCTCGAGGTGCGGCGACTTCAAGATCTGCTGTCGCGTCTCGCCGGTCGCATAGAAGATCTGCTCTTGACCTTCCTGCATGCGCTCGACGTACTCGGCCAGAGTGGTGGCTTCTTCCTCGCTGTGTGTCGAGGCGAACGACGAAATGCGCAACAGGGTGTCCTGGTTGTCGAAGTCCGACATCAGGCCCTCTTTGAGGACCCTGCCGAACTGAGTCCAGAACGTGCGGTAGTCCTCTGGCCGCTCGGACTGCAGATCCTTGAGCGTGGAAAGAACCTTTTTGGTCAGACGGCGACGGATCGCGTTGATTTGCTTGTCCTGCTGCAGGATTTCGCGGGAAACGTTGAGCGACATGTCCTGTGCGTCGACCACACCCTTGATGAACCGCAGATAGGTAGGCATGAGCTGGTCGCAGTCGCCCATGATGAACACGCGCTTGACGTACAGCTGTATTCCGACGCCGGCGTCCCGGTTGAACAGGTCGAACGGAGCGTGGGACGGGATGAACAGCAGGGCCTGGTACTCGAAGGTGCCCTCGGCTTTCATCGCGATGACTTCGAGCGGATCGTCCCAGGCGTGCGCGATGTGCTTGTAGAACTCCTTGTACTCCTCGTCGGACACCTCGTCTTTAGGCCTGGCCCACAGCGCCTTCATCGAGTTGAGGGTCTCGGTTTCGATGGTGACGACCTCCTCGCCACCTTCCTCGGTTGGCGGGGTACGTCGCTCGACCTCCATCCGGATGGGCCAGGCGATGAAGTCGGAGTACTTCTTGACCAGGCTCCGGACCATCCACTCCGCGGTGTAGTCGTGCAGCTCGTCCTCTTTGTCTTCGGGCTTGAGGTGGAGTGTGACCGACGTTCCCTGGGGAGCATCGTCGACGGATTCGATCGTGTAGGTGCCCTCGCCACTCGACTCCCACCTGGTGGCTTCGCTCTCCCCGGCCTTGCGCGAGATCAGCTCGACCTTGTCGGCCACCATGAACGACGAGTAGAAACCGATGCCGAACTGCCCGATCAATTCCTCGGAAGCGGCCGCGTTCCTGGCGTCGCGCAGTTGCTGGCGCAGTTCGGCGGTGCCTGACTTGGCCAGAGTTCCGATCAGGTCCACGACCTCCGCGCGCGTCATACCGATGCCGTTGTCTCGAACCGTCAAGGTGCGTGCACCCTTGTCCACCTCGATCTCGATATGCAGATCGGAGGTGTCGACGTCCAGGTCTTTGTTGCGGAACGCTTCAAGGCGCAGCTTGTCGAGTGCGTCAGAGGCGTTCGAGATCAACTCCCGCAGAAACGAGTCTTTGTTGGAGTAGACCGAGTGGACCATCAAATCCAGCAGTTGGCGTGCCTCAGCCTGAAACTCCAACTGCTCTACACGGGCGTTCATGCGATTCCGTTCGACGACATAGCACTGAAATCTACCGAGATCCGAATCTGTGAAGCTGTGGGGCCTCACACACTCTGAGGGACCGAGCGAAAACGATCCGCCGGCATAAGTGGCGACAACCAGGCGGAACACTCTCCGGTGCCACCCAAAGCAAGCCAACACCGACACAACCCCGCAAAGGGTCTGCAGGGGCGGGTCACAGCGAACTCATAGACGGGCTATCTAACGTCAGTGTCGTAGGGGGAATCTCAAGGAATTCACGAGATAGGTGAAGGACCATGAATCTGAAGCAACTGATCGCGGGGGGAACGATCGCCGGTGCTCTAGGCGCTGCGGCGTTGGGTATGGGCGCCGGCATGGCGTCCGCGTCTCCAGCACCGCCACCGCTGGCTCCGAGCGCTCCTCATGACCCGCCTGGACCCGGCGGTCCGGGCGGCCCGGGTAATCCGGGTGGCCCGGATGGACCGGGCGGATCGGGTGACCACGGCCCGGGCGCTCCCGGCGGCCCGGGTGGACCGGGCGGACCTGGCGGACATGGCCCGGGCGGACCTGGCGGCCCAGCCGGGCCCCAGGACTACCACCCGGGCGGTCCCGGCGGCCCGGGGGACTACCACCCTGGCGGACCCGGTGGTCCGGGCGGGCCCGGCGGTCCCGGGAACTTCCACCCGAACGGTCCCGGTGGCCCAGGTGGTCCCGGCGGACCGTGGCGCGGGGATGACCACCGCGGCTATTTCCACAACGCCCCGTGGGGTGACGGACCCGCACCCTGGGGACCGGGTGAGCCGCCGCGACCGGCGTGGGACCGACCGCTTCCACCGCCCGGCGGGCAGTGGGGGTACGGCCCCATCAACTACTGGGGCTACCAGGAAACGCCCGTTTGGGACCCGGGCTTCAACGCGTGGGGCTTCTGGTTCTTCGGGGTCTGGATCCCGCTGTAAAAAGCAACCCCGCCCGGCGCCCGCCTTGCCGCTCGGCGAGGCGGGCGTCGGCCTGTGCATGTCTTGTCAAGACTAAATTGACGGCCAGATGCGCGGTAGTACCGTGATCCTGAGCTCAAGAAGGGGTAGCGGTGGTCGTCGGCAGGCACGGGCGGTACTCGGAAGCCAACGGGTCGGACGGCCGCAAGGCGCATTGTGCCGCCACGGATTTCGCCGACGGGTATGAACGCAACGCCGCGAAACCGTGGGCGATGCGATGCGGCTGCACTACATAAGTACCGCGGCGCTGATCGCCGAAGCCGGCGGTGATCCCTGGGCGATCAACCAGAGCCTGCAAGCCGGCCGTCCAGACCAGATTTCCGACCTGGCGGAGGCGTTTCATGCTGCGGGCCAGTGCACCGCCGAGTCCAGCGACGCCTTCGGCGAAGCCCGTCGCCGCTTCGAAGCGTCCTGGAAACGGGAAAGCCGCGAGAACCCGATCAGCGACTCCGCCCAAGTGCAGCGGGTGGCAAAGTCGCTGCGCGCCGAGTCGTTACAGCTGCCCAGGATCGGCGCTGAGCTGAAAAACATCGCCGCCGCCCTGGCCCAAGCGCAGCGAACCGGCGCGGCGCTGATCTCGACCCCGGAGGGTCAGCTACGACAGCTCGACGACGAAATCGGCCAAGCGGTACAGCTGGAAAAAGATGTCCACCTCAGCGCGGCCGAGAGATCTACCCTCGATGCGTTGGTCTCTCGTCTTGAACAGCACGCCATCGACGCTACCAAATCGGCTCTGGCCCAACTCATGTCGCTGTGCGACAACTACTCGGACTACTTGCAAAATGCGATATCCACTCTGCGCAGCAACGGATACGACCCGGCGATTCTGCAATCGTTGGATGCAGTACCCCAAATTCCGCCACCCAAGACACAGCCCGAAGATGTCAAGAAGTGGTGGGATTCGCTGAGCCAGGAACAAGAAGACCAGCTGATTGCTCAACACCCACCGGGACTGGGCAACCTCAATGGAATCAACGCCGTCGTACGCGACGCCGTTAACCAAGCGGTGATGAACGATGACATCAACCGGGTTGAGAACATCGCCAAGCGACGCGGGGCGTCAGCCCCGGATCTGCTCGCCAATCCAGGAATGTATGGGCTTTCGGCCACCGATGTCACGCGCTATCGCAACGCCATCCAGACACACGACGACTTGAACTACGACAGAGGGCCCGAAGGCCCCAATCAACGGCCCCTCATGCTGTGGGCCTACGACCCGTTGGCATTCAATGGCCGGGGCACGGCGGCAATCGCGATCGGCAATCCCGACTACGCGCGCAACACCGCGGTCATCGTCCCGGGCACCGGCAGTAGCGTCGCGCAGGGATGGATGTCAGACCAGCAAGACGCGATCAACCTCTACGACCAGTCCCTGGCGGCCGACCCGGAACATCACTACACGTCCGTGATTGCGTGGATGGGTTATGAAGCGCCACAAGGCTTCTCCGATCTCCGGGTCAGCGAGCCTGGGCTGGCGCGGAGCGGCGGTGATCTGCTCGCCGCCGATGTCAACGGCCTCTGGGTAACCCACAACAGCCTCACGCCCGAGCACACCACCGTCATCGGGTATTCCTACGGCTCGACCACGGTTGCCGACGCGTTTGCTCACAGCAATATGCACGCCAACGACGCGGTGTTGATCGGCTGTCCTGGAACGGATTTGGCAAATAGCGCGACGGATTTCCACCTTGACGGCGGGCACGTCTACGTCGGCGCGGCCTCCACCGACCCGGTCAGCTGGATCGGCGAGGGCAGTGGCATGCCGGAACATTGGCTCAAAGGCAAGCTCAGGGAATACGGCATCCCTCTCCCCTTCGACGCCGGTTTGGGGCGTGATCCGGCCGGCGATGGTTACGGATCGATCCGGTTCCACGCCGAGGTGACGGGCTCCGAGGACGTGGACAGGTACGACCATTCGCACTATTACGACATGGGCAGCGAGGCGCTGCGCAGCATGACCGACATCGCCAGCGGCCACTCCGACCACCTCGCAACCGACGGATTACTCGCAGGCGGCAGGCGCCAGCCACACGTTGGACCGTTCCGAATACCCGGCATACCTGCATATATCGATCCAGAACACGACCGCCGCCGCGATACGATCCACGACGACCATGCATACCGCGCGTACGTCCGCCGCTGATCGCCGGCCGGTGCTCAGTCCGCGGCAACCTGCGGTTGGATTTCCTCAATCACCCACTGCGCGTAGTCCAGATAAGCCTCCGGCCCGTTCACCCGCGGCGCGGGGACCGAGCTGAAGGTCACGCCCAGCTCGGCGAATCGGCACAGCTGGTCGACGATCTCTTGTTTGCTCATCCCCGGGCGGTAATTGGGGTCGTCCGTCGTGACGTGGCCCTCGCCGACTGTGCCCATTCCCAGTGGGTACATGACGTCGAACGGCCTGCCGTCGTACGTTGGCTGCGACTTGATGAAGTCGACCTTGGCCGGAACATCTTCGACCTTCGACAGAAACGGCCACCAGCCCGACCCGAACCGCGCCGCCCGTCGTAGCGCCGCATCCGCGTCACCTGCGATCCAGATCGGCAGATATGGGCGCTGCAACGGCTTCGGCGCGAACGCGATTCCGCCGAACGACACATACTTGCCGGCAAAACTCGGTGACTCGCTTGTCCACAGTTCGACCATCGCCTCCAGGTACTCGTCGGCGAGGCGGCCCCGCTCACGGAACGGAACGCCGAGAGCGTCGAATTCCTCTGCGTCCCAGCCCACCCCGAACGTCGCGGTGATGCGCCCGCCGCTCATCCAGTCCGCCGTCGCCAGCGCCTTGGCCAGCACAACCGGATGGTGCAACGGCAGGATCGTCACGCTCGAGTTGACCCGGATTCGCTGCGTCGCCCCTGCGACGAACGCCTGCGCGACCGTCGAATGCAAATAATGCGGGCCCGACAACTCCAGGTGCGAATGCGGGACGACGAAATGCTCAGGCACCGCGACCATGTCATAGCCCAGCTCGTCGGCGCGCTTGACCATCGCAGCTTGCTGCGGTCCTGTCACGGCAAACTCCCAGCCCGCCGTGATCGCCGGCAACTCAATCGTGTGCGGCAGTGCGAATGCCAACTTCATCCCGCCATGATGTCCGGTCGACAGTTGGCTGCACCCGTCGGGGTGCTCAGTCCGGCACGGTTCGTCGACACGCTTTAGACTTCTCGGCGTGAAGCTGCGGCTGGCTACCTACGGTCTGTGCTTGTTCCCTCGTCGCGCGGTGGTGAAATCGTGGTGAATCTGCGACGTTTCGTTGCCGTCGTCGTCGCCGTCCTGGCCGCGGGCTGCGCATCGGCGCACGCGGCCGGCCCGCGGACCATCACGTTGACGCTGGTGCGTCACGCCCAATCGGCGGCCAACGCGTCGGGCTTGATCGACACCACGACCCCCGGTCCGGAAATCACCCCCAGGGGATGGTGTCAGGCGACGCTCGCGGCCGCTCAATTGGCGCCCAACCACTACGACGGCATCTTCGCCTCAACCATGATCCGCACGCAGGAGACAGCCACGCCGACGGCGCAGGCGCTGGGCGAGCCCGTCACCGTGCTGTCCGGGCTGCGGGAAATCGAGGCCGGCCAGTACGAGGGCACGTCCGAGGCCGACATCCCGCACACCTACTTTGTCGCCCCGAAGCGCTGGCTGCAGGGTGACCGCAGCGCGCGGATCCCGGGCTCGGTGGACGGCAACGAATTCAATGCACGGTACGACGAGGCCGTCCAACAGATTTACGACAGCGGCGAGCAGAACCCCGTCGCGTTCTCGCACAGCGCGGCGATCATGTTCTGGGTGCTGATGAATGTGCGCAATGCGGACCCGTCACTGCTGACCACCAAGTCGCTGACGAACGTCGGGCGCGTCGTGATCACCGGAAACCCTTCCGACGGCTGGACATTGAGTGAATGGGATGCCGATCCCCCGCCGTGCTGACGACGACGCGAAACCCTTAGCTCTTGGTGCCAACGGTGATCAGGTCGGACACAATCTGAGTCCAGAGGGGTCTCCGGATACGGTGCTGATCGCTGACGGCGAACCCTGCGTTCTCGAACAACGACCGCATCTCGGTTGGCGACGCGTTGTGCTGAGGTTTCCACCTGTTGGTCGCGGGAGCCTGCAGCAGCGGTTGCCGCGTGCTCAGGGCACTGACGGCCACCAGGCCGCCGGAGGCCAGCACGCGATGAAATTCCCGTAACGCCGCCGGCTGGTCGAAGAAGTGAAACGCCGAGGTTGTCACCACGGCATCGAGGGCCCCGTCGTCAAAGGGCAGTTGTTCGGCTGGGCCGCGCAGCCATTTCACTCGGTTGGATCTGGCGCGGGCCTTTTCGAGCATGCCGTCGGACATGTCTATCCCGTAGATCTCATCGGGCTGGATTTCGCGCTCGATCCGGTCGCTGAGAATTCCTGTGCCGCAGGCAATGTCAGCGATCCTGCGGGAGCCGTGGTCGCGCAACTGCGCGATAACTTCGTCGTGCGGCGGACGGTAAACCCATTGCTGCAAAATCGGCAAGTCGTAGGCGGGGGCCAGGAAACTCCACAACCGCGTGACCGCGGTGTTGAGTCCCCGGCGTTGCGGTGCCGTCATGCGCCTATTCTCCCCCGATCGGATCCAAGCGGTATTTAGCTAGCTTAACAACCGCTGGGTCGCGAAGCGAGATGCCTAGTGGCGACCGGGTCCGCCGGGCCCAGCAGGGCTGCCCGGCAGACCTGGCCCCCCCGGCCCACCAGGCCCGCCCGGTCCCCCCGGCCCCCCGGGTCCGCCAGGGCCATTTGCGACAGGAAGCACGAACACGCATTGGTTCAAGTCAGGACTCCAGGCCCAGCCGGGTGCGCAATCACCGTCGGCCCGGCTCACCGCCGATGAGACAAGTGCCGGCACCGGCAATCCCACCAGCACAAGAGCGAACGCGCCGATTGCGCAACGCCGCAGAAAATGGCTCATCCCGTCATTTTGCCCGAGTCGATCCGTCCGCGTTCCGAATTGGCCGACATCGAAG
>Ga0335072_10003202_pt1 | contig 24745 bp, 23 predicted proteins | sample Lox_Sample_21_FD_206725 | JGI IMG/M metagenome (GOLD analysis project Ga0335072, IMG submission 206725) | Soil microbial communities from Loxahatchee National Wildlife Refuge, Florida, United States - Lox_Sample_2.1 | ecosystem: Environmental > Terrestrial > Soil > Wetlands | place: USA... | reverse complement strand
CCTAATGTCCTTTTATCAAGCGCAGGCGGAAAATATAACAGTCAAGGCCACGCCCGCGGGTGATGCGGTCGCTTTGGATAAAAGTCAGCTCCCACCGGCAGACGGTATTGCGATCTGTGCGGGACATCTGGGTCGGCCGCTGCTACTTGCAGGGCTGATCGACCCGTCAATCATAGACGAACACGACCCTATTTCCGCCAATCCCGCGCTGGACATCTACGATCCCCGTACTCCTCGCCCGTTCAACCGCGAGTTCGTGAAAACCTACCGGGAGGCACAATGGGATCGGATGCGTCGTATAACGCAACGCACGCGCGCGCGCCTGGCATTCATTCGTGGCAATCAGATCGCAAACGACGAAGCGTTCCTCGTCTACCGCACCTACGCAGACCCGCGATATCTGGATATAACGCTAGATGCGAATGATCGAAAGCCAGGAGGGACACATCGCGGCGCCGATCCACGAAAGGTGAACTACGGGGCCAACACCCTGGGCCGATTCTGCACCCTGACGTCTTGGCTCAGCCAATGGTCGCCTGAAAGCGCAGCTCAAGGACCTGCCGACTTGGCCCGCACCACAGTTCCCGTCCTGCAACTCGAGTATACCGCTGACGATTCCGTATTCCCCTCTGCTGTCAACGCATGGGCGCAAGCCGCGGGGGAACGCCTAGTATCAAGGCGCATCGTAGGCGCCACCCACTATCTGAAGGGCCAACCGGAGCTGCTCACCCAGGTAGTTGAGGAACTGAGTACATGGATGCGGTGACCCTCACATTTGACATTGGAGACACATCGTGCACGTATCCGCTCCCGCCCGAATGCATCAGGTCGCTCCTCGCCCAAACAAATCCCTTCCGTTGGTCACGAGGCTCCATCATTACGCCTACCGCTGCAAGGACGCAGAAGAAACGCGCAGGTTCTATGAGGAGGTACTCGGCCTCCCGCTCGCTAGAATCATCAGCCACGACCACATACCCAGCACAGGCGAATACGCTCCTTACTGCCACCTATTCTTCGAGCTAGCCGACGGTTCCTACATCGCATTCTTTGACATCTTCGACAATAAAGGTTGCTTGCTGGCAGATGGCGTGCCCGATTGGCTACATCACATTGCGTTGATGGTCAACTCCGAACAAGAACTCCTAGCGATGAAGTCTCGTCTCGAGACGCATGGCGTCTCGGTGATCGGGCCAATCAAGCACACCATAATGAGCTCCATTTACTTCTTTGATCCCAACGGCCACCGTTTGGAATTTGTCTGGGAACACGATTGTCTAGACGTCCTACAGAATGACAGTGCCCAAGCTCATCAAAAACTCCAAGTCGTTCTGAACAAGTACGTCCCTGACCGGCAAAAGCCTACCCAGGCCGCCCGAGGATCCCGCGAAACGAGCGTGCCAGGGTCATAGAGCAGCCCACCCCGGCCGATGGGAATACTACGATGATCTCCGGTTTGGAGCAGCTGTTTCAGCCCTTGGCAGTTGGACCTTTGACGCTGAACAACCGAGTAGTGATGGCGCCGATGACGCGGGGATTTGCACCCGGCGGAATCCTGGATACTCGGGCCGCCAGTTATTATCGGCGGCGCGCGGAAGGTGGCGTCGGCCTGATCCTAACCGAAGGAATTGCAGTCAATCCTATTGGTGCTTGGAAGGCAAACATACCATCCCTATTTGGGGATGCAGCCATCGCCGCTTGGGCTCCTGTGGTTAAGGCCGTGCACGATGCGGGCGCGAAAATCATCGCTCAGCTATGGCATGCCGGCCTCGGCCGCGTGCGCGCGAAAGCTCACCACGCGGATTGCGACTCTCTAGGTCCAGGTTCAAAGTACGCACACTTACCCGCCCCAACCGCCGAGACGGGCTTTGCGGAAGGTCGGGAAATGACACAGGGAGACATCGACAGTACGATCAAAGACTATGCAGCTGCGGCGTTAACCAGCAAGCTCCTCGGCTTTGATGGAGTCGAACTTCATGCAGCACACGGCTACCTCATTGATGAATTCTTTTGGAGCACCACGAATCCGCGCCGGGATCGCTACAACGGAGATATCCGGGCCCGCACACGCTTCGCATGCGAGATCATCAAAGCCATAAGACATAGCGTCGGCCAGCACTTCGCGTTAGGTCTTCGCTTTTCCCAATGGAAGCTACCCTCGCTCTGGGACGCTCAGCTGGTATCAAACGCCGAGGAGCTAGAGCGCTTCCTGCTGCCGCTCAGCGGTGCTGGATTAGACTTCTTTGATTGCTCCACTCGGCGTTACTGGGAACCCGCCTTCACGGGTAGCTCGCTGAACCTCGCGGGCTGGAGTAAGAAAATAACCGCAAAACCCTGTATGACAGTAGGGTCCATTGGCCTCGAAGGCCCCATTTTCGAAGGAGGTAACCGAGGAACGGCCACGGCCTCAGGTACAGGTTCCTTGAACAACGCACTCGCAATGCTGCAGCGCGATGAAGTGGATCTGGTAGGGGTGGGTCGTGCTCTTCTAGCAAACCCAGATTGGGTGGAGAAGCTGCGGTCTGGCCGAGAAGTGGAGCTGCGGCCATACTCCGCGGACGTCCTAGCGACGCTTGAGTAAGACAGCGCATTGCCGACTCGAACCGCCGAGCGACCCAAATGGGAGAGGCACCAGAGCTTATGTGCGCAGAAAAGGGGAAAAGGGCGATTCTTCTGTGACCTCGCTCGCCCTCGGCTAACCGACAACCAATTTGTTGGCCTCACGGATAGCCTGAGCGAGGTAACCTTCGGCTCATCGTCTCTGCGATTATGCGATCACGCGGGGGGCGCCAACAGCCTCACCCAGTCTAACAATGCCTCGCGCAAATTCAGCCGGCCGTTCCTGCGGCAGATTGTGACCCCCATCAGCCACGGTTTCGAACCACAGTAGACGAGAGAAGTCTCGCGCAGCCGGCGCACCAGGAACAAAGGGTCCGGCACCTGACCCCAACATTCCGACTGGAATTGTTACCGGTGGCCGGTCGGCAAGCCTGCTCTCGAGTAGCGAGTAGGTCGGATCGCCCGCTGCAGCACCGTGGCGATGTCGATAGCTGTGAATTACGACATCAACGAACGCTGAATTGTCGAACGAAATCGCGCTCCTCTCAAAAGTGACCTCATCAAACTTCCAATTTGGAGACCATAGTCGCCATAGCAGATGGCAAATGGCTCGCCGATTCCTGGCTAATCCTTTGCGCCCACGGTCAGTCAGGAAATAATACTGATACCACAGTGACCATTCCTTCTCCGCCGACGACGGTTCCCACGCAGATCGTACGTCGTAAATCGAATATCCGCCAGTTGAGAGTAGGCCACCAAATCGCTCGGGCCATAAGGCCGCCGCGGCAACTGCCGCTCGGCCTCCCCAATCAAAGCCGGCAAGCAGCGGACGACGTAAATGGAGTGCGTCAGCAAAGTCGAGAAGATCCTGCGCGAGTGCGGCTTGTTCGCCAGATCTGCTCTTAGCAAAGTCTTTGAAGGTGGTCGGCCCAAAGCCACGCAAATAAGGCACGAGAACGCGAAAACCCGCTTCCACCAAGAGAGGGACCACCGCATCAAAACACCGGACATCATACGGGAACCCATGCAGAAGCACGATCGGCGAGCCCGTCGCTCGCCCGTGCTCTTCGTAAGCGATGTCCAATGTTGAGGTGCCGACACTGTTCAGTCGCGTCAATGTACGCCTCCCACCATAACGTTGCTCATAACACGACGGCTCTGGTATCACTCCCGCTGCTGAGTTACTCCACGAGAAACTCTAGCTTACTCGGGCGACCGGCAGCGATGTCCTGGCAGTGGGTTGTAAAATTCATCATCGATAGCAGGCTCCTGTTATGCGCCATCTGTTTCAACATGGTCGCCTCCGTTCGCACGATGGACTTAGCCTTTTCGAGAAGGGCCTCGAATTCTTCGAGCGTTCCGACGACGATGCCATCGTCGTCGCCAAATAATATATCTCCCTGATTTACGACCACTCCGCCACACGTGACGGGTATCTGCGTTGCAAATAGCCTATTGGTCGTCGCTGCATAGCAGCTTGCGCCACGCGCGTAATACGGAAATCCCAGCGCCCGGATATCAGCCGTGTCACGGCATGACCCATCGACAATAATTCCGCCGAGACCTTTTCGCTTCGCTTCAACGGGGAAAAGACCCCCCGAAACCGCACGCTTGCTTCCACAAGAATCGATCACTAAAACTTCGCCCGCCACCGCATCATTCAACGCCTTTATGACCGTCAAAAAGTCCTCGTAACAGGAAACCGTATGCGCACGCCCTACGAGCTTTGCGCCATGACAGAGGGGCCGAATTGCAGGATCGACGACGCGGACTGCCCGGGGGGTCCCCTTGTTTGCGTCGCATATCGCTGCGGTGCTGAGCGACAGAAGGTCCTCCCGAAGACTATCGAAATTCATTCCCGGCTCCTCTGGATGCGCCTATCGAGAACCCGTCGGCAGGATTGTAAACCAATTCTGAAACGCCATTCTATTGATGGCGCGGGCTGAGAGGACTACGTGACGCCCTCTATCGGGCTCTTCTGCTGAACTGCCCCGCTCGGCCTGCTACACTCTGTCCGAGTAAGAAGTGAGGCTTAGCTTGGGTCGTAAAAGGCACGCCTACGCGGGGAGACCGGGCGGCGGCGTCCAGTCGGTGGGCACGGTACTTAGCGTGCTCAGGGCGTTTATCGGCTCGGAACCGATGCCGATGCTAAAGTCCCTGGCCGAACGTGCTGGCATGCATCCGGCAAAGGTTCACCGCTATCTTGCAAGTCTTTGCAAGACTGGATACGTCCGACAAGACCCGGATTCGGGCCGATATCGGCTCGGGCCCGCGACGCTGAGGCTCGGTCACGCCGCTCTGAATGCAATTCCGGTAGTGCGGATCGCTCGGCCACTTCTTAAGACGGTGAGTGAATCTCACGAATGCTCGGTTTTCGTGGCACTGTGGAGCGATGGAGGCCCGCGAATCGTACTGCAGGAAACGCAAGCCGCGCCCATCGTGGTGGCCGCCCACGTGGGTAGCGTCTTTCCCCTGTTGACCTCCGCCACCGGACGCACGTTTGCAGCATGGCTGCCGCGCAGTCAGACCGAGGCTCTTCTAAATCGAGAATTGTCTTTGCTTAAGCGAAAGCCTGTTCCCTCCTGTCCTACAACTCTTGCCGAAGCAGACGTAATGCTCGAAGGCATCCGACGCCGCGGGCTCGCGCGCGCCACCGGGCAGTTGAGCGCCGCAATTCATGGTCTGAGCGCTCCAGTTTTTGACAAATTAGGGTCAATTTGTGCGGTTGTAACCATGCTAGGACCCGCAGGCCAGTTCGATACGCGATGGACCGGGTCCACCGCAAGATCTGTGCTCGAGACGGCGAGCACCATTACCATCGCCCTCAAAGAGGCAGAAGCTGCGACGCGCTAGCGGACGGCCGAGGGCCCCCATTATTCACCGCTGCCGTTTGTTCGCGCCCGCTCTCGGGAGCTCGAAAAGATCTCCCGGCGCGAACTGCGTATGCCAACCCAACTCGGTGGATAGGCCAACCGCCGCGCCCGTGAGCGCCCTCGCTATTACGCCTTTCGGGTTTGGGTCAATTTGACCTACGCCACCCAATAGGGAGATTACACAAGCAAGATGTCCGCTGCCATCAAAAACAGGAGCGCTCAAGCCATGCACGTTAGAACTCATTTGTCCCTCCAAGTGTGCCAACCCATCTCTGCGGATTGTAGCAAGCGTCTTTTCCATCCGCTCAGGCTGCCTCAGTAACTCTCTGACTTCCGTCGGCAGGAGGCTCTCTTGCCGATGTATAGCCCGATTTATGGTTACCTGCGGTAACCATGCGCAAAAAATCCAGCCGGCGGATGTCGAGAGCAGAGGGAGGGAGCTACCGACATTTGTTGAAAGCGTGAGGGGTGCGGGCGCCGTGTCCTGGAGCGCCACGACCGGCCCACCGGCGTCCCATATAGCAAGCGAAGCCGAGAGCTGAGTGGTTTCACGCAAGGCGCGCAATATCGGACGACTCATTGCGACAGGGTCTAACGACTCCATCGCCGCCAAACCAAGCGTCACCGTACCGTCGGAAAGCTGGTACCTCCCGGTCTGCGGGTCTTGGCGCACGAAGCCACAGCGGCAAAGGCTGGTCAGATATCTATGGACCTTTGCGGGGTGCATATCCGACCGCTCACCGAGCGCCTTGAGCGCCACCAGAGGCGGCGACCCGATAAACGCACCAAGCACCTGTAATGCCACTTCCGCGGCCAAGACGCCCCGCAGTCTCCCCGCCTGATCGCTCATGTGCGTAGCACCGAGACCAGCGAAGTATATTGAAGCGAGTCCATCTCTCTCCCGAGCGCCTTGCGATGCCAACCTTGGTCTCGTATTCTAATTGACCCTGACGGAATTAGATTATGCTATTCGTAATACCGTACAAATTCAAGAGTACAAATGCTCAGGCATCAGCGACTCTGCGCTCCCCTCAGCGGTCCGCGAGCCGCCATCTGAATGAATTGCTTCCATGCTAAAGATGCTTGTATTCCTTAGGGCCAGCGAGGGCCTCTCGCGCACAGAATTCGCGGCGCGATGGCTTGCCTTCAGAGTCAAGCAGAAGGACACCAACTCAGTCTATCCGCTTGCAGTCCGCTACGCATTTAACGAAGTGCTTGAGAAAACAACTCCCATGAGCCCGAGCACCCATGAGTGGGAGGACAATTGGCACGGAATCGACGAGTTTTGGTTTGACGAGCAAGAGGCATTTGAGCGCGCGTGCCAAGACGAGACCTATAATCCCCTGTCTGGCGGATGCGAATGGGTCGACATCCGATCATCCCAGGTCGTCCTCGCCAGGGAAGCACCGAATGCGGGCAAGGGAGAGGTCGACTTCAAGTGTAAGTCATTCGTCCTCATTCAAAAACTGCCGCAACTGACGCAAGCGGAATTCTACTATCACTGGACGGTTATCCATCCTCCCATCTGGACGCGGGTTCGGAAATCAACGGGGCTTCCTCCGCCGCCAAAATCCGTAAAGAACTACATTGAAGAAAAATTGAACGGCGGTACCGTACCTCTCGGCTTCGACGGAATCGCAGAGGCTTGGCATCGCGACTTCGAGGAGATGGGAAGGCCATTCCAGACTCGCGAGCATGACCTTTTCGTACTGCCAGATTCCGATCGGTTCAGGGTGAAGGCCATAGATATTCTGGCCATAGAGCATTTGATCCACGGCCGACTGTAAATGCGCATGCACCGGAGTACGGAGCCAAATTCGCGACTGTTGGGACCCTGGATCCGATCAGTCAGTCATTCTGTCGGAAGCGCAACATGAGATACTGGTTCCTCGTTTTCTCCAATCCTCACCAAGAGGTTGAAAGTTCATATAACGACTGGTACGATCACCAGCATTTGCCGGATCTGTTGCAAGTTCCGGGCATCATTGCAGCGAAGCGCCTGCAATTCTCCGGGGTGCAATTCAATCCCACGGACAGTGCTCCGGCGCGTTATCTCGCAGTCTATGAAATAGAGGCTGACGATCCGTCAACCACCTTCGCGGAAATTCGCTCCCGCATTGGGACAGCCTCCATGCCTATGACCGAGGCCATAGATCTTTCCGGTCTGGTTACGATGACGTTCGCGGCGCGCTAAGGTCAAGAGCTCACGGTCAGCGGCACATAATGAATGTGCGAACTTGAACCGTCACCTCGAGCGCCATGACAGCGCAAAATTCCCGTCCTAGCTGCAGAATAACTCCTTGAGTCCTTGTGTTGTATCGGTAATCCTGTTGGGATCGGCAGCGACACGGTCCGCCACCAATCTGCGCCCCTGAAGATAGTCTCGTGACGCGTTCACGCAGTCCAAAGCAACGACGCGCCCTCCCCGCAGATAAATGACGGAAAAGCGCCTCGACGAGGGGTCACCCCGCAATACCGCTTGATCGTGCCCTAAGCACAGGCCAACCGTTTGTAACTTGATGTCGTACTGATTTGACCAGAACCACGGAACGGAATCATATTGGATTTCAGCGCCCAAGACCGACCGGGCCGCCACCACTCCCTGATCGGCTGCGTTCTGTACAGATTCAAGTCTCACGGCGCCCCCGGCCGCGTAGCGGTTTTCGTGCAGAGCACAGTCGCCGACGGCGTACACGTGAGGCAGGCTTGTACGGCACTGCGAATCCACCCAAACCCCATTATTGCCGGCTGCTCCCGCTTCGCGCAGAGGCCCCACTGCCGGAATGATCCCAATGCCGACAATTACCATGTCAACATATATAACCTCGCCGGTCGCTAGGCGTACAGCGCTAACCCGGTCGTCGGTCCCAATAAGTGCCTCGACACTCGCCTCCGTCCGGACGTTGACACCTTGCGCCCGATGCTCCGCCAGAAGGAAGCGGGATAGGTCCACACCCGCCACGCGCGCCAGCACCCGGTCCATTGCTTCCAGGAGGAATACCGTCTTACCCAACTTTCTGAGCACCGCGGCGGCCTCGAGTCCAATGTATCCAGCGCCGATCACGGCTACCCGATTAGCGGTGCCGAGGTCGGCACGCATTTTGTCCACATCCAGGCGGGAGCGCACAACATGAACCCCCTTGAGATCTGACCCCGGGCAGCTAATTCGCCTCGGATGTCCCCCGGCCGCCCAGATTAGCTTCTGGTATCCGAGCGTTGCTTGGTCAGCAAGCGTCAGACACTGCCGGCTGGCATCTACACTGGTCACGCGACTCCCGAGCCACAGGTCGACACCTGCGTCCTTCCAATATTGAGCGGGCCGTAAGGTCAGCCGTTCGAATTCCCTCTCGCCTGCTAGGTACTCCTTCGAAAGTGATGGGCGCTCATATGGGATTTCAGCCTCTTCGCCGACCATTACAATAGAGCCCCGGAACTTCCCTTGCCTAAGGGCAACCGCAGTGGCGGCTCCCGCGTGGCCAGCACCCACGATCACTACATCAGCCGTGCGCATTCCCCGAGACTCCAGAGCAGCCGGAACCGTTCTGATCCTCGCAGCTGACGCGGTCTATCGAAGCAGACCACTCAGGTCAGCTGGCAAAGTAACCACCGTTAACATTGATGGTCTCGCCATTTATGAAAGCAGCCTGTTCGGTTGACAGGAACGCCACCACTGCGGCAACGTCGAACGGTGTCCCCAGACGGCCGACCGGCACAGCGCTAATCCCGCCGAATTCATTGCCCGTATCCGCTTCTAGGGCGCCGGGGGCGACACAGTTCACCGTAATTCCAAACTCTCCCAGCTCGGCGCCCATACAGCGCGCAAAGCCCGTTATCCCCGCTTCGACTGCAGCTCTATGTGCGGGTTCTTCTGGTCGCGCTCTCGCTGCGAGCGACGTGACATGGATGATGCGGCCGAATCCGCGCCGTTTCATGCCCGCCGTTACGGCCACACTCGCGAAAAATGGAAACGCTAATCCTCGACTCAACCACGAGTCCCACTCCTCCTCTGATATCTCTTCGCAGACTGGACTCGGGCGCTTGTCCAACCGCACCGCTCCACCAGCATTGACCAAGATATCGACCTCCGCCATGAGTGATGCCAATCGGTCGATCGCGTCAGGCGCCGCCGGATCGAGACGAATATGATCAAAAGACCTTTGCTTATCTGCTATTGAAGCCGTGTGAGGCGCAGCCAGATGGACCTTCGCCCCCATCTCGGCGAGTCGGTTCGCGACTGCCACGGCGACGCGGACATCGGTCCCTCTAGCTATCACTAACGCCGTTCGTTGTGCGTGGGCCTTGTCTAGCATGTATTCGACTCCTCTAGGGCGGTCACCCCATGAAGGCTCCACCATTTACATCAACGGTGGCTCCCACGACATAGCTCGCTGCATCGCTTGCCAGAAAAGCAACCGCGTTCGCAACATCCTCCGGAAGTCCGATGCGCCTCGCGGGGACTCGTTTTAGATATTGCAAGGTCGACTGCTGCTCATCTTTACCACGCAATAGGGGGGTCTGAATCCGACCAGGTGCGACACAATTTACCGTTACGCCAAAGGGACCAGCTTCGACCGCCAATCGACGAGACAGCCCGATCAACGCAGTCTTGGAAGCGCCATAGCTCGGTGAAGCGAACTTGGAGCCCTGTCGGCCTCCAGCGGAAGCCATGTTGATGATTCGGCCCCAGCCGCGCTTTTTCATTCCAGGCAACCAATAACGGGCGAGCAGAAACGGCGCCGTCAGATTGACCTCCATCACCATGCGCCAATCACTCGGCGTAATTTCCCAAGACTTCATCGTGCGCCCATCAAGCTTGAGTGAAACGCCGGCGTTGTTTACTAAAATATCCACCCCATCGGTGCTCTTCTCAACCTCGCTAAAGAACCCCGAGAGCTGCGAGCGCTGACTTAAATCCACGCCAATGCCCCGTACTCGCGTCGCAGACCCGGACAGCTCCGCAATTAGCCCCGTGAGAAGGTCAGTCGAGCGGTCCACGAGCACCAGATTTGCGCACTCTGGCGCCAGCCTACGCGCGATGGCCGAGCCGATTCCGCCGGCGGCGCCCGTTATTACCGTCGTGCGACCGGTCACGTTGCGACCCTGATCGGATTCTCGTGGCGCCCTGGAAGCCCGATCCAGCGAGCATCATGGTCGGCGTTCGCAGTACCACTGGCTGTGGCGCTTGCGCCAGCGCGTCGTCCCGAAAACACACAGTCACCAATGGCCATACCGCTCACATAATCATTGGATGGAATCCCCAACGCAGTTCGACCTGCGGCATAGAGACCGGTGATCAAACTACCATCCGCCCGGATAACCTTTCCGGTGCGCTCGTCCACGCGAAGACCACCCATCGCTAGGGTAATGCACGGATATGCCGGATTGTCAACCCTGAGGTCAATTGCGTAATAAGGCGGAGCGCCTATCTGCCGTAGAAATGACTTGCGCTTTCCAAACGGGTCTTCACCTTTAAGCACGCAGGTGTTATAGCTCGTTACCGTTCGCTCAAGGTTAACCGGGTCAATGCCGCACCTCCGAGCAAGTGCCTCCATTGTCCTTCCTTTTCGCATGAAGACGACCAGGTTCATGAAAAGTGGCATGACTTGAAAAAACCAACTTCGACCCTTACCAGGCCACATCTGCTCCCGCGCAGCTTTAAATTGGGCATGGTCCAGAATGAGCCACGCTTTGCCTCCTTGCTTTTCCGTGATTTCGCGGCCGAGCTTTGCCGCGTACACATCCTCCGCTATGAAGCGGAAGCCGGAGCCATTTACCGCGAGCCCCGTGAACGCCACGTTTTGTGGCATCAGAATGCGGTAGGCCGCAATATGATCCATATTCGCCGGCATCCCACCTACGCTTTCGCCCAAACGAATGCCGCTACCGTCACAGCCAAGGGTGCCGTTGGGGTGTGCATTTGCATAGCGCGGAGCGTAATGCCGCACCATGGAGCGATTCCAGATGTAGGATCCAGCGGCAAGAATTACGCCTTTTCGTGCGCAAATCAGTTCACGAGATCGGACGCGTTCTTCCAACTTGCGAATTTGGGTGCCGATCCTTAGCGCAATTGGCGGCAGCCAGCGCAGAAAGCTATTTACCTTTTCTATTTTCCGACGGTGCGCCGATAGCACGCTCTGGTCCGCTGAAAGCCGCAGGACTTCAACACCGACAACTTCACCGCGAGCGCCCGTCACCAGGCGGACCACAGGAGAATGTCGTAGCAGCTCCACGCCGCGGTCGAGCGCTGCCTTCTCAAGTGCGGCGTACATATGTTGTCCGCCAAAACCTGGGCCAACGGCTCGATGTCCACGGGGCGGAGGTCTTTCGCCCACCCGATACTCTGGAACAAGCTCATTACCGGAATAATAGAGGTACTCCCCCTCACCCGGATAATGGACCTTCTCTGTACACAGCGCCGAGCTGTATTTGACGCCGAGCGATTTCAACCACTCAAGGTTTGGAGCACTGGTCTCGCAATAGGCCCGCAACGTGTCACTCGAAACAACTTCACCGACTTCTTTCTTGAGATACTGGTACATGTCCTCGCAAGTATCTGAATACCCGGCCTCGCGTTGATAGCATGTAGCGCCCGCGTAATACACTCCCCCGCTAAGCTTACTGGCACCGCCGCCTTCAAACCGATCGGTTGCGATGACTGACGCCCCGCGATCTCGAGCTTCAATCGCGGCCGCCGCTCCTGCCGCGCCGAATCCGACCACAACAACGTCGGCGGTTCTGTCCCACTTAACGCTATCCGCTGCACCGGCGAGGACAAGTGGAGCCTCCACATACGAGCTCCACTGTTCGCTCCCCGGCTTCACGCCGGCATCCTTTCTCCGCGGCGGCGATCTCGCTCTGTCCCGCTATCCGCCTCAACCCTGGTTTCCTGCTTCCCAAACAGATAGGTATGCAGGCTTCTATGGATGTTCGCGATCTGCTTCTCCTGCACCGGATTGATGCGGGAACCCCTAAACCCATGAGACTTCAGCCCGCGCTGGATGTCCGCAAAGTTTTCGAAATCCTGCAGCAGGACCGGGGGAAAGGCATCCCGGTGCTGCGTCCAGTCCTCATAAAATTCCTTCCTCAGCGGGGGCTCAGCCCCGGGTGCGAAGCGTTCCAGCGAGAAGCTCTCAAACAGGGACCAGTCGGGATCGTCTCCATAGGGTCGGGCACGGTAGCCTAGTACGCAGCCCGGAGTCGGAACCAGCGTAATGTTGGGAAAAATGGACCAATCAGTACCGAGGGCGGCAACCTTTTGCGGGGTGATCCCCTTAGGCCACCCAGCCCCGGATGCCTCGGCCGCTTCGCGCATGAATTGCTGCAGCTTTTCGAAGATTGCCGCCGGGGTCGCGTCCTGCGGCGCTTCAGTCATGAGCCGTTGAATGGCGTTCCGATCTCGTTCGCTAAAGATCGACCAGACAGTCTTGCTAGTTTCAGTGAGTAACTTGACCGCAAGGGGTCGCAGGTCGCTCGGCACGGGAAGTCCCGTTCGGCCCGCCGGGGATCCGAGTGGCCGCGATCGGGACCAATCGAAATTCCCGTGCAATCCGCGTGCATAGCCGAGAAACTGATCGTCCTGGTATGGAAGCAACTGAGGATGAGCCTGCGCGGTGTGGTAGCCCTCTTGGAAGGCTTCCTGCGCTACTTTGTAGTTGCAGTTCGCCACCATGGTCTTGTGCCATGCGAACCGCATCTTCTCCATTTCAATAAAATCGAAGTACTCAGGAACGGGTTGCAAGAACTCACTGAGCGGCGCCGCCTTCGGATCGGCGTTAACAAAGACAAAGCCGCCCCAAAGGCCCACCTTGACCTCGCCCAGCGACAGCTCGGAGTCCTTCATTCCCCAGCACTCCGCAAAATCTCCCCGGTCGACGACGGAATGGAGAGAGCCGTCCGTCTTCCAGCGCCACCCGTGATAGCGACATGTAAAAAGCTTCGTGTTCCCGCACCCGGTCGCCAATCGCCGACCGCGGTGCAAACAGACGTTGTGGAAAGCCCGAATTTCCCCTTCTGCCGTTCGAGTCACTATGAAGGAGTCATCCGCGATATCGTATGTCAGGTAATCACCCGGATTCGCCAATTCTTCCACACGGCAAGCGACTTGCCAGACCCGCGGCCAAAGTCTCTCCTTCTCAAGAGCAGCAAACTCTCGAGACGTGTAATCGGTCTTCGGAATATAGTCATCGCGAACCGCGTGCGCTTGGAGACGGGCTCGAACAGATTCCTCTGCGTGCATAACGACTCTCTCCCTCAGGCAACGATGATCAGCTTGACGCGACTTTCTTCGATGCCTGAGCTTAACTTCGAGTTGAATACCATTGGGCCTTTCGGAAATCGGAGCGCATCCGCGCCAATTAGAGTTGCCGCTCAGGTAACTCTACCTCCAGTCCGTCGAGATCCTTCGTCAAACGAATCTGGCAGCTGAGCCGACTGCTTGGGCGGGGATCCAGAGCTTCCTGAACCATTTCGAGTTCCTGGGACGACGGCGGAGATACCCTTTCAGCCCACGGCGGGGCAACATAAACATGACAAGTCGCGCAGGCCGCGTGCCCCCCACAATCCGCGATAATTCCGCTGACATCGTTCGCTCGTGCAGCTTCCATGACCGACGTACCTTCCGCCACCTGCACATTCTCGCGAGTACCATCCGGATGGATGAACGTGACTCGAATCATTCTAATATTCCACCCATCGCTAAATCCTGGCGCCCCCTAAAAACTCTTCTCGTGGGCAATACGGCAAACCGTCGGTTCAGCGCGCCGAACCGCTACTAAATTGAGACGCCCGTTCGGCGAGCTCAATCTGTTCAGGAAAGCCCGGCTGCCGACAATAGAAGCCGCCGTCAGCTCTGAGGGTCTCACCAGTTATGTAACGAGCTTCGTCTGAGGCCAGAAAGACATATACGTTTGCCAGATCCACAGGTTTCGCTGGGTAGTCCGTCGCATTCAGCTTCGTATGGAGAGCGGTCCACTCCGCAGGCCACTCGTACGTCATAACCAGTCCAGGAATGACCGAGTTGCAGCGAATACCCCGCTTTCCATAGCATGCCGCTACCTGCCGAGTCATGACGTCGACGGCCGCCTTCGAGATCGCATATGCGTGACGCCGCGGTTCCGGAGCGATCGCGGCTGTGGAGGACGTATTAATGATCGCCCCACCGCCGCGCCTTAGCATTAATGGGACCGCGTGACGCATCGTATTCAAATAACCAAACAGATTCACATTGAGCGTGCGATTGAATACCTCGCGATCGACCGTCAAAATGTCGGCGTCGGAATCTCTTCCAAGGGTTGACTTTGAAAGGTCGGCGGCGATGTTGCACAGGATATCGAGACCGCCAAACGACGATCCTCCTTCTTCTACGGCCCTCTTTACCGCTGCCTCGTCCGAGATATCGACCACTCTAGATGTCACGGGGACACCGGTGGAGGCGAGTTTTGTGGTAATTGCACTTAGCCTGGACTCGTTGACGTCAAGCAGTATTAGCTTCGCGCCCTCCCGCGCAAACGCTTCCGCTGTAGCTGACCCGATTCCACCTGCGGCACCGACGATCAGCGCGATCTTGTCACTCAGACGACCCATTTTCCTTCTCCGCTCAATAAGCTGCTGGAACCGTGGATCCAGCTGTATGCGTTGCGACCTGACACCATTAAGGCCAGATGCGTCACAATCGCAACTGCGCAGCGACGGAACCGGCGGCCCGACCAAATATCGCAGCCTTGGCGATCGAGGTTCCACTCATCGGGTGGGGCCCGTGGAAGCCGCCCACCACCTCGCCTGCCGCGAACAAGCCGGGCACGGCGTCGCCGAAAACGTCCAACACCTCGGTGCGACGATTAATCGGGATGCCGGCGTACGTGGAGACGATGGCAGTCGTACACGCGTAGATGTAGAAAGGGGGGCGATCCAGCGGCGTTGGGTTGCCAATGCCATTTAGCAAGGATGATCGCGAATGTTGTGAGCGCGCACCGGTCGTCACGTGTGCGTTGTACTCTTCAACGGTTCGGCGAGTCGCTTGCGGGTCGAGTCCGATGCTTTCCGCGGCCTCGTCCACGGTTGATCCGCGGTTGATGTAGCCAGCGAGTTCGTAAGCCGCCTTGAAGTTCCGGGTTAACGGGCTTTCTCTTGAAGCATCCATTACTCGTTGATCGAACAGTTGGAACGCGACGCTCTCCGGTTGCGCTAGGCATTGCGTGCCTATTACTTTATAACTCGAGGACTCGTCGATAAAGCGGTGGCCGCGCTTGTTCAGGGCAATCGCACCCGAGTAGATTGCATGAAGGAGGAAGCTAGGCTGCGCGCTTGCCTGCGGCTTTCCATAATCGGGCAGAATGCACCCAAACGTGCCGGTCAGCCATCCTGCATCAACAAAATCCGCTCCGAGCGCCCATGCCATACGGATGCCGTCCCCCGTGACACCGGGCCCGCCGATCCGCTTCGCCTGGAGAAGCGCCGGGGCGAAGCGACGAATCAGCTGGTCACTATGCGCAAATCCGCCCGTAGCGAGTACGACCCCGCGGCGAGCGTCGATTCGCACCGTCTGGCCGTTAAATATCGCCTCGGCACCACGGACGCGTTCACCGACCTTTACCAGCCGCTTCGCAGGACATCCCGGCAATAACCTAAAAGCCGGATTGTCTTCGGCGCGGGACCGCAGGGTATCAATCAATATTCGCGTATTGGTGGCATGGCTTCGCGGAATCGTTTGTCCCACGCTAAGAAAGGGCGTGGAGAAGCTAATCCCCAACCCTCTCAGCCACTCATAGGTCGAGCGTTGGCCTTGCACATACAGTTCGATTTGGTCTTCGCTCGTAAGCCCCCCACCCGCCTTCAGGAGGTCGTCCCTGAGTCTGGCCGAGTCATCGGCAATTCCCATCTCCTCCTGTTGCCGGGTGCCCGCGAAGGTAAAGGCGCCGCCGCTAAAAAGCGTACTTCCCCCAGGCGCCGGGGCCTTCTCGATTAGGGTGACGCTCGCGCCAGCCTCCAAGGCAGCATGCGCGGCGGCAAAGCCCGCCATTCCGCCCCCGATGACAAGTACATCGGTCCCCTGCCCGCTCGATTCCAGCTGCCGCACTGGAAGCCCCTCATAACTAGAATGCCGTATCGTACCACAGAACGGCACCGATGAGAACCTTCCCAGCCACACTCCAGATGATCTAAACCCCTTTCTATCCCCGTGCGCCCTGTTCTATTATTGCGTTCTACCCTATTTATAATGGAACGCGCAGCCAGCGGCGTGCCCTTAAAGAAGGTTTCTAATGACCGCAGATGCTTCACTGCAGAGAGCTCGTGAGTGGCATAAAACAGCCATCATCGATATTGCTCCTGGCAAGATTGAAATCCGCGGATACCCAATCCAAGAACTCATCGGAGAGATCAGCTTTCCGGCAATGATCTGGCTAATGCTGCGCGGTGAGCTGCCCGCTCCAGCGCAGGCGCGGTTATTGGAGGCCGTTCTGGTTGCGGCCGTGGATCACGGTCCGCAAGCGCCCGCGATAGCAATAGCCCGTATGGCCATCACCTGTGGAACCCGCATCAACAGCGCAATTGCTTCGGGTGTAAATGTCCTGGGAGATGTTCACGGCGGAGCCGGCGCGGAATGTATGCAGTTGCTGCGCGCGCTCCGGGACGCAACAGATCCTGCTTTCGCTCTGGGGCAGTGGCAAAGAGAAAACGGGAAGTACGTGCCCGGATTCGGGCATCGATTCCATCCAGTGGACCCTCGTGCCGTTAGATTAGGGGCGCTCGTCGAAACCGCGACCCGCGCGGGGGCCGTAGGCGGGGCCTATTGGAAATTGGCTTGCACCATCCAGGCACTGCTGGAAGGATCTAGCAAAAAACCGATACCCTTGAATATCGATGGCATTACGGCCGTATGTCTCTCTGAGCTGGGGTTTGAACCCGAACTCGGGCGGGCAGTGTTCATTCTCTCCCGGAGCGTTGGTATCTGTGCGCATGCCTGGGAGCAATCTCAATTGGGCGGGAGGATCAAGGGGCCGACTCCGCCGGATTTCGGCTTTGACTATCTCGGACCTCAAACGCGTCACCTTGGCGATCCAGTGCGTTAACGATGCCCCGCCCCAGTGTGGCTTCACACCTAGACACCTTCAAATGTCGCTCCCTGTGGACGTTCGAGGGCACAACGTACCAACTCATTTCCCTGCCTGATGCCGAGCGTAACGGTGCCGGCGAGCTGAGTGCGCTCCCGTTTTGTCTGCGTGTGATCGCAGAATGCCTGTTGCGCAATGAGGATGCAAGCGCCTCCCAGGAACTCATTCGCGCGTTCGTAGACTCATCCCTCGGAACAGGAATCGGTGTCGTTGACGTCCCGTTCAAGCCTCGCCGCATCCTGATGCAGGACTACGCTGGATTGCCGGCGCTGCTTGATTTTGCAGCGCTGCGATCCCATCGCGCCGCCGTTGACGCAACGGGGCGACCGATAGAGCCCGCCTGCCCCGTCGACCTCGTGATCGATCACTCATTGATAGTTCATCACACACGTACCCAAGATGCGGCTGCAAAGAACCTTGAGCTCGAATTCGAGCTGAATCGAGAACGATTCGCATTTTTGAAATGGGCTCAGGGAGCCTTTCATCGCTTGCGCGTTATTCCACCGGGCAACGGAATCGTCCATCAGATCAATCTTGAATCCCTCGCTGAGGTCGTATCAGTCTGTGACGGTAGCCCCCCGTGGCTGGTCCCGGACAGCGTCTTGGGTACTGATAGCCATACAACCATGATAAATGGCCTGGGAGTTCTCGGATGGGGAATCGGCGGAATCGAAGCCGAGGCGATTATGCTTGGTCAGGCGGTTCCGCTCCCGTCCCCGCGTGTGGTCCGCGTCACGCTGCAGGGTCGCCCTCCACCGGGTGCCACCGCAGCCGATATTGCTCTAACCCTTGCAGAGTATTTCCGAAAGGATGCGGACATCGTCGGAAGTTTCGTCGAATTCGATGGCGCTGGGCTTGACGCTCTCACTGTCCCGGATCGGGCAACAGTCGCCAACATGTCGCCGGAGTTTGGGTGCACATGCGCATACTTTCCCTGTGATAGCTCGACGCTTCAATATCTAGCGCAAACCGGTCGCTCACCCTACCAAGTGCGCCTTACTCAGGCCTATCTCAAGCGCAATGGGCTGTATCGGACACATTTTGGCGCGCAACTCAAGGGCTTGATCAATGAAAAATCCTTCGATCTCTCGAAGGTCGAGCGCTGCATTGCTGGACCGAGCCGACCTGATCAGCGGGTCGTACTCTCGCAGGTCCCGCGGAGCTTCTCGGAGAACGCTCACCACGCGGTGATCGGACCGAGCACACCCGAGACGCTGCAAGATGGGGACATCGTCCTGGCCGCCATAACGAGCTGTACCAACACCTCGCATCCGAGGGCTATGGCAACGGCCGGGCTCTTGGCCAAGCGGGCCCACGAACTAGGTCTGCAAGTCCCGCGCTACGTAAAGACATCGCTTACACCTGGTTCTCTTGCCGTAACCGAGTTTCTTCGACGGGCAGATCTTCTGGTGCATCTGCAGGCGCTAGGCTTTGCTGTAGCGGGCTATGGATGCGGCACATGCGTCGGGAATTCTGGCGATCTCGACCCAGCCATTGACCGCAAATTGCGATCGTCTCCGACAAATGCGGTGGCCGTCCTTTCGGGTAATCGGAACTTTCCTGGACGGATCCATCCCCTGATCAAGTCCTCATACTTGATGTCTCCGCCTCTGGTGATAGCTTTCGCCCTGGCAGGGACAATTAGGCGCGATCTCGATCACGACGCACTGGCGACCTCGCCGCGGGGAGAGGTTTTTTTGGCGGATCTGTGGCCCACAGAGGAAGAAATTGATCGGGCACTGGCGCTGAGCAGCCCGGCGCTATTCGTGCGCCCTACCTCGGCCGAGACTTCCGAAAGCCCGCATTGGAGACAGCTCTTAACCCACGCATCGCTTCATCCCGACATCGATTCGGGCAGCACATTCATCAAGCTTCCGGACCTACGGAAGTTCGCTAATGCAGCCGCGGCCTCTTCCCGTGCTGTTATGCCCGAATCACGAGCTCTCCTGATACTCGGAGACAATGTCACAACAGATCATATCTCGCCCGTAGGCCGTATCGCCGCTGACAGCGCCGCTGGGAACTGGTTGCGGTCCCAAGGCGTTTCCGTCGATCGCCTTAGCACATATGGTGCCCGGCGCGGTAACCACGAGGTTATGACCCGTGGAACATTCGCTAATCCACGGTTGCAGAATGAGATCGTGCCAAACCGAGAGGGGCCTTGGACTCGCGTCTGGAACACGGAATCAGTCGTCGATATCTTTAACGCGGCGGAAGCATATCAGGCTATGCGGCAGCCGACTATTATCGTTGCCGGCAAACAGTACGGTATGGGGTCCGCCCGCGATTGGGCGGCAAAAGGTGTCCGATTATTGGGTGTCACGGCTGTACTCGCTGAAAGTTTCGAGAGAATCCACCGTACTAATCTCGCGCTTCTCGGTGTTCTTCCGCTTCAATTCCTCGAGGGAGATACCCGTCAGAGCCTAAATCTCGGGCTTGACGATCGCTTCGAGATTAAAGTTACCGTAGATGCGCTGCGCGTCGGCGAGCCCATCGCCCTATTCATCACGCGGTCGGACAATTCCGTTCTCGAAGCACTGGTAATGCCGAGGCTCGACACTGAATTCGAGCAAGCCTGCTTCGCCGAGGGCGGTGTACTCGCACCTTGGCTACGCGACGGCCCGTAGCAATCCAACTGCCTTCAACCAAGGACGAACCACTCAACCCATAGGTGCACCATGCCAAGCTCCAGCCTTCCTCCCATCGTACAGGCGCTGATTGATCGGCAGGCGATTTTGGACTGTATCCATGCCTATGCGCGGGGGGTAGATCGTTGTGACCGCGATCTACTCAACTCCGTCTACCACGAAGACGCCTGGGACGATCACGCCGTCTTCTGTGGTCCTGCAGCCGACTTCATTGAGTGGGCGTTTGCCTATCATGAAAAGTACCTGATTTCGCACCAGCACTATGTCCTCAATCATACCTGCGAGCTTCGCGGTGCGGTCGCCCACACGGAAACCTACTTTATATTCGCCGGTAGGAACCGCGAGGGGCCACCCGTGACGCTACTGGGCGGCCGTTACTTGGATCGTTTTGAAAAGCGGGCCGAGCGCTGGGCCATTGCGGCGCGCAAATGCCTCGTAGAGTGGAATGGGAGCTTGAATGACATAAAACACCATCCAGATTGGTTGGCGGCGCTACACTCCAGCGGACGCTCAGCGCGCAGCCCGGAAGACACTTCCTACGAGCGGCCCTTGCAGGTTACTCGACCCGCGCATACCGTGGCGCCGTATTGACGTTCCTTCGGCGGCCGCTATATCGACCGAATGGAACGTCGAGAGGGCGAATGGAGGCTCGCAGTTCGCCAAGTTAACTATGATTGGTATTCGCTGGAGATATCTCCACCCGACTGCGGCAAGGCGCCGCCAGGTCTCAAAGTGCGCTCCCATCGATATCCTACCGATCCGAGTTACTCTCTATTCGCGTCAACCAAGGATTGACGCCTGCTGCAGCTACTACGCACTCAGGCGGCCAGATATCCTCCATCTACATGGAGGTCATGCCCTGTGACAAAAGCGGCCCCTTCGGAACAGAGCCATAACACCGCACTGGCAATCTCCTCAGGCCTCCCCAGCCGCCCCATAGGGTGCGAATTGATGGTGGCGTCGCGAATGCCGGCATTACTTTGCGCGAAGCGCTGGAACATGGCAGTATCAACCGCGCCAGGGCTCACGGCATTGACCCTGATACCGCATCGTGCAAACTCCAGCGCCGCCGTCCGCGTCAGGCCCAGTACACCGTGTTTGCTCGCAACGTATCCGGGGACAGCCGCCATTCCCATACTCCCTGCGACGGATGCCGTATTGACGATGACACCGCGGGACTGCGCCTGCATGAGCTGCAGTTCGTACTTCATGCAGATGTACACACCCCTTAGATTGACTTTGATGATTTCGTCGAAAAATTCGGTACCGCACTCGATAAATCCATGCGCGGGCTCCTCAATCGCTGCGTTATTGAAGGCGAAGTCCAGCCTTCCATACCAAGAATGCACCTGTGTGATTGCGATGGATACGGCGGATTCCGCCGACACGTCCATTAGAATAAATCGCGGGTCCGCCTCTGGCGCTAACGCCTCGAGAGCGCTGAGCGTCTGGAGACCGCTTCTCTGATCACGGTCCGCAACCACAACGCGGACTCCCTGCCGCGTAAAGGCCTCTGCTGTAGCCCGCCCGACACCGGATGCACCTCCAGTTATCAATGCGACTTTCCCGGAGAACTCTGTCATGGAATGCGTCTTATGTCGGTGCGTGCGGCGTGAACCCTGAGGTCACTGCCGTCAGTCTTAGCCAATGCTAAATCCGCCATCAACCAACAGTGTTTGTCCCGTAACATAGCTGGAGGCTTCACTCGCAAAAAACAGCGCCGCCGCGGCTATATCCTCTGGTTTGCCACGGCGTCCGAGCAAAAGGCGTGCAGGATCAAAAATCGGGCCGCGTGGTTTAATGGGTCCTTGGACAGCGGAAGAGACCATATCAGTTTCTACAAACCCCGGCGCGATGCCATTTACTCTGATTCCATAGCTCGCAAATTCGAACGCCAGCGTTTTAGTCAGAGATTCCAACCCACCTTTGCTGGCACAATACTGATTGACGTCATACATCGCAGGCATCAGCCCGCCGATCGAGGAGATATTGACAATTACCCCCGGCTTATTTGCAGCTCGCATCTGTCGAATCGCCTCTCTGGAGCACACGAAAGGCCCTTGGAGATTGACCGCGCAGGCAGCCATGAGGTCCGATCCGCTAGTATCCAAGAAGTGAGTAATCTGTGATTGGCCGGCGTTGTTCACGAGCACGTCCAGTATTCCGTGTCTGTCCCGAGTCTCCTCGAAGAGAGCTCTAATCGATGTCTCGTCCGCAATATCCACTGGAATGAAATCTGCCGAGCCGGCGTTTTCTTTTATTTCATTTACGGTTGTGCGCCCTCTTTCGGCATTCCGTCCGCAAACGATCACATTGGCGCCAGCTAGCGCGAACTCCTTGGCGATCGCCTTCCCGATACCCGCAGTCGACCCGGTCACTATGGCCAGCTTCTTGGATAGCGTGAATTTCAACATAAGTCACTTCTCTTTGCAGACGCGCGTTCCTTGCGTGACGGTAGGGTCACGGCAATAGCTTACGCATCATCGCCAATTCGGTTGCTTGTCCCTTGATTTCATGCATATCGGACACTACTCCGTCTTCGTCCACGCTGCCCCATACTTCCCTCCAACGATCGCGCACACTTTCTGGCTCTAGTACGCTACTCCATAGCCCTTTGGGCTCCGCCCAAACGATGCGTGCGACACGGCCGCCACCGACGGAGAAGAATTGACCCGTCGCAGGACAATCCTGATGTAGGAGATAAAGCGAGCCCGCGGCGACCTTATGAGGGTCCAAAGTGCGCAGCCACCACTCGCCTAACTCTGTGCCCTTGAGCGTATCCGCCGCCATCGGTGATGCGGCCCACGGAAGAATCATGTTGGCAGCAATACCCGCTTCGGCGCCAGCTCCTGCCATCTGTCGCGTAATGGCAAAAAGAGAGGATTTCGCCGGCGAATATGCACCATCCCAACCATGTGGTCCCGCAAAACCGAATGCAACCGATGATCCGGTATTGAGTATCCGCCCGTGCCCGGACCGAGCAAGATGCCCCCAGGCCGCAGCGCTCACCAAAAGACAGCCGCGCAGGTGCACTTCAAGCTGCCGTTCGAGTGTCTCTTCCGGCGCATCCTGCACGCGAGCATCGATTTCACCAGTCCCGGCATTGTTGATTACAATATCAAGGCCGCCAAACTCTTGAACCGCGGTATCGACCATCCGCCTGACGTGGTCCGGGTTCGCGACACTCCCATTTGCGGCGGTCGCCTTCCCTCCGACCTGTCGGATCGCCTCAACGACTTCGTCTTCACGACGAGTGCCGGACGAACGGAAGTTTCCGTTCACCACTACGCTGGCGCCTCGAGCGGCTAGCAGTAACGCGTGCGCCCTTCCAATCCCGCCGCCGGCTCCCGTCACGAGAGCTGTCTTACCATCGAAGCGCAAGACTCCCGGTGTCTCCTCACGAACGGAAGTCAACTTAGTACTCCTCCAGCATTTCAGACGCGTTTGTAACCTTCTCGAAACCAGCGCTGGTCAAAACGATAGTGTTACTCAGAATCGGAGTCTGCTCGCCAGGTTCGCGAATCGTCAATGGTGTGTGGAAGACCATCCCCGCCTCGAGCACTGTGCGGCACCCTGGATTTAGGCGTAGTCGGCCCCATTCGGACCATCGTGGAGGGAAATTGATGCCGATGGAGTAACCCGCCTGACCGATCTTGAATCCAGCCCGGACAATCGGAGCTGCAAAGGCGGCATACGCCTCGGCGGCAGTAATACCTGGCCGCATCCGGGCCAGACCCTCGTGCTGCGCCTCGCACAGCAGGGCATATCGATCGCGAAGCGTTGCGGCAAGCGGAGCACGCGCGCCGGTGCGCCCGACCCCCGCCAGGTACCGGCGGACAACCCCGGGCACGTGCATGAACACCAGATCGCCGCTACGTACGGGAGCGCCGGTCCAACTTACGTGAAAGCGCTCTGTAGTTTCCCCGTTCGTCACGAAGGGCCACAAGGCAGGGTATTCGCCCCCTGCACGGATCATCGTGGCAATGACGGCTGCATTGATGTCCGTATCAGCTGAGGCCTTTGCTATGCTTTCGAGTCCTGCCTGGACGGCCTTGTCGGCAATTCTCCCCGCAGCCCTGATGTACGTAATCTCGGCCTGGCTCTTGACGGCGCGGCATTCGTCTACTATGTCCGAGCAATCGACGAGCTTTATTTCAGTCAGCGACTCTGACAGCGCGCGATACTGGGCTGGCGTGATGAACCAGCTGTTCATTTCTAAGCCTACTCGCCTAAATTCGGCGGCGCGTAGGCGCTGCGACGTGATAGCCACGGGGTCATCCGAATCCCCGTATTGGATGTAGTCTTTATATAGGGACGTCAACCGAACGTTCGACTCTTCAAGCGCCCGGATAATAAAGTACGGCTCTCCAGCCAAGGGCACCACAAGCAGCTGAAACCAAAAATAGCCGTGCGTTTCATATCCCGAGAGATAAAAGATGTTTTCCGGCTTGTTGACCAAAAGGACGTCGAGCTGTGCAGCCTGCATCCTCTTGCGTACGCTGTGCACCCTGGACGCATACTCCTCGGCTGCAAACGGGATGCGCTCAGTTTGCGCGAC
>Ga0335072_10003201_pt1 | contig 24747 bp, 19 predicted proteins | sample Lox_Sample_21_FD_206725 | JGI IMG/M metagenome (GOLD analysis project Ga0335072, IMG submission 206725) | Soil microbial communities from Loxahatchee National Wildlife Refuge, Florida, United States - Lox_Sample_2.1 | ecosystem: Environmental > Terrestrial > Soil > Wetlands | place: USA... | reverse complement strand
GGGATTATGGCAACGAAGTCGAAGTGCTATCGGGCGTGACGCCGGAGGACGAGATTATCGAGAACCCCTCGGACTCGCTCACGTCCGGGACGGAAGTGCGCATGGCGAAGGCGGACAAATGAGGAGAACGTTACGACCGGCGGCAATTTTGCGGCAGCGGGCGGAATCGGCCGCCCTGCAACCTGCCGAGCCGTGGCCGCAACGGACCGCTGCTGTTGGGGTTCTAATCGCCGCCGCCCTCACGCTCTCGTCTTGCATGGTCGGGCCCAAGTACGCCAAGCCCGCCGTTCCCGCCGCGCCGGCCTTCACCGAACCGCCGCCGGCATCCTTCACCGAATCGGACGGCTGGAAACCGGCGCAACCGGCCGACGGCACACTGCGCGCGGATTGGTGGCAGTTATTCGGCATCGTCGAACTGAGTCGCCTGGAAGGCCAAATCGATGCCAACAATCAGACCTTGAAAGCGGCGGAAGCGCGCTTCCGCCAGGCTCGCGCCCTCATCCAGATAAATCGCTCGAACCTTTACCCCACCATTTCCACATCCCCCTCCGTCACCAATAACCGCCTCTCTGCGAACAGTCCCACCGGCACCGTTCGCGGCGATTACGGCGAATATACGCTGCCCATCGATACCAATTACGAAATCGACCTCTGGGGCCGGATCCGCCGCTCGGTGAACGCCGCGCGCGAGGAAACCGAAGCCAGCGCGGCCGATCTCGAAACCGTCCGCCTGAGCCTGCATGCCGAACTGGCCATCGATTATTTCGAGATGCGCGCGCTCGATGCCGATAGGCAGCTTCTGGACGAGACCATGGTGGCCTACCAGAAAGCGCTCGAACTGACGCAGGACCGGTACAACGGCGGCTTGAGTTCGAAAGCCGAAGTAGCCCAGGCGCGCACGCAATTGGAGAATACCCGCGCGCAGGATATCGGAGTGGGTGTCTCGCGCGCCACTTACCAGCACGCCATCGCCGTGCTCCTCGGCCGCAATCCCGAGAGTCTCTCGCTCGAACCCTCGCCGCTCAATTATGTGCCGCCGGTGATCCCGGTGGGCGTGCCGGCGCAATTGCTGGAGCGACGCCCCGACATCGCCGCCGCCGAGCGCCGGGTGGCCGAGGCAAACGAGCAGATCGGCATCGCGCGCGCGGCTTTTTTCCCGCAGCTTTTCATCACCGCGGCCGGCGGCCTGCTCGGCAACACGCCCATCGATTGGATGAGCTGGCCGAGCCGCTTCTGGTCGGTAGGACCGATGCTGGCCGAGACCCTGTTCGATGCCGGCCGGCGCCGCGCGCAATCCGAAGCCGCGTTGGCGGCGTATGACGAAACTGTCGCCAATTACCGCCAGACGGCGCTCAGCGCGTTCCAGGACGTGGAAGATAATCTGTCGACGCTGCGCATCCTGGAACAGCAGGGGCATGCCCAGAAGGTCGCAGTGGAAGCGGCTAAGACCTCGCTCGACTTGTCCATGAGCCGGTACAAGGGCGGGCTCGTGACATATCTCGAAGTCATCACCGCGCAGAGCATCGATTTGCAGGACGAGTACACCGAAGTGGATATTCTGCGGCGGCGCATGGACGCCAGTGTGCTTTTAATCAAAGCGCTCGGCGGCGGTTGGGACGTCTCGAAGCTGCCGAAGACCTGACGCCATTACTCCGTCCGCCGGATCCCCGATTGCTCCAGCGCCGCCCGCGCTCGCTTGCGCATCATCGATTCGAACGAAACGCGCGGCACATCCACCAGCTTGCGCAATTCGGCATCGCGCAGCAGGCGCTGCGCGGCGTTGGGCATATGCCCCGCGGCGCGATCGAATGCGCCCTGGGAAACCGCCCGCATGCCGGAGATGGCGCGATAATAGCCCTGCTGGCCCGCGATCTTGTGGCAGCCGAGCACTAACGCTTCCAGCACCTCCGGGCTTTCTTCGATGCGGGAAACCGTCCCGCCCCACTCGTCGAGAAACGGGCAGAGCGGCAGCAGCGTGGCTGCCGAGCGGCGCAGCCCTTTCACGGCCCGCAACGGATAGTGCCGGTGCCCTTCGGCGGCAAGCCCGGTGTGCTGATAGATGAAAACCGCCGGCGCGAAACGGCCGCGCGTGGAGAGGTGCTCCATGACCGGTGCGGTGGCGGCGTTTCGTTTCCAGAACCCCATCCCTTGCGTGAGATCGCCGCGATTGTGCGCCAGCGTCATCGAGAGACGCAGGATGTCGAGCTCGGCGCCGCGCTCGGCGCATACCGCCTCGAAAACCGCTTGTTCGCGGTCGATCTCGCATTCGATGGCGGCGAGCGCTTCGTCCGCGGAGACAGTATCGCCGCGCTCCAGCAGATAGCCGAGCCCCGCGGCGATGGCGCTCCACTGTTCGCCGTCGTGGCCGCTCACGCCGCGCACCGCCCGGATGGAAATGCCCTCCTCTGTCCACGCCCGCGACTCCAGCGCGAAGCGCAGCATGGCGCGGAGCGAATCCCGGTCGCGCGTTTCCCGCCAGACCACGCCGCGGATTTTGGTATCGACATCCGTCGGGACGAAAGTGGCGACGGTGGCGTGATGGCAGGCGAGACAGATGGCGAAATAGTCCTGCAGCTGCTCCTCGGTGGTGAGGCCGGCGTCCAGTATGTTCTCCCAACTGGAGAGCACGCGTAGAAAACCGTCGGGCGACCCGCCAAGTTCGATCAGGCGCCCGTTTTCGCGAGCCGGCAGACGGTCGTCGAGAAATGGGGCGGTGCTGTGTACCTGGCCGATAAGCGTTTCTGGGGAAATCCATTGCCTCCAGGCTACGGCCGGATCTTTTGGCGTCGGGATCGGCAAATTCCAGATTACCGGAGCGGAGGTCGATTTATGGCAGCGTCGTTTCCCGAGCCGGAGTGTGCGTCTCGTGCGAAGCGCGACTGGCCGGGTGGCCTGCTGATCCGCCCTGCTCGAATTGTTCCGACAATTGCGCCCACGCGGCCTCGCTCGTGACTGCTATAACACGGTCCCCGCCTTGAAGCTTGGGCGCGGATTTTGGCCAGAATACCGTATTGCCCCTAAGAATCAGAATGATCTCGACGTCCTGGCTTTGCCCGAGGCAAGCCGATTCAATCTTTTGCCCCACACATGGGCTGTCGGGACGCAGCGCTCCGATCCGCATCTGTTTTCCCTCGATCACGTTGATCGGCACGCCTGAATTGAGCAACTCGATCAGCCCGAGTGCCTGTCCATCGAGCGACGCGGCAAAGCCGGGCCTTCGGGTCATTTCGAGAGCAATCCTCACCTGCTCCAGGTAATGCGAAGGGGAATCGGAACGGCGGGGAACCTGCGCTTCGTAAAGGCTCTTGTATTTGAGATGGGACGAGAGGAGCGATTGCACCAGGTAGCTCAGGAGAACCGCGAGCGCCGCCGCGACGAGTAAGTGATAGCCGCCCGTCATCGAAGTCACCATCAGCAGGGTAGCGATAGGAACCCGCGCCGCCGACGCGAATACGGCAGCCATCCCGACGACCGCGAAAGCCGCCGGCGGCTGGTGGAAAATCGGGCTCAGGAACCCGCCCAGCATCGCTCCGGTAAACAGGCTGGGCGCGAAAACGCCGCCCGATCCGCCCGACCCGATGGTCAGCGCGAATGTCAGAATCTTGCCGAAGACGAGGCAGAACAGCAGAGTCGCCGGCAGGTTGCCATCGATCGCCGCCTGGATCCAGCTGTAGCCTCCCCCCAACAATTGCGGAAATGCCACCGCCACTAAACCCACCATGCAGCCGGCGATCGCGGGTTTGCAATGCGGCGGGCACGGAATTTTACGAAAGAGGTCGCGCACGCCATAAAGCGCCATGGGAAGCACCGTTCCGATCACCCCGCAGGCAATGCCCAGAACCGCGTACCAGCCGTAATCGCTGGCGCCCGGGGGGGACAGCGTGGCGGGCACGGCGAACAGAGGCCGGAATCCCACGAAGAGCCCGTTCACGGCGTACGCCACAATGGAACCGAGCAACGTGAAGATCAGGGCGCGGGACTCGAACTCCACTTCGCTGTAAAGAACCTCGACGGCAAAAATCGCGGTCCCGATCGGCGAACGGAAAATGGCCGAAAGTCCGGCCGCCATGCCGATCAACAACAACAGGCGGGCTTCCTGTTCCGTGCGGTGGGTCTTTTTGGCGTATATGGATGCAATGCCGGCGCTAATCAGCGCGGTGGGGCCTTCACGTCCGGCCGAGCCGCCGGAACCGATCGTAATCGCGGACGCGATCAGCTTGATAAAGGGTACCCGGGAGCGGATAATGCCCTTCAAATGGTGGAAGGCCTGAACGGCGGCATCGGTTCCGTGGCCTTCGGCTTCCGGCGCCCATAGGTAGACGATCATGCCGGCCAGAAGACCGCCAAGCGTGGTCGACAGCGGAATCCACCACAGGCCGTGAGCGGCGGTAACCACTCCCGAGAGGCCGCTGTCGATAGCCAAAGCAGGAGGCTGGTACCTTCCGATCCATCCCAGAAAGAATCTCTGCGACCAGCTCAGCAGAAATACAAAGACCCGGGCGCTGATTGCGCCCACCACCCCCAGGAGGACGCTATCGATCAAGAGTCTGCGCTGTCGTGTGATCATTCACCATCCAGACGGTACCCTGTCTGAAGCAGCTACCACTACTTGTTTACTGCACTCGCGTATCCAGACAAGGCGATTGGTGCACTTCCGCACTTTGTGCGCGCGACCTCCTGACCCGGCAGGATGTAACTATTGTTCACGCGGTCTCACACTGGAAGATGGGCGTGGGCCCAAGCCACGCCGAATTGTCGTAGGAGAGGAGAAAATCGTGCAATATCGGAGTACACTGCTCGCTTGTGGCACAGCCGCACTGATGGTTTGCGCGGCGGCGCAAGCGGCGACGCTCAGCAAAGCCGACAAGGAATTCATGAACACCGTCGCCACTATGGACATGACTGGAGCCCATCAGGGGCAATTGGCGGAAAACCGGGCAGCCAAACCCGAGGTGAAAGATTTCGCCAGAATGCTGGTGAAGGACGAGAGCGAGTCTTATGGCCATCTCGAGCAAGTGGCTGCCAGGACCGGAGCGACTATCCCCAGGGGGATCAACACGGGGCACATTCCGGAAATCCGCAGCCTCGAAAATCTGAACGGCGCCCGGTTTGACCAGACTTTCACGCGAAACCAGGTCAGCGACCAGCAGCGCGCGCTCGCAGTATTCAAACGGGAAGCCAAATACGGCGAGAACAGTGACGTGAAGGCGTATGCCAACAGCATGATCCCCGTGCTGGACAACGATCTGAAGCGCGCCCAGCAATGCGCCGCCGCCAAGTAGTTTTCGTGGGATGTTCCGAACGCAAAGCGTCGCTCACTGGCGGTCACGGGCTCGGCAAGACACTTTCGCTTGCCGAGCCGCGGCCGCTGGGGAGCGGCGCCTTTCCTGTTTGGCTGCCCGGCATTTCGAGTCGCCGGCGCCGGACTGAAACGTGCAAGATGAATTAACCGTCAGCCGGGAGGGACAGCGATGTTCGGAAAGCAGGTCACGCTCTTTAAGTTATTCGGGTTTGAGGTGCGGGTTGATGCCAGTTGGTTGTTTCTGGCTTTCCTGATCACTTGGACCCTCGCGGTGGGGTACTTTCCCTACCGTTACCACGGTTTGCCCACTCTCGATTACTGGTGGATGGGGGTTGCTTGCGCCATCGGGTTGTTCGCCTCGATCGTGGTGCACGAACTGTCGCACTCTTTGGTGGCGCGGCAACATAACCTGCCGATGAAGGGAATCACCCTGTTTATCTTCGGCGGCGTCGCCGAAATGAGCGATGAGCCGGCCGATGCCAAGACTGAGTTTCTAATGGCAATTGCCGGGCCGATCGCCAGTATCGTGATTGGCTGCGTGCTGTACCTAGTCTACGCGGCTGGGCGGAATACCTGGTCAACGCCCGTGGCGGGTGTGATCGGGTACCTGGCATGGCTAAACCTTGTGCTGGCGGCGTTCAACCTGGTGCCGGCATTCCCGCTGGATGGCGGGCGGGTACTGCGCTCGGCCCTGTGGTATTGGAAAGGCAATCTCGCGTGGTCCACGAAGATCGCGTCGTCCATCGGCTCCGGATTCGGCATCCTGCTGATGGTGCTGGCGGTCTGGCAGCTTTTTTCGGGCAACTTTGTCGGAGCCATGTGGTGGTTCCTGATCGGGCTCTTCCTGCGCGGCGCGGCCGAATCGTCATACCGGCAATTGATGATGCGGCAGGCGCTGACCGGCGAACCGGTATCGCGGTTGATGAGCAGCACCCCCGTTACCGTGACGCCGGATACGTCCATCGAGCATCTGGTGGAAGACTACATCTACAAGAAGCATTACAAAATGTTCCCGGTGGTTTCCGAGGGGTCGGAGAGACTGGCCGGATGCGTCACCACCAGCGACGTCAAGCGGATTCCCCGCGGGGAATGGCCCGCCCATCGCGTGCAGGAACTGGTGCATCCCTGCTCGGATGACAACACCGTTAGTTCCGACACCGACGCCGTGAAAGCTCTGGCCAAAATCAGCAAATCCGGCCAGAGCCGGCTGATGGTGGTCGATCACGACCGTCTGGTGGGTGTGATTTCACTGAAGGACCTGATGGCTTTCCTGGCCGCGAAACTCGATCTCGAGGGAAACTTCCGGCACGGCGCGCCGGCACGGTAAACCCCATCACTTTGGCACGCGCGCGAGTCTTGATGTGGCGCCGGGCGCGGAAGCAGAATGGGCATATAGGAGTAAATTTATGGCTGCAACAACGGTAGAAAATCGCCCTTCTGAATCCGAAAGGAGCATCGCGCGAAAGATCGAGCACGAACCCTTTTTCGGCAACAGCACGTTTTCGACGATGCGCCGCCTTTCTGAGGAAATGAACCGTGCGTTCGATAGCGTGTTCGGAGGAATATCCGGATTCGGCAACTCGGGACTCTGGTCGCCTGCCATCGATGTTCGCGAGCGGAATGGAAGCATCGAGATCGACGCCGAGCTTCCCGGGCTCACCAAAGACGACGTCAAAGTGGAGTCCACGGAAGAGGGCATTTTGATCGAGGGAGAGAAACGGCGGGAGCACGAGGAGACAAGGGAGGGATTCCGCCGGTCGGAGCGTAGCTACGGCAGCTTTAGCCGCTGGATTGCGGTGCCCAAGGGAGCGCAGACCGACAAAGCCACCGCCGAATTCAAAAACGGAATGCTGCACGTGCGCATTCCCGTTCCGGAGAACCGGCAGCAGCGCCGCAAGATTCCGATCGCCGCCTGATCCTGTGGTCGAAGAGCGGTGCCTTCGCGCCGCCGGCAGCTAAAATAGCTGCTTGCGGCGAACTTGGGTATTCCTCATTGCGGCTCGCGCGCTGGCTCATGTGGTCAGCATGAGTTCGGGCGATCTCACGGTGGATGGCGCCCAAGCGCATTTTGAGCTGCGCATGCCGCTCTACGAGATCGCGCACGTGCCGGCGCCCGAAAAGACACTGCTCGATCACGTGCGTTTCGCGGGAGCGCGGCTCACAAACTCGAGTTGCGCGGCAGACCAGGCGCGGGACTTATATATCTGCGAAGGCGACTACCAGTTCCCCGCCCCACTGGAACACATCGACATCGACTGCACACTGCCGTCGGTAACGGTACCGAATCACGTGCATCTGCTGCGCGCGCGGATGGGCGAAAAATACGATCAGGCCCTGTTCGACATTTCTTTTCCTCACGCCACCTTGCGCTTCCGCCCGCGGACGGGGGCGGAAACCGCGCTCAGCGAAGCCGGCGCCGGATGGATGCGCGCGCTGGGAGGAGCCGCCCAGTTGCTGTTTTTGGCGGCGCTGGTGCTGGCGGCGCGCAGCCGGCGCGAATTGCTGGCGCTATCGGCGATGTTTCTTGCCGGACAAGTGGTCTCGGTGCTCGCCATGCCGCACCTCTCCTGGCAGCCGGCGCCGCGGTTTGTGGAAGCGGCGGCAGCACTGACCGTGGCATATCTCGCGGTCGAAATCCTCCTGCTGCCGCAGGCGGGCTGGCGCTGGGGGATTGCCGGGGTGCTCGGCTTGTTCCACGGGCTGTACTTTTACCTTTTCCTGGAGACCACGGGGTATGGCGCTGGGTGGGTTCTGGCGGGAGCCGCAGTGGCGGAAGTGGCGGCGATCTCGGTGGCCACGCTGCTGGTGTCGCAGATGGTACGAATTGCCAGGCCGCTGCGGCCGGTCCAGGTATCCGCGGCGGGTCTGCTGGTCTTTGGACTGATCTGGTTTGGTTTCCGCCTGCGGAGTTGACGCGCCCCCAAAAAAGCAATCGCCGCGACCGTAAGGAAACCGTGCCTGGTGTGGCACTGTCTCCTCGCGGCCGCGGCTAGCAGTTTGTACGTGGGAGAAAAACTATCGCTGCTGAGAATCGGCCACGATGTGAATGCGCCGGTTCTTCTGCCAGCACGCTTCGTCGTGCTCGTCGCAAAGCGGCTTTTCCTTGCCATAGCTTACCGTGGCGAGCTGGCTGGCAGGAATACCGACCTGCACCAGATAAGCCTTGGCGGCATCAGCCCGTTCCTGTCCGAGCGCCATATTGTACTCGGCGGAGCCACGCTCGTCGCAGTGGCCTTCAACCGTCAGCTTGTAGTCGGGATAATCTTTGAGAATGTCCCGCAGTTCGGTCGAATCGGCTTCGAGGGCTTTGATGGCATCGGGACGCAAGGTGTGCTTGTCGTAATCGAAATAGGCGTCCTCAATTCGCGACAACAGCGTGTCGATTCGGGCGCGGGTCTGCGCGTTTGGCATCCGCGAAGTCTGTTGGGGAGCGGGCGTCGGCGTCGGCGTGGTGTTGGTCCGGGCGGTCTGGGTATTGGACTGCTGCTGCGTGGTAGCTGCCGGTGGCGATGGCGGCGGCGGGGCTTGGGCGGCAACCTTTTTCTTGGCGCACCCGGCGCTCAAAATAGCGGCAATCGCCACGGCCAGTACTGCAAATCTGCTGGAATACTTCACTTTCGAGTTTTCCTCCTCTGTTTCTTTTTTTAACCCGTAACACCGTTTGTTACCATCCTGTCCGGACTGTATTTTGCGCCGGCCCCGGGTTTGACTACACTTAAGTCTGAGGCATCCGTGACGCCGTCGAATGGTACAAGTGGGACTCCGTCTATACGTGTGCCGGAATCCCTGCTTCGGCGCCGTCCCTGGCTTGTGGTTTCTCTGGGCTTTGGCGGATTGCTGTTTTTCATTCTGGCCGCATGCATCGGCAGCTTATTGATGCTCGGGCATGTCCGGCAGCAGGAGACCGCGATGCGGCAGGCTTTTCTGTCGCGAGTCACGGCACTCGACCAGATCCGGTCGAGCATCTACCTTTCCGGCACTTATGTTCGCGATTTCCTGCTCTCGCCCGATATTGACGGCGCGCAAGCACAAGCGGCGCGCCTGGTGAGTCTCGAGCATGAAACGCACAATTCGCTGGATTCTTACGGGCGCTCCGCCGCCCCCGAGGAGAGAAAGCCCTTCCAGGACTTAAGGGCCGAAATCGATGCGTACTGGCGCGTGCTCGACAGCACGCTGGCCTGGACGCAGGATCAGCGCGACCGCCTGCGATACTCCTTCTTCTACGACGAATTGGTGCCGCGCCGCACCACCATGCTGCAAATTGCCGATCGCATCGCGACGGTGAACGAACGCGGGCTGGCGCGCGCCGAAGACCAGTTGGCCGCGAGTTCCGAAAATCTCCGCCGCTCGCTGATGTTGACCTTCGCCATCACCCTGATTGGCGGCATCGTCCTGGCGTTGATGACGGTCAGCCGCACGCTCAAACTGGAGCGCGAACTCGAACGCCGCCTGGAAGAAAACGCCCGCGCAAGCGAAGATTTGCGCGATCTTTCCGCCCGCCTGCTGCGCGCCCAGGAAAACGAGCGCCGTACCCTGGCGCGCGAACTGCACGATGAAGTGGGCCAATCGCTCTCCGCCATTCTGATGGAGACGGAAGGCGCGGCGTGCGCCGAGGAACCGCGCGAAGTACGCAATCATTTGGGTGCCATCCGCGACATGGCCGAAAAAACCGTCAATCAGGTACGCGACCTCGCGCTTTTGCTGCGCCCCTCCATGCTGGACGATTTCGGCCTGGTTCCCGCCCTGAAATGGCAGGCGCGCGAGACCGGCAAGCGCACGGGACTACACGTCACCGTGCAGGCGGATGACACCGTGGATGGGCTGCCCGATGAACATCAGACGTGCATCTACCGCCTGGTCCAGGAAGCCTTGAATAACTCCTCCCGCCACGCCAGCGCACGCAATGTGGAAGTTCGCGTGGCCCGCGACGGAGCCTGGGTAAGGTTCTCGGTCCGGGACGACGGCGCGGGTTTCGATCCCCGCCTGGTGCGCGGATTGGGACTCCTCGGCATGGAAGAGCGCGTCGGCCGCCTTGGCGGACAAGTACGGATCGATTCGCAACCCGGCCGCGGCACGATGGTGGCAGCCGAGTTGCCAGTAGCCGAGATGGCGGTAAAAAACGAACAAAATGGCCATTCGCATTCTCTTAGCTGACGATCACGAAGTGGTGCGCGACGGCGTCCGCGCCCTACTCGAGAAACAGACCGATATGCTGGTTGTGGGCGAGGCCGCGGACGGCCGTGAGGCCGCGCGGCTGGCCGAAGAACTCCTTCCGGATGTCGTGGTCATGGATGTCGGCATGCCGAACCTGAACGGTATCGACGCCACCCGGCGCATTCTGGCGGCTCATCCCCAGATTGCGGTCGTCATCCTGAGTATGCATCAGGACGAAAGCTACGTGCTGCGGTCGATGAAAGCCGGCGCCAAGGGATATCTGCTCAAGGAATCGCTGCGCAACGACGTGCTGGATGCCATTCGCGCGGTCTCCCAGGGTCGCTCCTTTCTCACGCGCAAGATCAGCCGCATGATGCAGGAGGATTACATTCAGGAGATGGAACAGCGCGGCCTCGAGGACAGTTACGACCTGTTGACCGACCGCGAACGCGAAGTTCTGCAGCTCGCGGCCGAGGGAAAGCCCAACAAGGAAATCGCCGGCGAGCTCAGCATCAGCCTGACTACCGTGGAGACGCATCGCACTCACATTCTGCAGAAACTGGGATTGCACAGCGTTCCCGAGCTGATTCTCTACGCCGTGCGCAAAGGAATTATCGCCTGAAGCCGGCGAGGGAATTTCACCCGTTAAAACCTCTCGTCGCGGGAACCGGTACCAACCGGAACGCAGATCGCTGGGGGCATCCGCTAGGCCGTGCGCACGGCCGGTGCATCGAGTACTTGGAGCACCCGTCCAAGCAGCTGGGAGCGGCGGAACGGCTTCTGTAGAAAGCCGCGAGGCCTTCCCGAACGTCCCAAATGGCTCACTTCTCCGGTTTCGTCGCGCGCGGAAGTGAACAGAAAACGGATTCCGGGATACGATCCATCCAGGTGTTCCACGAGATCGGGACCGTTCTCGGCCATGCCCACATCTACGATTGCCAGTTGAATGGGCTCGGGATGGTGCGCCACAACGTCTAAAACATCATGCTCCGCCTGCGCGGTCAGCACGGTGAAACCAGCTTTTTCCAGAGTTGAGGAAACATTCTTTACAACGCTTGCCTCGCCATCGGCCACCAGGACGACAGCTTTATCGGGAACTGGCATATAACCCATTATAAGCCGCGCGGTGGTCTCGATGCTAACCAAAGATGTGCGGCAAACTGCGGTTTCTACCGGTGTCCGAGACCAACACCGGTTCGGGTTCACAATTATGACTTTACAATGACAAACGCGAGGACGAGCTGCCGTCTACGCCAGGTTGAACGCTCCACCACTCTGACATCACGGACATGCCAGGCGTGTGAGTCTCGAGAATTCCTTGCAGCACATCGGGAATTTCATACACGGCGGTATTTCGGATGGCCGCCACGCGGTCCCGATACTGCTGGTATCGCTCTGGTTGGAGCAACTCTCGCACCGAGCGCCCAATGTGGGAGAAATTCCGCACCACCATTCCCACGCCCTGTTCCTCGATCCAATCGGCGTTGTATCGTTCGTGAGCCAGTGTCCACGCATTCCGCTCCACGATCACCGGCAGGCCCATGGCAAGCGCTTCGCTGATGCATCCCGGACCCGGTTTGCCGATGAAGAAATCCGAAAGCGCCATGTAGCGCGGTACTTCCCGCGTGAAGCCTTCCACGAACCGCGGAATGCGGAACGGAAGAACGTCGATTTCGCGGCGCACCGCCCGGTTGCGGCCGCACAGCAGAATCAGCTGCACTTCGCTGGCCGGCTTGTTAAGCAGTTGCGCGATTTTGATCATGTCCGTGGACCCTTCGCCGCCGAATAGCACCAGGCCTGTGGGCAGATCGGGCCGCAATCCGAGGCGCACTCGCTCGTCGGCACGGTCCGCCGGCGGCGGCGCATAAAAACGCGGATGGAGAATCATGCCCGAAGTACGCACAATGTGCGAGTCGGGAATGCCGAAGCCGCGCGCCTGGCGAACGGCCTGATCCGACCCGCAAATCACGTACTGCTCCAGCGGCTCAATCCAGAAATTCGGCGGATAATCGGCGATATCGGTGAGAATCGTGACGAATGGCGTTCCGGGCCATGCGCGGTCGAGCGCCTCGCGTAAGGCGCGATTGTAGTGCGGAATGAGCGAAACCACCATATCGGGCCGGTGGGCCGCCCAGTATCGCGTCAGCACTTCCACCTGCTGGCGGTGCGACATGCGGATGAGCAGGTGCATCACCGGCACCATCTGCTTGGTGCCCAGCGTCCAGCCATGGCGCAGCATGATGTTGTAAACGTCCTGAAACGGAATGCCCACCGACTTGCGAATGTAGTCGATGGAATCGAGCAGGTCTTGAATGCACAGCAGGCGAAGATCCCAAGGCCGTTGTTCTTCGCGAATCACATCGCTGAGGGCTGTGGCCGCGGCCCGGTGGCCGCCCCCGGCGTCAATGTAGATGAGATCGATTTTCGCGGGCATGGCGCTCAGTTCTGATGACTGTTGACGGCGATGACGAGCGGAAGTTCGCTGGCGCAATTGTGCCCCGCTGTTTCCTTCTGCAAGGTATGGGCCGTGTTGATCCCGGGCAGGAACGCTGCTGTGACAGGACGTCCCACCCAGCATGAGGGCGCGTCCAAGCCGAAAATCCACGCGATGGTCGCCGCCGTGTCGTAGGTGTAAACGGCAGTCTCGAGTTGGCCCGGCCGAATTCCCGGCCCGGAAAGAATCCATGGAATCTGAATTTCTTCCAGCGAGTTCTTACCGTGTCCGTGCCCTCTTCCGCCGTGGTCCGAGGAAATCAGCACATAAGTTGACTCGAGCGCATTTTCCGCGTCCAGCATATCCAGAATAAGTCCGACATAGCTGTCGGCGTCTTCCACGGCCCGGTAATAGGAAGCAGAGGACCAGCCTTCGGCATGCCCCGTGTGGTCGACGTTATCCAGATGTACAAACATGAGAGAAGGGTGGTTCTGCTTCCAATAGTTCGCAGCAGTCTCGGCGGTTTTAGGCGCCGGGTGAACGTGCTCCATCACGTCGGGGGCGTGCTTTTCCACCAGATTGGCAAATCCGCCCCAGTCGTGAAAAATGGCCTGCCGGTTGGATGGCTGTTGCGCGCGCATGGCTTCGAAAACGGTCGGAAACATGCCGTCTTCGTCGCGGCAAACCGGCGCGATTTCCACCATTTTCCGCAGTATCCCGTTGGAGGTGATGCCGTGCTGCTCGGGTCCGGCGCCATCGATCATCGACGCCCAGTTCGGACTGCTGAGCGTAGGCATGACGCCTCGTGCTGCCAGAGTCCATGCCGATCGTCCCATCAGTTCGTGCAAGCGTGGCGTCCTTGCGGTAACCACGCCATCCACGCTGAGACCGTCGATGCCCACTACGATCAGGTGCGGCGTCCCGGTTTGCGCCCAACTGACCGCCGCGCAATAAACCGGCAGAAGAAAGGTTGCAATTACTTTCACTTAGCCCTCCTTTTCGTTGATAACACTTAGTATGTTTGCGATCGGTTACAGATTCGATAAGGTTTGATTGCCCGGTACCACAGCCCCGTGTGACCGGCAGAAAGGTCTGCCCGTGGCGGCTAACTTTCACCGCTTAGTTATCTTGCTGAAACCGATCGAAGGCCGCCCTTTTATATGCACAAACACGAACCTCCGACCCTTGTCCGTAGGCGGACCGCTCGATGAGCCGTTGCGCAGCCTGCTTCGCCCTGTGAGACCGTTGATCGAGAACCTGTTCGCCATCGACCGTTGCCGCGAGATCTTCGAGAACGTCCACCGCACCGCGCCTGGAGACGGCGCGAGCGCCATCCGCCGTCTTTTGGAACTGCTGGCCGTGGAATATCGCGTGGCGCACCCGAGTTGGCTCGCATTCCCCGCTCCGGCGAGCCGGTGGTCACCGCCAACCATCCGTTCGGATCGCTGGATGACGCCATTCTGGCGGCGGTTCTCACGCAAGTCCGCTCAGACGTGCGCATTTTGACAAATCGCATGCTGGCCGCCTTCCCCGAGTTGCACGGCATGTGTATTTTTGTCGACCCGTTCGGCCAAACCGGATCGGTGCCAGCCAATGCCGGCGCCTTGCGGGAAGGCCTGGCCTGGCTGCGCCGCGGCGGAGTGCTGGCCGCATTCCCCGCTGGCGAGGTGGCGCATCTCGATTTTCGCGATGGCACGACAGCGGACCCGCCGTGGAATATAGCCATCGCCCGGCTGGCGCGAATCAGCGTGTCAGCCGCGCTGCCGGTCTTTTTTCAAGGAACCAACAGCATCGCGTTCCAAATCGCCGGCGCGATCCATCCGCGTCTGCGAACCGCCAGCCTGCCTCTCTAAAGGCCTCCAGGAGCGTTGGCTCGTGGACCAGGGAACTTCGCGTCGAGCAAACGGCGCCGCAGGAACTAAAAACTGCCAAGTCGTATCGTCCTGACTAGGGCGCCCGGCGGCAGCTGTCTAGCCGGCTGTCACCGAAACTGCCATCAGGGCCGCGGCCTGTTAGCCAGTCCAGTTAACAGCCACGCCCGCGCCAGCTTCCAATCCCGCATGACGGTCTCCGAAGATATGTCTAACACCGCCGCAGTCTCTTTCACGCTCAGCCCGCCGAAAAATCTGAGTTCCACAATTCGAGACTTGCGCGGATCCACGTCCGCCAGTTCCTGCAAAGCTGAGTCCAACGCCAGTACGTCACTGGCTCGCAGGTGAGTCAGGTCGGGCATTTCAGCCATGTCGATCGACTGCTGTTTGCCGGTGCGCTTGGTAGCCAGCTTACGGCGGGCGCGGTCGAGCAGTATCCGCCGCATCAATGTCGCACAGACCGCAAAGAAATGCGCCCGATGCTGCCACTCCACGGCATTGGTTTGCACCAGCCGCACGTAGACTTCGTGTACCAGATCGGCGCTTTGGAGGGTGTAGCCGGGACGCTCATTTCGCAGCAGGTGTCCGGCTACTTTGCGCAGCTCGTGATAAACACGCGCTGTCAGTTGTTCGAGCGCTCCCGAATCTCCCCCCGCCCATGCCCGTAGGAGCTGAGTAGTGTCTGCCTTCCCTGAATCGGCCATCGAAGAAGCTGCTCAAAGTATAAAACAGCCGCGCAGCGACGGTGGATTTCCAATAGTATATGTAGAGCAACCGGGCGGCTGTGAATTCCGAACGTTGGCGACAGATCGAAGAGCTCTACCATGCGCTGCGGTCGTGCGCTCCCGGCGAGCGCCAACGAATGCTGGCAGGCTCCGACCCCGACTTGCGCGCTCGTGTGGAGCAAATGCTGGCGGTGGGTTCCTCCGGCCAGATCCTCGATCGATCCGCCCGCGGTCTGATCGACGATTTCGACCGTCACCTCGCCATCGGACAACAACTCGGGCCGTATACCATTCAGGCCGCCATTGGGGCTGGCGGGATGGGCGCCGTTTATAGAGCCTTAGACGTTCGGCTCGGCCGCTTCGTGGCGATTAAAATCGGCACTGGATACTACGAGGAACGCTTCCAGCACGAAGCGAAGGCCATCGCCGCCCTCAACCATCCCAACATTTGTACCTTGTACGATGTCGGTCCGGACTATCTTGTGATGGAACTGCTGGAAGGGAAAACCCTCAAGCAAAGGATTGCGTCCGGCAAACTCTCCGAAAGGGAACTCTGCTCCATCGCCGTCGGCGTAAGCGACGCACTCCGGGCTGCACATTCCCGAGGCATCGTTCATCACGACATTAAACCCGGCAACATTATTCTGACCGGCTCCGGTATCACCAAGGTGCTCGACTTTGGTTTGGCGAAAAGCGCGGAAATGCAGCACTTCGATGCCTGCGAACCCGGCGCCAAAAGGGACTCCAACGGCATCGCCGGGACCATCGCGTACATGTCGCCGGAACAGGCCCGCGGCGAGCCTGTCGATGCGCGTAGCGATCTGTTTTCCCTGGGCGTGGTGCTGTACGAGATGGCCACCGGCCAACTCCCGTTCGCGGGCGGCGGTTGGCCAGACATCCGCGATGCGCTTCTCACCCTGCCTCCCCGGCCTGCAAGCGAGCTGAATCCCGGTCTATCGGCCGAGTTAGCGCGAATCATCGGCAAATCGCTCGCCAAAGACCCGGACGAGCGCTACCATTCTGCCGCCGATTTGCACGCCGACCTGGTTCTGCTCCAGCGTCATTTGGAACCCGAGAATCGCCCGCTGCTTTCGTTCGCCTGGCGCGCAGTAATGGCTTCGACCGTTCTGGCCCTATTGGCGGGGGTGGGAATCCGCATCTTCCGCACCGCTAAAACGCCGGTGACAAATCCGGCTGAATACGTGCAACTGACCAGCTTTTCCGATTCGGTCTCGTCGCCCAGTTTATCGCCCGATGGGCGCATGGTGACGTTCATTCGCGGCGGGCCGTCCTTCATGAGCCACGGCCAGGTCTACGTCAAGCGTCTGCCCGGTGGCGAGGCGATACAGGTAAGTGACGATCCCGCATTGAAGTATGCGCCCGTGTTTACGCCAGACGGTTCGCGTGTGGCATACACTCAATTCTCGCGCGCCGGGCGGGCTCCATCTTTTGACACCGTGACGGTCCCGGTAGAAGGCGGTCAGCCGAAGTTATTCCTGACCAATGCCTCCGGACTTACCTGGATTGGCAGGCACCGGCTGCTCTTTTCCGAGGTTCAAGGCGGCGGCGTCCACATGGGAATCGTCACCAGCACTGAAGATCGCGCGCAGTCTCGCAACGTTTATTTTCCCGCGCACGAACGGGGCATGGCCCACTACTCCTATCTGTCCCCGGATCAGAAATCGGTGCTCTTGGTGGAAATGGACAAGATCGGGAAGTTCGGACCCTGCCGGGTGACTTCCTTCGACGGGAGATCCTCAAGCCGGCAGGCAGGTCCACAGGGCGTTTGCTTTTCGGCATCGTGGTCTCCCGATAGCGAATGGATGTACTTCGGCGTCGATCAGGGAACTGGCGGGCACCTCTGGCGCCAGAAATTTCCGAACGGAGCCCCCGAACAAATCACATTCGGCGCGACCATGGAGAGTGGCGTCGCCACCGCCCCGGATGGCAAATCGTTGATTACTTCAGTCGGACTGTACCAGGCTACGGTTTGGATGCATGACACCGGCGGCGATCGTGCCTTGTCCGCCGAAGGCATCGACAGCCATCCGCACTTGTCGCCGGATGGCAAGGTCGTCTACTACTTGCGGGCCAAAAGCGGTGTGTCGTCCACATATGAGCTATATTCGGTGGATCTAAGATCAGGCGCTACGAACCGCGTCCTTCCGGCTGCGCTGGTGGGCTCCTTTCAACTCTCACACGATGGCACGGAAGTGGTGTACTCAACCGGAATCGGGGACCGCTCCGAAATCTGGCTGGCCGCTCTTAATCGCAGTTCGGCTCCGGTGCGGGTCGCAACGTCCGCGGATCGGCCCTTTTTCGGCCCCGACGGCGAGGTGATTTTTCGGGGGTTCGGCGAGAACGAGAGTTTCGTTTACCAGGTTCGCAAGGATGGCAGCGGGCGGAAGCGAATTCTCGACGCCCCGGTGGTCGATTTGCGGGGCGTCTCTCCCGATGGCTCGTGGGTCGTTTTGAGTCTGCCCGCGCGTGAGTCGGAGAAATTGCCTGCTACCCAGGCAATTCCGGTTCACGGAGGGAATCCGCGTAAGATTTGTTCAGCCAACTGCGAGGTGAAATGGGCGCCCGATGGACGGTACCTGTACATTTCGGTGGGCAACAATCTCGAAGCGGCAAAAACCGGAAGGACATTGGCCATCCCGATTCCTCCGGGACGGCAACTTCCCGACCTGCCCAACATCGAAACTGTGGACGAGAAATCGCCAGGGGTCCGACAGATTCGCGTTGCAGACTTGTCACCTGGATCGAATCCCGCCATCTACGCGTACACGGTCACGCACTGGCAAAGCAATCTCTATCGGATCCCCTTACACTGACGCGCCTTTGTATTTTACGGAGTCGCGGTGTCTACGGTTATCCGGTTGGCGGAAACCTGGCCGGTCACCTGGTCGGTCTGGTTTCCGTTGGTGTCGAAGGAAGTGATGGTAACCGTACCGCTATATTTGGTCCCACCCGCCGAGAGTGTGATACTTTCCGCGATTAGGGTTTTGCCGACCCAGGCGCCGGTCGTGGCATTGTAGTTCAAAGCGAAATGGGTGAGCGTGTAGGTATAGCGGCCGGTTTCCGCATATACTCCCATGCAGAAGTTTTGAACCGATGGCGGGCGCCCGCCGGAATTCATGAATTCGGTTCCGTCGTTGTGCCAAACGACATATCCGAAGTCGAGTTGCGCTCCATCCGGAATGGATGGATTGTGCTTGGTGTTGCCCATGGAAATAAACTGGACATTCCACATACCGACAATCGAGGCGGAACTATTGGCTGCTGCCAGGTCGCGGACGAGATCCGCGGAGGTTGCTGTCTCGAGGGGATTCTGCGGATCGATCCGAAGCTGTCGGATGGCGAGAGGGGTTTGCAGCGTAAGGGAATACCCGCACGCGCCTGCCGTGGGAACGAACAGTATGCTGACGATCGCTGCGCTGAGGGAGGCAGTGATCGTTCGGTGTCTAGCGTTCATGACGATTTCTCCTTTTGGTCGCAAACCGGGACTCATGACTCATGGTTTGCGTACGTCCCCAAAGGCGCAATGCCAGTGGAAAAACTGTCATCTCACCAAAATTTTTCCTTGCCTATAACTCGGCTTACCGAAGGATCTTGACGAAGCCAGTGGATGCCCCCGATCGCGTCGCCATTGCCCCGCTTCACAACTCGTGATTAAGCCATAAATATCGACTATCGACGCGGAAGGCACTACGTCATAGCGAGATCCGCTGCCGCACAGCCAAACTAAAATCCACCCGACCGCCTGTAACGTGAAGGCCGTACCGCTGTTCCGCGACGTCGGCCTCAGGTGGGCCGCTTGTTTCGCCGGTTTTCATCGCCACTCCAACCGTCAACGGAGCCACTCTCGCTCACTGTCGCTCACATGCAGTCGAGCGCTTCGCGATTCCGTCATCGCAGGCGAAGCTATTTCTTTGCTTTCTTCGCCGGTAAAGGCATAAAGCTGCACGCCGAAGCGGCGAACTGGGTGGGGGCAACCTTCAACTCTTGCAGGTTGTTTTTGACCAGCATCGCGTTGAAGTCGGTGATCTGTTTCCGGGCGTCCTCCCAGGCAGTCCTGGTACGGTTCAGGTCGGTGCAGTCTTTCTCCCAGGTGGCGATCTGGGTGGGGGTGGGCGCCATGTCGAGGCCGACCTGCATCATGCTGACCATGGTATTGAACGCGTTGTTCAGTTCGAAGAATGATTGCAGCGCCTTGGGATCGGTCGCACCCCGGCCCCGCCCGCCGCCGCCGCCCCCGAAACCTGCCGGCATGGTGCCGCCAATCTTGGTCAGACTGGCCTCGAGTGTTTTGGCCTGCGCGGCCACGTCGGCGGGCAGGTTGCCCTTGATCAGGGTTGCCAGCTGGTCCTTCACCGCATTCACTTCCTCGTGCCCTTCGAAGCTGTGCTCCATTCCCTGCACGGAAAGCAGAGTCAGCTTGTTCTGGCTGCGCAGGTCAGCCATCAGCGCGGGACTCTGGCCGGCGCGCGGATCGTTCATGACGGTGACCTCGCGCGTGTAGACCTGGCCGTCTACGGTCAGCTTGAGCGTATAAACGCCGGGAATCACCTGCGGCCCGTGCGGACCCGGAGTAGTCGAGCCCGCCACCATGTTCATCTGATTCTCGAGGTCGTGCCGCAGGGCGGGCGGGTCGTCATACTGCAGGTTCCAGTTCACTCGGTTGAGACCAACATGCGTCGAGAGGACGCGAGTCTCGGGAGCGGCCAGCCAGTAGTGGGGATACGCCGCGTCCTCGATGGGCGGCGGCGGCGTGCTGGACATGGTGCGGACCAGGTTGCCCGCCGAATCGAACACCTGGAGTTGGATGGTCCCGCTCGGCTCGTGGCTGAGGTAGTAATCCACGATCGCGCCGTAAGGCACATTGGGCGCATGCGGCACTTCGATGGAGAACGGCTGGTCCCAGTTGCTGTTGATGCGTGCGCGAATGGCCTCCTCGGGCTGGAAAAGGTAGGCAGGCGATGCGCTGATGGCTTGGGCGTTGGCCGCGATCTGGCGCAGCGGCGTGATGTCGTCGAGAACCCAGAAGCCGCGGCCGTAGGTGCAGATCACCAGGTCGTTCTGGTGGTGATCGGTGTGGACCTCGAGGTCGCGGATGGAGGTGCTGGGCAGGTTCTGGCGCAGCGGCTGCCAGTGGTCGCCATTATCGAAGCTGACATACACCGTCGTCTCGGTTCCGGCGAAGAGCAAGCCCGCCTGCTCCGGGTCGGCCCGCAGACTGTTGATCCAGCTGCCGGTGCGCTCGTCGCGGGGCAGGCCGTTGACGATGCCGGTCCACGTCTTGCCCCCGTCCGTGGTGCGCCACAGGAGCGGCACGTCGGGGTTCTCTTCGGGAGGCAACGTTTGTCCGCGCTGGGCGCCAATGCGAGCGGCTACGAACGCGGTGTTGACGTCGTCGCCTGCCTCGATAATGAAGTTGCTGTGGGGCGGAACGTCGGCGATGTTGCTGACGTTCGTCCAGGTTTTGCCCTGATCCATGGTGTGGTAGATCTGTCCGTTGCTGCTGACCGTCCAGATCACGCCGCGTTTGACCCTGGAGATCGAGAAGTCGCTGATCGAGGGTGGGGCCGGGGGCGGACCGCCGCCCGCCCGCGGTGCTTGCCCCTCCGGTTGCGCCCGGGCTCCCGGCGGCGTGGGGTTCGGTTGCGGCGGCTGTGGGGGCGGTGGCGGCTCCGGCGGCGCCGTGCCGCAGGCCGCCTGTGGCTTGTCCTTCGGCGTGGTCAGATCGGGACTCGCGGCAGTAAAGGAATGGGCCCCGTCGCGCGAGACCAGAAGGCACTGGTAGGCAACGTAGAGAGCGCCGGGATCGAACGCGATGTCGAATTTCTTTCCGAAATCGCGCCCGGCGTGGTATTTGTCTGCATCGGCTCCGAAGTTGGGCGCGACGTTCTCCCACTGCCCGGTGGCCATATCGATCTTGATGAGGCCGCTGCCGCCGCCGCCCGGACCATATCCAACCCCATAAATGATGTTTGGATTCTTAGGATCGGGTGTATCGATGCCGAATTCAGACGACGGCAGCGGGCTCCAGTCGGTGAAGTTCACCTGCCCCCAGTTGCCGCGGCTCGAGATCATTACCGAGCCGGTGTCCTGCTGCGCGCCCATGATGTGGTACGGATAGGCGCTGTCGGTGGCTACGTGATAGATCTGCGAAATGACCTCCGTGTACCAGAGACTCCAGGTGCGGCCGTCGTCCAAGGTGACGCTGGCGCCCTGGTCGGAGCCGACCAGCATGCGATGGCCGTTCGTGGGATCAATCCAGAGCTTGTGATAGTCCTCGCCGCCGGGCGCGCCCTTGAAAGCCTCAAAGGTGAGGCCGCCATCGGTGGAGCGGTACATGGCGGTGCTCATGGTGTACACAATGTCCGGATTCTGCGAGTCCACGAACACGCCGCTGCTGTAATTGCCCTGCCCGTTGCTGATCCGCTGGGCGATCCGCAGATCGTTTCCGGCCATGTGCTGCCAGGTGGCGCCGCCATCGTCGGAGCGGTAAAGTCCCGAGCCGTGTTCGATGGCGTTGCCGACGATGTACATGCGCCGGCCCTTGGTGTGCATCGCGACGGCGAGCGCAACGCGCCCGGAGAACGGCGGAATCTTGATCTCGGTCCAGGTCTTGCCTTCGTCCGTGGACTTGAACACCAGCGGCGGCTTGCTTCTCGCCCCGCGGCCCGCGCCGAAACCACCGCCGCCACCGCCGCCGCCGGTTCCCTGCGTGGCGGCCAGCATCACACCGGGGTCGTCGAAAGCGTACTGGAGCTCGCGCGCGCCCTCGTAGTCGGCTGGCTTGAGGACATTGGTCCAGGTCTGCCCTCCGTCGGTGGATCGGTAGACACCGCCGCCGTGGCGGGTGCTATCGCCGAGCGCGGCGGCCAGCACCAGGTTAGGATCGGCGGGATCGACCACGATGCTGCAGATCTTCACCGTGTCTTCGAGGCCAATGTGCTGCCAGGTCTTGCCGGCATCGGCCGACTTCCACATGCCGTTGCCGAGACTGCCCTGAATGGGGTCGCCCGCGCCCGCATACACGATATCGGGATTGGACGGAGCCACCTGGATGGCTCCGATACTATCGACGCTATTCTCCTGGTCGAAGATGGGAAACCAGGTAACGCCGGCGCTGGTGGTTTTCCAGATGCCGCCCACCGGCATGCCGGCATAGAATACCCCCGGTTGCCCGATCACGCCAGTGACGGAGGAGATTCGTCCGCCATGGAAAGGGCCCACGTTTCGCCACCTGAGGCCCGCATAGAGATCGGGATTGACTTGCGCCGTGGCAGTGAAAGTTGATGCAGTTATGCTCGAAATTGCAAGCACCCAATGGGCCGTCCGCGACACTCGCGTCATAATATAGGAACCTCTCCTGTGAATCCTCGCCGTCATTGGGGCAGTATACAACGGCGTGGAAAGGGTACGCTCTCTAAGCGGGAGCGAGGGGTTCCCGTGCGCTGCCTTTCGGAAGCAGCGTCTGGCTCACGATGGAGCGGGGATTTTCAGCAACCGTTTTCCTTCATCGCCGCCCGGGCACAGCCGCATATTTGCCGGATCTCACCCACATCCAGGAATCCGGAGCGCCCGTCTCGCCGGATTTTACAAACAGCAGCACGGTTTGCGGCCCGCTGCAGTGGCGGAAGACGGTCGCGCTGCTCGCGCCCGCATGACCGCCGCTGAACAGCAATTCCAGGTCGAAAACTGCGGGCACATTATCTACTCGCAGCACGCCGTCGTGCAACTGGCCGGTGACCTCCATCAGATGCCCGCCGGAAAAGGTCGATCCGATGGTGTAATGCGGCGGCTTGTCGATGTCGTACGAGAGATCGATCGCCACTTGGGTGTTCGGGATGGGCTGCATTTTGGAGTCGGCTATACGCAGCAGCATGGTGCAGGCGTTTTGAGAACCCGGCGGGATGTTCGCCGGAATGTAGTCCTTGGCCGCTCCACCCACCGTCTGCGCGAATTTTTCCAACTGCGGCCGGTACAACTCCGGAGCGATGGTTCCCGGGTCCTTGCACGATGGCGGTGTCTCGAATACCGATGCCGTCGGTTTCATGGGGATGTAATTTCTCGATTCCACCACCGTGCTCGGCTTGGCGGTACCCGGCATAGTGAAGTCAATTCGCAGATAGAGCCCTGTTTTCACCTCGCGCCAGACCTTAACGGCAGTCTTCTGAGCCGGGTCCACGGCTTCGGTCACATCGGTTGTGAAGCCGTTGTACATCTCTTTGGCGGGTGGCTTACTCGGGTGTTTGAGCATGTCCTCGATGTCGGGGGCGCTAAAGGGATCGCCCCAGTCGCCGGCTAATTTCCCGGTCGTGCATGCGCTGGCTGGATCTTTTGCGTCCCAGAACAGGCTCGTCCCGGCTGCCAGGTTGTACAGCGTGACACTGTGAGTATCGCCGGATGGGTTGTCGACCAGCACCGCGTTCCCGTCGCGATATATTTTCATGGTGACGGGAGTGCCAAACATGGAGTTCGTTACGGTGACCGAATACGCCGTGGGCGGCAAGTACTGCGCCGCGAGCCACGGGGTCGCGCCAATTCCCAGTATCGTCAGGCTGCCCCAGCGGAAAAGCCGTTTCACGATGTCCATATCCATCCTTCCCTTGCTCACCGAATAGAAACGCCGCATCCGCAAGGGATTCAGCTCAACGTGAATGTGTTGGTGCCGGCCGGGTTTTCTGTCGGCATAGTTCGCGAGGATCGAGGCGGGTAAGAAATTCGTCCATAAATAGCCCTCGCTGCGGCGATAAACTGCGGAAACGGACGGGTAGCCCATCTTAGGAACTAGCCGGAGATTTGAGCCGCCCATTAACGTCAAGGACCAGCCCCAGCCGCGTCCAAATTGAGGCATCGACTCTCGCAGCGGCACCCGCTTCTACTCCCTGCGGCCGTGGCGCGGCCGCGCTCTTCCAGGACCGCGTCCGATGATGAGCGCGAAAAGGGCGCAGCAAATTACCAGACAGCCACCGGCTCGCCCTTGATCTTATGAATCGCTTCCTCGGCGGTGTAACTCACGCGGGGAATCTTCATCGCCTGTTCCAGCGCCGGAAGGGCGCTTGCCGCTCCCGGTCCGATATTACCGAGCGCCGTCGCCTCGCTCCGCATCACGTACACCACCGGCTCGCCGCCCAGGTGCCGCGCGAGAGCCTCCACCACCGGTTTGCCGGCGGGTCCGAGATTGCCCAACGCATCCGCCGCCAGCGCGCGCACGGGTGGCGACGAGTCGTCGAGCGCCTTCACCAGCCC
>Ga0335072_10003200_pt1 | contig 24753 bp, 17 predicted proteins | sample Lox_Sample_21_FD_206725 | JGI IMG/M metagenome (GOLD analysis project Ga0335072, IMG submission 206725) | Soil microbial communities from Loxahatchee National Wildlife Refuge, Florida, United States - Lox_Sample_2.1 | ecosystem: Environmental > Terrestrial > Soil > Wetlands | place: USA... | reverse complement strand
CGAACGAGGCCTATAAGCTGCTCGACCAGGCGTTCAAGGAAGCTTCCAACTTCAAAGACGAGTACGTTTCGACCGAGCATCTGCTCCTCGCCATAACTCATTTGAAACGCGATGCCGCCCAGCAGATTCTTGCCCGGCACGGTGCAACTTACGACGCAATCCTGAAAGCGCTGACAGCGGTTCGCGGATCACAGAAAGTGACCGACCAGAATCCCGAGGCGAAATATCAGGCGCTGGAGCGCTACGCTCGCGACCTCACCGAGCAGGCCCGGCGCGGCAAGCTCGACCCGGTAATAGGGCGCGATGAAGAAATCCGCCGCGTCGTGCAGGTGCTTTCACGTCGCACGAAAAATAACCCTGTGCTGATTGGCGAGCCCGGAGTCGGCAAGACTGCGATCGTCGAAGGCCTGGCGCAGCGCATTATTTCGGGCGACGTTCCTGAGATTCTGAAGAATAAGCGCGTCGTGGCACTCGATTTGGGAGCAATGCTCGCCGGCGCGAAGTACCGCGGCGAATTCGAAGACCGGCTCAAAGCGGTTCTGAAGGAGATCGAAGACTCGCAAGGCCAGATTGTTTTATTTATCGATGAGCTGCACACGCTGGTCGGGGCCGGAGCGGCGGAAGGCGCGATCGATGCCTCCAACATGCTGAAACCCGCATTGGCCCGCGGAGAGCTACGCGCGATCGGCGCAACCACTCTTAACGAGTACCGCAAGTACATCGAAAAAGATGCCGCTCTCGAACGGCGCTTCCAGATCGTTTTTGTGGGCGAGCCCAATGTGGAGGACACGATTGCGATTCTGCGCGGGCTGAAAGAAAAATACGAAGTGCATCACGGCGTCCGCATCAAAGATTCGGCTATCGTCGCCGCCGCGACGCTATCGCATCGCTACATTTCTGATCGTTTCCTGCCCGACAAGGCCATCGATTTGATCGATGAAGCGGCCGCGTCGCTACGCATTCAGATCGATTCCCTTCCGACTGATATCGATCAGCTCGAACGACGGGCCACGCAGCTGGAAATCGAAAAGCAGGCGCTGAAGAAAGAGGACGATCCGAATTCGCGCGAGCGGCTGGCGGTCATCGATAAAGAGCTGGCCGAAATCCGCGAGAAATCGAACACGCTCAAGGCGAACTGGAAAAAAGAAAAAGACGCGATTGGGCGGATTCGCGCCTTAAAGGAACGAATCGATCAACTGAAGATCGAGGAGCAGGCGGAGGAGCGTAAGGGCAATCTGCAGCGGGTGGCGGAGATTCGATACGGGCTCATTCGTCAGGCGGAGCAGGAATTGGCGAAGCTGACTAAGCAGTCAGAAAAGGCCGGCGGCTCGCGCATGCTGAAAGAAGAAGTCGACGAAGAAGACGTCGCCCGGATCGTCTCCAAGTGGACCGGCATTCCCGTTTCCAAGATGCTCGAAGGGGAAGTCAAGAAGCTGGTCAACATGGAAGACCGGCTGCGCCAGCGCGTGGTCGGCCAGGATGCGGCCCTGGAGCGGGTTGCGAACGCAATCCGCCGGTCCCGTGCAGGATTGAGCGATCCCAAGCGGCCGATCGGCTCGTTCATTTTTCTGGGGCCGACCGGCGTCGGAAAGACTGAGCTCGCTCGCGCTCTCGCCGAATTCTTGTTCGACGATGAGCGTGCCATGCTGCGTATCGACATGTCGGAGTACATGGAGAAGCATTCGGTGGCGCGTCTGATTGGCGCCCCTCCGGGATACGTCGGCTACGAAGAAGGCGGACAGCTTACCGAACAAATTCGGCGGCGGCCCTATGCGGTCGTGCTCTTCGACGAAATCGAAAAGGCGCATCCCGATGTGTTCAACATTTTATTGCAGATCATGGATGATGGCCGGCTCACCGACGGCAAGGGCCGCGTGGTCGACTTCAAGAACACGATCATCATCATGACCTCGAACATCGGGTCGACATACCTACAAGGCGAAGGCGTGCGCTCGGAGGCCGATTTCGACCAGGCGGTGCAGCAGGTGATGAATCAACTGCGCGCGCACTTCCGGCCGGAATTCCTGAATCGCGTAGACGACATTATTGTGTTCCGTCCGCTGGGGAAGGAACAGCTGACCAAGATCATTGAGCTACGGTTGGAAGACGTTCGCCGGCTGCTGGCTGATCGGAAAATTTCGCTCGAGCTCACTGACGCTTCCAAAGACCTGCTCTTCACCGAAGGCTACGATCCCAACTTCGGGGCGCGTCCGCTGAAGCGCGCGATCCAGAAGCTGATCCAGGACCCGCTGGCGCTGAAGATTCTCGACGGCGAGATTCTGCATGGCGACCACGTCATTGTCGATGCGGACAAGAAGGCCCGCGAAATGCGCTTCGAAATCAGCCAGCGCGTCGGCGAAAAAGAGCGCGTGAAAGCGAAGATGTGAAAACAACGCCGCGGATTTGCACAGGTTTTGACGGATTATTGATTTATCCGTGAGATCGCTGTAAATCCGTGGCGTTCTTATTTCGCACTTTTCGCCGAACCCTCGAAATCCAGCCCGTTCAGCAACTCCTCAACTCCATCTTGGGTCCCGGCGATCGCCGTGATCGAGATCGCGTAGCCGCGCGATAGCATCACAAGTGTCGACTGGCGCATGACACGCGTTCCCACATCTTTGTGAAAATCGGCGCGGACGAGCGTCTGAGGCCCGATGGAGATTTCATACGGGTCCCGGTCTCTGGAGAAACCCTGGGCTTCCGCCACTTCGCTCAGCGGAGTGAAATATTGCTCGGGACCTTGCAATCCCGGGTAGGCCGATACTGGCTCAGCGGCGATCAGGATCGAAGAGTTTACCTCTTGCCCTGCCGCCTCGGGAGGCCGGGAAAATGCCGCCAGCAGAACCTTCGCTCCGGCGCTGGAAGCTTGCGCTTCCGTTTTCGAAGCAGACGCAGAATCTTTTGTGGAGCCTCGCTCCTGTTCTTGCTCTGCATTCATCTGATCGGTACGAAAAACCCATCCGTCGGGAATTTTGCAAGTGAGCCCCAGAGGCTTATTCCGGTACGCGCCGTTGCTGACTGAGCCGGGTCCGAGCGAAGCTTGCGCAGCAGATTTGTCGGCATGAGAGCCCGGGGATGCGGACTGTGCCCGGAGTTGAACCACAGGCAAGACCAGCAGTAGAAACGCAAAAACATGCCGCAAGCGACAGCTCATTCGCTCATGTTACTGGAAAAAGCGAAGCGGCGCGGAATCTTGAGCGCATTCGAACTTCGCCCGGGCTGAATGCGCAACAACTGTTGCACTCACGCCGCCACTCCCACGGTCGGCTGGGCACAATGGGCACATCGCCGGGCGGCGATCGGGATCTCGCTCAGACATTCCGGACATTTTTTCGTAGTCGGATCGGCCGGCTTATCACCCCGATGCATGCGTGCAATCAGCGCGTTGACTGGTAGCACGACGAAAAAGTAAACCGCCGCCGCGATCAGGATGAAGGAGATGCAAGCGTTGATGAAGTTGTCGAGCGGAAACACAACGCCGTGCACCGTGAACTGCAACGTCGAGAACTTTTCTCCGCCGCCCGTAGCCAGCTTGATCAAAGGATTCAGAAAAGCCGAGGTGAGCCCCCCAACCACGCCGGCAAAAGCCGCGCCGATCACCACGCCCACCGCCATATCTACGACATTGCCGCGTAGGATAAATTTCTTGAAACCGTCGAGCATAGCTGCCTCCCAAAGCGTTGGTTGGCTCAATGTAAGGCAGTCGCAGGAGAAGGTCAAGCAAGCCGCGGGGGTAACGGAGCAATTGGAATTGCGCTGGCCAGCTTTCAGAGTTATTGCTGGCTGAGCCCTTCCTTGGGAACCCTTACATTCGAGTCTTGCTGCTGGTAGCGATCGATGTGCGTCTCGGGATCGTCAGGGAAGTGGCGAACAATGTTTTTCAGATAGCGAAAGAGCGTATTGAAATTTGTGTCGTACCAGCAGCAGCGCGTCATTTTCGGGGAGAATCCGCAAATGAAGCGGAACTGCCCGAGCGGCGCGGGCCGCCGACCGAGCATGGCCGCGGCGATCCGGTGATTGCCATCGAGAATCGTAAGCGGGCCGGTCGGGTTCACTCCGATCAACAAGACAGACGGGTTGGCCATTCCCTCGCGAACGGACGAACTGAGCGTGCGCAGTTTATTCAGGAATTCATCTTCGCCAGGAGCCTGCAATTCCCACTGAAGGTGTTCGACGACTTGCGGCAGATAAAAACTGCCTCGAGCCACGCGGCGCCACTGCGCACGAGGGAAAAAGCGAATGCGGGAGAGATCTTTCATCGCCAGTCCGACAGCGTACCAGGCGGTATCGGGAGGCAGTTCCCGCCACATGGCGCCGCGCCGCAGAAACAACAACGCGCGGCGGACCTCGTTTTCCCGGGGATTGCTCAGGTCAGGACGCTGCACAATGCTCTCGAATGCGACGCGATACTCGTCGTATTCCGGATGATGGAATTCGCTGCGCAGGAATTCGGCGATGACTTCTTCCTCTGCCAGCCGGCGCAACAAGCGAACCCGGCGATAGTCCCGGCTCGCCTTGGCCTGCTCAATGTCTTCCACAAAAAACGGAACAATCAAAACAGCCAGCAGCGCCAGCATCAGCACCAGTTGGATGAGGACGACCTGCCGCAGCGTCTCATGAAACGTGCAAATGCCGGCGATGAAAATCCCGCTGAAAGCCAACTGCACCCAACTCGTGCTCCCCACCTTGCGCGATATTTCGTGCGTGATGATCACGGAACTGATGGCGAACACCCCCGCCGTGACCGCGCGCAGAATCAGCAGAGTGGAAACCGTGTTGATGCTCCACTGCTCGAAATGAGCTCCGAAAATCGTTTTCCAGACGAAACTGGGCAGAAGATATAAACCGCCAATCAGCACCGCAAGAATGCAACAGACCAAAATGAGCGAGATAACCAGCACAGAGCGGCTCTCGCGCTCTGAAGATTTTCCCGCCGAGACCGGGAACATGGTATTGACCACGGACCAGGCGCACATGTTGACCAGTCGGCCGACGAGAGCGGCCGCGGCGTACAACCCCGCGAGATCGGCGCTGAAAAAATGCTTCACTAACACGATGTCAAAGTTATTAATGATCGTCTGGCCGGCGAAATAGACAATCGCCTGTAATCCCTCGCGAAACGAATTCGCGATTGGACGCAACCGGAACTTCGTGATGCCCGGACTCGGTATTGCGGTGAAATAGGCGAGAACCACTGCCAGCACGCTGGCCAGAACCGCTCCTTCGACACCCCAGCCGATCCCGATCAGTACGAACACCCCCGCAACTCGCACCACGCCTTCCACCATGAAATTGACCGCGAGCGCGCGGAACGCATGAATGCCCTGGATGTATCCGCGGCGGACGCCGAGAGGGATGTAGAACGCGGTTCCGAGTGCCAGTAGCTCGATCAGGTGCTCATGCGGAAGGTTCAGGTAGCTCGTGATAGGACCTTGAAACAAAACCAACACTAGGGCAATGCCGAAGCCTGCGATCCACGCGCGGTAATGTAGCGTGCTGTAGATCGCGGTTCTCTCATTGGTTTGAGGTAACCGGGCCACATATTTTGCGCAGACGACCTGATAGGACAAGGTGATTGCCGACATCAGCATCAGCATCGTGTAGACGGTGGTTGCGTGGGCAAAGCCGCTGGGCCCGAGCAAGCGTGCCGTCGCGACGTTGTAAACGAAATTAGTGATTCCGACCAGGCTGGAGCCGGCGAGCAGGATCAGGCTTCCACCCACGAGTTGGGAGCGCGTGGTCCGGGGTCGCAGGAGAATAGGCCTGAAAGGTTGACCGTTTTTCCCGTTTTTGTCCTGACGAGCGTGTCCGACGGCGGAAGGATTCATATGTCCAACGAACCGAAAATCCAGCACAGTTCCAGGACCGTTCTTCCTAGAACAAAGTGAGATTCACGACGGGCAAAATCGTGCTACGCGTGGAGCCGTCAAAGTTGTAGAACGTCTGTTGCCCGACTCCGAGCGAGAAACGGATTGGATACGATATGGGAACGTCGCCTCCGTCCTTCAAGGTTCCGTGCATTGACCGCAGGTATGAAACCGTAAACTGGCTCTGCTCGCTGTCGTATTGGTGAAATCCCTGACCGCGCGAAAGCAGGAACGAGCCCTGCACACTCCACCGCGGAGTAGCGCGGATATCGAAGCGGGCTCCGGGCAGCAGCGCCTGCGCGATCACGTACCGGCTTTGAAAAACTTCCCACGAGCGCAACGATTCGGCTAAAACAGCGGCCGTGATGCGATCGCTGAACTTGTGCTGCAAACCTAGGTAAGACGAAGTGGTGAAGTACTCGATGGACTGGGAGCCTCGATACAGCAGGTCGCGCGCCGAATATCCCGTCAGCAAAGCGGTGTTTCCCCACGGCCGCCCGACGACCAGGTCCACGTTCGCAAAGGCATCGCGCGAGTGCAGATCTTCGTCAACAAAGGGGCCGGCTTCGCGGCTCGCGCTGCCGTGAAACGTCAGCCAATTGAAGAACGAATTTGTGGAAACATACAAGTACTGCCGAAACAGATTTTGGCTCATGAACTGCGGCGAAATCGCATCGCGTCGTAAAGTGAACTGCAGTCCTCCATTGAAAGTGATGGAGTTCGAACCGAAATGAAGAATGGGCGTAATGCCGCCATTGAAAAACGTGTCGTAGGTGTTGCGATCCTGCACCACGTTGATGCTGGGGAACAGGAGCCGGCCTGCGGTCAGGCTTTGTCCCACGAATCCAGAGATGACGGGGAAATTTCCGAAGTGGAAGCGGTAATGCGTATCAGCAACACTTTGGTACGAATGCCGCGGCGGTGGCAAAAGGCCAGGCGCGTTGGTCACTTTTAAGATTCGAGCGTCGAGCTGGTACACGTTGACGTCTTCGAAGACAGGAGTGAAATTTCCCTCGGGTAGCACGCTGACATTGGGGTTGATCTCGCGGCCTTCCTGCTCCGCCTCGGCAAATTCCGAGAGGTCGGCGTTGGTGCGATCGGCCTGGCCGGCTTCTGTATCGGCTTGCGCGAAAGACAAGAGCGCACGGGCGGAATCCTGACGCTGTCGATAGAGATTCGCCGAAGTCGTCTCGTATTCGTAGTTGTCCTGGTAGGCGCTGGCGGGGCCGAGCGAGTCCAGTTCTTTTTCTGCTTCTCGCGTTTTGCCTTCGGCCAGGTAAGTGTTAGTCAGGCCGAGTGCGACCGATTCCGTGTTTGCTCCCGCCAGTTTGGCCTTGTCGAAATAAGTTTCGGCGAGATCGAACTCATGGATCGAAAGAAGAACGTTGGCCGCCGACAAGATGTCTTCCGCGGAAATCGATTCCTTGTCGGCACGCGCTTCGGCGAATCCTAAAGCGATCTGGCGCTGCACCGCGGCGTCCTCGCCGCGCTCCGCGAACAGCCGTGCCAGCGCCAACCGCACGCCAACCCGGTCCTCTCCCGGAAGTTCAAGAGCGCGCGAGAAGCGCTGCATGGCGGCATCGCGCTCGTTAAGAATCAAGAACGCGTCGCCGGTGGCCATGAGAATCTTCGATTCGTCGGTACCGTAGCGTTCGGCGAGTTGAATGTCGCGATGGGCGGCATCGCGCTTATTCTGTTTTGCTTCGATCTGAGCGCGGAGCGCGTAAATATCCGGATTTACGGGCGCAAGTTTTTCAGCGATGCCCAGTTCGGCAATAGCCTGCGGGAACTTGCCCCATTCGTAAAGCGCATCGGCGTAGGCCAGACGCGTGGGCAAGTCATTGGGCGCTTCCGCGAGTGCAATGCGATATTCCGCGGCGGCATGCGAGTAATCCAGCGTCTGGCGATAAGCTTCGGCACGCGCTAAATGCCAGGGATGCGTCTTGCCCAGAATTTTCCCCGCCGCTTCGAGTTGCACGAGAGCCGAGTGCGGACGATGCAGTTGCAGATCGGCATAGGCCAACCCGAGATGCCCTTCGCCATATTTCGGCTGCAACTGAAGAGCCGCCTCAAAGTCGTTCGCCGCCTTGACTGGCTCTTTCAGATCATTCAGCACGAAGCCACGGTCCACATAGCCGGTCGCCATTTTCGGATCGGATTTCAGGGCCTTGTTGAAATCATCGAGCGCCGCTTCCAAGCGGTGGTTGCGCACATGGAGATATCCAGAGATGAGGGCGAGATCTTTATCTTCGGGAAAGTGCGGCCGATATTTTCTTACGAGTGCCGCAGTTTCGTCATAGCGGTCCAAATTGTAAAGGTCGTAGGCGAGATAGACGACGCCTTCGCGATCATTCGGGGACTCTGCAACGACTTTCTCCCCGAATTTCGCCGACTCGGCATAATTGCCCTTGAAAGTGAGATAGCGTTCACGCTCGCGCATCACCATCGGGCTTTCGGTCATGCGGCCGTGGGCGCGGTCGAGCCATTTCCTGGCAAGATCGAGATTGTGTGCTTCGATGGCGGCGTTTGCGCCTCCGGCGACGATCAGCGCATTCGTGGGCATGCGCTCATAGGCGCGCTCGTATTGGGCTCCGGCGGCGTGATAATTCTTTTCCGCGGTGTAGAGGTCGCCGAGCGCGAGATACGGCGCGAAATCCCTGGGATGTGCCTCGGCCGCGCGCTTGAAGAAATCTTCCGCCGCGTTCACATCGCCCTTGTCGCGCGCCATGTAGCCGAGCGTCGACAGCGCGGTGCGATTATGCGGATCGAGCTCCAGCACTTTCGCGAACGTTTTTTCGGCGGCATCTTTTTGGCCCAGCTTCCACTGCAAGCTGCCGTAGTTCAGAAGAACATTCACGCTCTTGGGCGCCCGCTGCAAAGCCTGCTGCAGATCGGCATTGGCAGCGTCGGTGTTGCCGGATGCGGCTTCGATGGCGGCTCGCAGGCGCAGGAATTCGGCCCGCGAGTTCGGCTCGACGTGCAAGTTCTGAATGTGCGACCAGGCCGTATCGAGTTGTTGTTTCGCGGCGGCATCATCATCCTGGCGAACGTAGAGCTCGTACAGATTCAGCCGAAGTTCAATTGGATACAGCGGACCCTCGGGAATTGCAGGCGGCAATCCGTTCAGCGCCGCTCGATATTCGGCAGTGGCGTCGTCGAGACGATTTTCTCCCTCCGCGACTTCGCCCTCAATTGCATGCAGACGATAGCTGTCGGGCGCGATGCGTTTCGCGTCCTCAAGAAAAGGCGTAGCGGCGTCGAGCTGGCCAAGATTCACCATCGATTGGGCTGCACTGAGATCGAGCGGGGCATTGCCCTTGGCCGACTCTGCCAGCTTCGAATAAATCTGCGCGGCTTCTTCCTGCCTTCCGGCAAGCTGATACGTGTACGCCAGTTCAGCTTGGAGATCGGCCGATTTCGAAGGAATCGACTGCAACGTGGCGATTGCCTGATCATATTGCCCCTGGTCGCGATACTCGCCAGCCACCGCGCGCAAGACTTCAGGATTGTTCGGTCCGCGCTGCTGCGCGAGTTGCAGGTAGCGTTTCGATTCCTCTTTATTTCCCATGCGATCGTAGGCCCGGGCGATCAGCAATTCGGTGCGGGGCGAAACCTGCAGCGCATCGGAACGCTTCAGCAGATCCAGCGCGCTTTTCGGGTTGGAGTTGAGCATCAATTCGCCGGCAATCTCAAGACTGTTCGCATCCCTGGGATTCGCGCTGATCACGCGCTGCAGCATGCGCTCGGCTTCGGCATCACGGCCCATCTTGGCGTAGGTCTGCGCCAGTCCAGACAGGCCGCGGATCGAATTCGGCTGAAGGCGCAGTCCATGATTGAAAGCGTCAAGCGAAACGTCGTACTGATTGGCGAGGCGCGCGGCGTAGCCGAGCAGAAACCATAGATCCACATTCTGCGGTGCGGCGTGAGCGGCATGTTCGGCAAACGAGACTGCGTCGCGATAATTGCCGCGATTGATCGCGTCCTGCGCGGCGCGAGCCTGGCGCGCGACTTCGATTCCTGAACCCCATCCCAAACTGCTTTGCGATTCCTGGCCGGCAGACTGGGTTTGTTGCCCGGAGTTGGACGCTCCTGCGTTCACGCTATAGGTTTGCCCGAGAGCGCAGTGAAGAAGGGTGACCACACAAAGGCTGGCGAGCGGAAATCGATTTCTCACGAAGAAATCACCACAATGCAAAGGTTCGGTCGTAACCCCCGCAATCCGTTTCGATTGCGGTTTCCTTCTGATGCGGTAACAAGATGCAGGGCTGCCGTAAACGGGCTGTGCGCATCTCACTCCTCGCACCTTGATCGAGAACTGCGGCACCCATGGCGGGCGAAATGTAAGTAAACCTTCGCCCCCGTTTGCGAATCCTACGATTCCGAACCCTACGGGGCGCCACGACGATGCCAGCGGAAACCTTTACCAAGCCCAGCGAGAGCTTTTCGCGTCCAATTCCGCTGCTTGGCATTTTGCTCATCGCGCTCGCCGTGCACGGGCCGCTGCTGATGATGCAGCTTCCGGCGGGATCGTTTGACGCCAACTTCCATATCTTTTTTGCCTCGCACTACGTTCATCATTGGTTCAATCCATGGAATGAAAAATGGTTCGCGGGTTTTTCGCAGACTACCTATCCGCCGCTAACTCACCAGTGGATCGCCCTGTTGTCAAACGTCGTAGGCCTGAATATGGGCTACATGCTGGTGCAACTAGTCGCAGTTTTGTTGCTGCCAGTGGGGGTATATCGATTTGGGCGCATTTGGGTGGATGAAACCGCGGCCAGTTACGCCGCATTAGGCAGCATCTTTCTGGGTGCGCTGGCGTTTCTCGTATATCAAGCGGGACAGTTGGCGACCGTGGCTTCCGCGGCGCTCTACCTGAACGCACTGCCGTACTTCTACGAATGGATGACTTCGGCCTCGAGCCTTTCCTTGGCAAAAGGTGTCGCGGTTGGGTGGGCCGCGGCTGCGGCTCATCACGTGACCTTGATATTTGGTCTCGTTCTATTTGCCGGCCCGGTTCTGTGGGTGGCCTGCATCGACGCGAAAAAAGAACGCGTTTCCGCGTCGGTCGGCGGCGCGATCGGGCGCGCAATCGTTTTTGCCTTGATTGTCGCCGCGGGCGTCGGAGTCATTCTGATGCCGTACTGGATCTCAATCATCAAGCATCCGATCCATCAGATTCCGATCCCGCACGACAGCCGCGCGAATTTCCTGGTGAAAACGACCGCAGGCATCAACTATTTCGTCATTCCGTATGGCGCGCTGATCCTGGCCTTTCCCTTCATTTTGTGGCGCGGAGCTTCCACCCAGCGGCTTCGTCCGCTGCTCTGGGGATTCTGGGTGACGGCGATCTTCGGTCTGGGCGGAACCACGCCTTTGCCGCGATGGGCGCTCGGGCGCGCATTTGAAATTCTGACATTCGAGCGCTTCACATTCTGGGCCACGCTGTTGGCCATGCCGATCGTCGGCTTGCTGGCGGCTGACTGGCTGCGTCGTTTTCGCGCCAAAGCTGCTGTGGGATTGTCGATCGCTGCGGTGGGAAGCTTGTCGCTGGCGCTGGCTTGGCTGGCGATCAACCCCTATCGTCCAACCGGAACTTTGAATGTCGAGCCGGTCGACGCCTTTCTCAACCGCGACGGCCACGATGCGTATCGCTATCTGACCCTTGGTTTTGGCAACGATCTCTCGAAGGTGTCCACATACACTGATGCGGGCACGGTCGACGGCGAATACAATTCCGCGCGTCTGTTGCCCGAAATGACGCATTACGGATCCGCGCAGCTCACCAACGCGAAGTTTTATGGCTCGGCCGGAATGGATTCGCTGCGCAGCATGTTGCGCCACGCGAATCGTTATGGTTTGAAGTTTATTTTCGTTCACGATCCTTACTACGAGCCGCTGCTCACCTTTGCCGGATGGCGCAAGATCGAAACCTTCAATCAGGGATCGATTACGGCGTGGGAGAAAGACGATGTGCCGCCGGCGCACCTGATTCAATCGGACGCGATTCCGCCCGCCTGGCAAGGGCTGATGTGGGGAACGCTGCCAATCGGCGCGAGCCTCCTGGCCATCTTTCTGGAGGTTTGGTTCCCGAACAAGCGGCGCGTGCCGGTTCCGGTGCCAGTGCATCCGAGGAATGAAGATCAATTTGTCGCCTGAGAAACACGAATGAAACTTTTTCTGCCGATTTTTCTTGCCGTTGTTACCGTCGCGCTGATCGTTGCCGGACTTTTCCAGACGCCCGCGGCAAGCGCAGATACCGTAGGCATTACCGGCGGCGCGTCTCTACTCGCTCCCAAGCCTGACACTCCCGAGCATGCATTGACCCTGTTCCTTGGCGACATGCAGCGCCGCAATTGGCGCAAAGCTTTTGGCGACGTCGCCCAGGAGAACGGCGTCGACGAGCAGGCAATGATGCAGGACTGGAGCGGTTCAAACGGCAGCCTGCGTACGTTCTCCGGCCTCGAAGGTTTTCAACTTTGGCCGCTGCACGAGGCCGACGATTCCGCGCAGATTCGCGCGCGTCTCCACTGGAGCACTCCCGTCGGGCCCCTGGAGGAAGTCCGCGACTTCCACATGATGCGCGACGGCAGGATCTGGAAAGTTCTGTTTTCGAAGATTGAAATTCCCAGCACCCCCGCCCAAGTCGTTCCCGTCACCTATCTTCGCTGGGACCTGGTCACGGGCGACTCGCGCGATTCCTGGGGATCGCACAATGTGGATGCCCCGCGCGTGCGCATCATCTCGATGAACGCCGTTGACTCGGCGGAAGGCACGGTGATCGTCGGTGAAGTGACCAACGAAGACACGGTTCCCGCATTCGTAAATGTCAATGCGGCCCTGATCGATGCCGATGGCAAGACTCTGGACGAGGAAAGCAGCTTCGACCGCATCGCGCACATTCTCTTGCCCAAGCAGGTTTCCCCGTATCGCATCGATTTTCCCGGAATCCTGCTCGCCGACGTGAAAAACGTTCACATCGACGTCCGGCCGGCACTGGTGCCCGCCTCAGCCGATCCCGTGATCGGCGTGATCGATCAGAAGATAGAGAAAGATCCGCAAGGCAATTCGGTTTTAGCCGGCGAGTTGCAGAACCAGAGCGGCGAAACTGTGAATATTCCGCACGTGATCGCAAGCTTCTACGACAGCGCCGGCCGCGTGATCTGGGTTTCCGACGGTTATGTCGATCGCGCGCTGGTTCCGTTGGGATCGGAACCATTCGCGGTCGAGATTCCGCGCTCGCTCGCCTCAAAGGTGCACAGCTTCCATGTCGTGGTCAATCACTACGATCTTAAAAATTCGTAGTTTATCCGGATTCTTCGGCGCGACACTAACGCTGGCGCTGGCCGTTCCAGTTGTGGCACAGGAACTGAGCGTTCCGCAATCGCTCGCGGCCGGCAGCAACACGACGATTTCCACGAGCGGCAGCGGCGCAGCGAATTTTTATTTAGTCGGACCTGGAAGTGCGAGCAAAGCGTCCGTAACGCTCGGCCAAGACATTCACCTAGCGCCCGACCAGCTTCGATACGCGGGCGCGTATGCCGCGATCGTGTGTGCTGCGACATGCAACCACGCCGAATTTTTTGTCACGGCGGCGAAGCCGGCCAGTCTGGCGTTTCTCGTGCATCCCTCGCGCGTGCCCGTGCGCCAGCCCGACGCAGTGAGCGGCGTCGTGCTGCCGTTCGACAATTTCGACAACCTGGTTCTGACGCCGACGGCCATCAATATCCAGGTAAAGGGCGCGAGCGAAACGCTGTTCTCGCGCGCCATTCCAACGCGCAACGGCGAGGCGTGGTTTCGCACCTCATCGGGAAACACCGCCGGACCGGTGCGCCTGGTAGCGACGGCCGGCGATCTCACGGCGCAGCGCGCACTGCAGCAGGTCGCGTCCGAGCCGTGCAATTTGCGCATCAAGGCGCAGCCAACTCCAAGGGGTATTGACGTGGAGACTGACCCGGTTCGCGATTGCGCGGGAAATCCCGTCTCCGATGGAACCATCGTGACGTTCACCGGATCGGGTCCGCAAGGAAAAATTTCAATCGACGCTCCTATCAAGGGCGACGTGGCGCGGGCGCGCATGAATGTTACCGGACCCGTGGTGCTGTCCGCCGCGTGCGGCGTCGCCATGGGCAACGAGTTGCGGATCGATCGCAAGCAGTGAGGTAGAGAGATGCAGTTCGCAGAGAAAACCCACCAACGGGCCCCGGGTCACGGACAAGAGATCATCCATGGAGGGCCGGAGACTATGTTTACTCGGTCGCTGATTTCGAAAGCGATGACATATTGTTTGTGGGTTGGTTCGTTGATCGTTCTGTTTTCATTGGCCGCGCCGGCCATTGGTCCGGATATCGCAGTGGAGCTCGACATCAGCAACGCCGGTCCACGCAAAATCGAGACCCAGACCGAGGGGCGCATTCTCGCCGATTATCGGCTGGCGTGGGCGGATATCGCGCAGGCGCTGAACTCGAACGACTCCGGTCCGGTGGAAGGAATTTTCACCGGTGCGGCCAAGGACTGGTTCGATCAAACCGTCGCCAGCCAGAGGCAATCGGGAATCACCACGCGGTATTCCAACCAGAGTCACAGGCTGCAAGCCGTGTTCTACGCGCCGGAAGGTGATCTGATCACGCTGCACGATACCGCACAATACGACCGCCAGGTGCTTGTCGACGGCAGGGTGATTCTTGAAGATCGCGGAATCCATCGCTATGTCGTGCTCATGACTCCGGGAGCGGATCGCTGGGTAATCCGCGAGTTGATCGAAGTTCAGAATTTCTGAGAGTTCCTCTGGCCGCGCGCGCTTTGTGTGCCGCCGCGCGTCCGCCCTACGGTCACATGACGCCAACCGCACCCGCGCGGCGGGGCATCCAACAAGAACTTAAGGATGACTCGTCATTGGAGAAGTGTCTTGGCCCGGGGATCCGTTGGTGTGACCACCGCGTGTTTTCTGTTGGTTGTCGGATGCGCGACGCGTCATCCGCTGACAAAATCGAGCCAGGCGCCGTCCGCCTATCCGCGGCTTCTCGCCGTCTATATGCCGTGGTTCGGCAATCACTCACACATGGATGTCGGTTACTCGAGTGATGATCCGGCGGTTTTGCGGCGGCAGATCAAGCAGGCTCGCGAGCGTGGCATCTATGCATTCGTGGTCGACTGGAACGGCGAGCGCAATCCGTATTCCGACCACAATTTTGCGCTCCTGCAGCAGCAGGCAAGCGAGAACCACTTTCACCTGGCGCTGCTGTACAACGAAGCCGAGGAAGATGACGGCGAGCAGGCCACCGATGACGCGCTCACTGCCTTCCAACACGCCTACGCGGCTTACATCGGGCCTCAGGCGCAGTTTCACGACGCCTATCTCACCTATGAAGGCCGGCCCATCATTTTCATTTTTCCGAAGAGCGGTCGCACCGATTGGAATCGCATCCGCCAGGAACTGAGCTCCTGGCAGGCTTCGCCGCTATTGATTTACAAAGATCAGCCGCCGGCGCAGTACGCGTCAGACTTCGCCGGTTCGTACGCCTGGGTGCAGCCCGGGCCACAAGGATGGAAGCCCGACGGCAGTAACTGGGGCGAAGCGTATTTGCAAAATTTCTATCGCACGATGAGTGAAAAATATCCTGACAAGATCGCCGTCGGCGGGGCATGGCCGGCATTCGACGATTCCCACGCCTCCTGGAGCCTGAATCGCCACATGGACGCACGCTGCGGCCAAACCTTCGAAGACACGCTCCAGCTTTATCACAAGTACTACGACGATTCCCGTCCGCTGCCATTCTTGCTCATTGAGACCTGGAACGACTACGAAGAAGGCACCGCCATCGAGAAAATGGACAGCATGACCGCCGCCTGCCGCAATCCCGGCGAGTCGCAGCAGACGCAAACCTCAAGCACGCGCTGACACGGCAACCGCGCCTTCGCGCCAGACATCCAAGTGGCGCTGCTGAGGAATCCGCATGAATCAGGATCCGGCGAATCAAGGTCTGAACTCCTCCACATGCTTCACTCTTCTTTCCCGGCTGGTCTTAGGGCGTGACGAAACCCTGACCGGAAGCTGGGACCGCTGGGACGACAATGTCGCAGAAATCTTGAGCCTGGCTCTCACGTTTGACGAAGCGGATTGGCACGCGCTGCAATCGCTGGCCAGTTCGCACCACGTCGTCTTGCGCGGCCTGCCTCGTTTGTTATCTTTGTCCATCGGAGAAGAACACGAAGCAATCGGCGCCGCGATTGACGCCGAGCGGGCGCGCATCAACCGGGCGCTGTCATTCCTTTCGCCGATTTGCGCGGCGCTGGAGCAGGCCGGCCCGGTCGTAGTGATTAAATCTCTCGATCACTGGCCTGACTTGGGCAGCGATCTCGACCTGTACACAAAGGCGCATGCCCGCGACGTGGTGTCGATCATGCGTAACCGCTTCCGCGCGCAACTCTCCAAACCGAGTTGGGGCGACCGAATGGCGAACAAGTGGAACTTTGAGGTTCCGGGCTTGCCCGAGCCGATCGAAGTGCACGTGCAACGGCTGGGACAAATGGGCGAGCAGCGCCTCATCGGCGATTCGCTGGTGGCACGGTCGGTCCCGATGCAATTCGGCGCCTACACGTTCCGCGTCCCTTCGCCGGAAGATCGCATGATCGTGAGCACATTGCAGCGGATGTTTCGGCATTTCTATATTCGGCTCTGCGATATCGTCGATGTGGCGCATTCGCTGGACCGGGGGGGCATCGACTTCGATTATCTGCGCTCGCTGGCCAAGATGAGCGGGCTCTGGCAAGGGCTTGCGACCTACTTGAAGATCGTTTCCGGTTACGTACGGCAATATCGCGGCAACGGCGTGCCCCTGCCGTCCTTTCTGCTCGCCGATGCGCGGTTTGGAAGTGAAAAAGTGCGGTTCGGAAAACAATTTCTTCGCATTCCTATCGTTCCCGATTCCGCCAGGTTTTATACCGCCGAACTAAAAGAGCTTTTCTGGAATGGGGAGATTCGCAATACTTTGCGGCTTGGACTGTTGCCGTTGCTGGCCACTGCGGCGGCCGTCGAATACAGAATTACCGGAACCGATAAGGGGATTTGGTAGAGACGCGCTCTCGTTGTCTTACTGGCTCTCTACAGCTTTCACCGGATTGTGGCTGTTTCTGCGGGTTCCTATGGTTCAGATATCGGGATTTATGTTAGGGGTTCTTGCACCTGGGGTGCCGATCCACGGGAGAAGGTGGGGTTTCAGTTGGTTCGGATTCTAGTGGTGGACGACAATCCGACAGTCCGCCATTACTTACGTGCCATCCTTGAGCAACAGTGTGCTTGGTGCGTCTCAGAAGCCAGGACGGGAGAGGAGGCGCTTTGCCGGGTGCAGGATTCGCCTCCGGACGTAGTGGTGTTGGATTTTCGCATGCCCGATTTGAACGGCTTGGAGGTGGCGCGCGAGATCGGACGCCAGCGCCCCGGAATTCCGATCCTAATGGTGACGGTTCACTTATCTGATCAGCTGAAAGCGGAAGCGAAAGCCGCAGGAATTCTCGGTTTTTGTGCGAAATCCGATATCGGATCGCTGGTCGAGGCCGTCGATGCCGTGCTGCGCCACGAAAGCTATTTTCGCGCTCCGGTTTCGGAAGATGGAATTGGATCTGAGCCATAGGTACAGGATTCCCTGTATTCAGTCTCGGGCGTAGCTTTGCAATTCTGGAACGCTTATTCTTGGGTAGGTTTTTTTAATGTCGAGTTCTGATTCGGTAGGTGTTGTCGAAAATCAGGGGGCCATGACTGTGATCACTCGGATCTTACTTGTCGATGATCACCCCATCGTACGAGAAGGTCTTCGAACAGTGTTGCAAAGGCGCGCGGGATGGGAAGTTGTCGGGGAAGCTTCCAACGGCGTGGAGGCTCTGGAGCAGGTCGAACGTCTTCAACCGGACGTGATGGTGCTCGACATCACCATGCCGCGGTTAAACGGATTGGAGGTCTGCCGGCTCGCCCGGCAGAAAACGCCCGCGACCGAGATTTTATTTGTGACCCAGCACGATTCGCCGCAGATGATGAAAGAAGCATTGAATGCCGGAGCCAAGGGCTACGTGGTGAAGTCCAATGCCGCGCGCGATCTCGTGCACGCCATTGAAGCGGTGAGTCAACATCGAACGTTTACCGCGATGACGCGCGCCGAGACCAGTTCATCCGACTCGACCGTGCGCCGTTCGTAGACGCCGAATCGTAAGGAGCAGCTACAGTTATGAAAACCCGAATTCTGCTAGCCGACGACCATGAAATCGTACGCCGCGGATTGTCCGCTCTTTTGCAAAGGCACGAGGGCTGGGAGATTTGCGGCGAGGCGATCGATGGACGCGAAGCCGTCGACAAGGCCAAGCAAATGAAGCCGGATGTCGTCATCATCGACATCGGCATGCCGAACCTGAACGGCCTCGATGCCACCCGGCGCATTTTGCAGCAGGATCCCAACGCCAGAGTGATCGTGCTTACCGTCACCGATGCCGATCAAGTGATTCGCGAGGCTCTCGATGCCGGCGCGCGCGGTTTCGTCCTGAAGTCGGACGCGGCTCGCGATCTGGTTTCCGCCATCGAAGCCTTGCAAGGCAAACGCATGTTCTTCACCCCCCGAGTCAATGAACTCCTGCTTGCAGGATTCCTCGAGAAAGGACAGATCATGTCGAGAAATCAACCCCCCATGCTGCCCACACTGACGGCCCGGGAACGCGAGATTACGCAATTGCTGGCCGAAGGTCGTAGTTCCAAAGAAGCCGCTTCGTTGCTGAATCTGAGCACCAAGACCGTCGAAACGCACCGCAGCAACATCATGCGCAAACTAAGTCTGCACTCGATTCGCGACCTGGTGGTTTACGCTATCAAGAACAAGATTATTCAGATCGACATGCCGCCGGAGAGCAGCGAATTAGCGGCGGCTGTTCCGGCTCAGCGAACCGATTCCCCGGTGTAGATTCCGCTTCGCGTTCGTACCTGAAGGTCGCCATATCCCGGAGCGTTGGCTACAACTTTGATCGGGTGGTAGTTCGCGCTCACATTCTGAATGCGAGGCGTGTACGCGATCACGTACTGGTTACGGATGTCATGCGCGAGTTGCTGTGTCGTGTCGCTGACTTGATCCAGGCTGGCAGGGAAATACGCGGCTCCGCCCGTAGCATCGGCAAGTTGCTGTAGTGCTTGCCGTTCCTGCGGCTCCTGGCCCGTGAGCCCAATCGCGTAGAGCGTTGGCCCGTTTTTCTGTTCCAGGACCTGCAATGTCTCCTGCAACGTATTCCGGCTCATATTGTCGTGACCGTCGGTGATCACGAGTAAGACCTTCTTGTCGAGCTTGAGATTATTCGTGAGATGCCGGGCAGAGGCGACAATCGCGTCATAGAGCGCCGTTGCCCCCTGGGTGGAAGTCTGGTTCAGCGCACGCTGCAGCAGGTTGATATTCGATGTGAAATCCTGATCCAGATAAGATTTGTCGCTGAAGTTTACGATGAAGACCTCATCGTCGGGATTGCTGGCGCGGATCAGATTCAAAACCGCCTGATTCACCTCGTTGCGTTTGTCGCGCATCGATCCGGAGTTGTCGACCACGATTCCCATCGCGACCGGCACGTCCTGCCGCCGGAATGAATCGATTTTTTGCGGTAGTCCATCCTCGAAAACCGCGAATGCGTTGCGCTCGAGATGGGCGGCCAGTTGTCCATGCTGGTCCACGACCGTTGCATGCAAGACGACTTCATCGACCTGCTTCTTGAAAACGAAAGTTCCCGCATCCTGGTCCGGCGTGATGTCGCTCGAGGGCTGAGCCTGATCGGGCGCGGCCTGAGACGTCTGCGGTTGTTTCGGGGTCGCGGGTGCCGCTTGCGGGCTGCTCTTCGTGGGAATCGCGGTAATGTTCGCCGGCACACTTTGCGTGGTGGAAGGGGCTGTGTTCGCTGGCGAACTTTGGCCCGCTGCGTCTATCGTTAGAAGCGCGGCACCGGCCACGACGATTGCTGCCTGCGCCATTCTTAGCCTCACTCGCCAGCCACTCTGGAACCGTTCCCTGCGCAACCCGAAGACACCCATCCCTTATTCCTCCTTGGTGCTTTTGGATGCCGCCCGCGCTACGCATGCCAACGCAATTCCGCTAGTTCCGCCTGAGTGAGCAAAACCCCTAGGGGTTGCCTCGGTAGTGGCCTGCATCGAAATTACTTAAAACAACTGATTGCTGGTATCTGGGATTCATTCAATCCTGTAGGCGTGTTCCCGGCGGGTCCGACGCGCTTGGGGCAGTGAAAATTTTTCCTGCCCAGTCCAAAGAGGGTTCTGAGCCAAGCTCTTTTTGCACAACGGATTAGGGATTTGGCATTCTTTGTGCATCTCCTCGGGGATCATAGCTCACTGACTGTCCACTTAGATCTGTGCGTTTGTGGGGGTGCAGCATGAACACGCTTCGAATCTTGGTTGCCGACGATCACGAAGTCGCCAGAAAAGGCATTCGTGCCCTGGTGGAAAGCCGTCCCGGATGGGAAGTCTGCGGCGAAGCCGCCGACGGTCGCGAGGCTGTGAAGGCCGCCATCCGCCTGAAACCCGATCTGGTCTTGCTCGATATTGGCATGCCCAGCCTGAATGGGCTGGATGCCACGCGCCAGATCCTCGCCGAATCGCCAGAGACTCGCGTCTTGATTCTGACCATGCACGACTCCGAACAGGTCGTGCGCGAGGTGCTGGCCGCCGGAGCTCGCGGATTCCTTTTGAAGTCCGATGCCGGACGGGACCTGGTCACTGCCGTTGAGGCCCTGCAAAATCGCCGCACATTCTTCACGACCAAAGTCGCGCAACTCGTGCTGGAGGGATATCTGCACCCGGGACCCGAGACCGAACCGCCATATCGGAGCGTCTTGACCCCGCGGGAGCGGGAAGTGATTCAACTTCTTGCCGAAGGAAAGACGACGAAGGAAGTGGCCACGACATTGAATTTGAGCGTCAAAACCGCGGAAACCCATCGCACGAATCTCATGCGCAAGCTCGATCTGCACTCGGTTGTCGATCTGACACTCTACGCTGTACGCAACGGAATCGTTCACGTCGCCTAAGCGGCCGAGCTCAGGAGGGGCAACCGATAGCATCCGCCCGGAATGCGACCGAACGTCGCGTCCGCAAACCTGAAATCGCGACCAAACGTCGTGTCGGAAGTCGCGACATCTGCCTACGCCGATTTGACGCACGCCCTTGAAAGTCGATGGAAACGCAGGACCATGTCCTGGGAACTTCAGCAGAAGCCAGAAGTTATCGCTGCTCGATAGTTAACACGTAAACCACGCCAGAGCTCTGATCCAGCTTTCCCCTGATTCGCACCGGCTTCCCCGTGAAAGCTCTCGCCGTTTCCTGATTCTCAACGCAGTAGTCGGCTCCGGCCCGTGCGAGAAACAGGTTCGAGCCTCGCGCTAGAATTGTTCCAGTCAGAATCTGGGTTGGCGATGTGGCCCGATACATCTCCGGAGAACTTACCGGAAGCGGGTGCGGTTTCTGTGTCTCCGTCCAGACGATCAGTTGTTTTCCAGGGAGAGAGTCCGGCGAAGGAGATTTCGGCTTCTGTGTGAAATCCTGCGCGAAGGCGCAGGCGGAGATAGCAACTACCGTCACTCCCATCCATGCGGCCATGCGAACACTTGTCCTTCTCATGACACATCTCCGAAAAGGACGAAGCAGCATACCTACGGAAAGTACAGGCGCACTGACTCCCCGCACTGCTAATGATCGAATACGCCCCTTCGAGCGCGTCGTCGATACGGCAACTTCCGTAGTAACTGGGGGGATTGGAGAGAATCGGCGGAGGCAAAATAAAATGGGGCGATCGTGAGGGCCTGAATGTTGGTCACGCCAACACTAACCCATGATCGCCCAATCCGTAACCCTTGCGGGTTCGCTGGAATCTTTCAAGACCAATCTATCGGACCCCAGGCAATACCAGAATACCGTGGATACCGTATTTACAGCCCGAAATCTCCCGAGCAGCCGTACTACACAACTCGCCGCGCAATCGCGCAAGTCCGGCCGGGGCCAAAGCCTGAACTCCCAAACACCGTTGACCGCACCTTTGCTCGCAATTTGCGATTGCTCACTTTGGCCGATAGGCGATATCTTGTCTTCCGAAACCCAACGTCTCCCGAAATCCAACCCATTCAAGGACATCCATGAGAAAAATCGCCTGGGCGGTATTTGCTGTCTCACTTTTTGGCATTCCATTGTCTGCCCAATCCGCTCCCAAAACCGTTGTTCTGCATGCCGGACACTTGTTTGACGTAAGAAACGGCAAGCTACTCTCCGATCAGACGATCGTGATTGAGAGCGGCAAGATCACAAGCGTGGGGCCATCTGCGCAAGCCAACGCACCCGCTGATGCGGAGCGCATCGATCTGCCGGGCGCGACCGTGTTGCCAGGATTGATCGACGCTCACACCCATCTCACCATGGATCCAAAGTTCGGATATGAGCGGCTGGCCATCTCCATTCCGCGTGAAGCCCTGATCGGCGCCAAGAACGCTCGGGTAACGCTCGCAGCCGGATTCACCACCGTGCGCAACGTCGGCGCCGATGGATTCACCGATGTCGCTTTGCGTGACGCCATCAATGCCGGAGATGTGCCCGGTCCAAGAATGCTGGTGAGCGGGCCGCTCATCGGCATCACCGGCGGACACTGCGATAACAACATGCTGCCCCCGGAATATCACGCTGTTGGAGATGGCGTGGCGGATGGAATTGCCGCGGTCCAGCACAAAGTCCGCGAAAACATTAAGTACGGAGCGGATCTCATCAAAATCTGCGCCACCGGCGGAGTGCTTTCGCTGGGCGATAATCCCCAGGCCTCGCAATTCACGCTGGAAGAGATGAAGGCGATCGTCGCCGATGCCCATCGCCTGGGCCGCAAAGTGGCCGCTCACGCCCACGGAGCCGAAGGTATCCGTTGGGCCGTCGAAGCGGGAGTCGATTCCATTGAGCATGGCTCCTACATCGACGATGCCGGCATCGCTCTGATGAAAGAGCACGGAACTTATCTGGTTCCCACGCTCTATCTCGGGGACTGGATGCTCGAGAACGCCGAGCAGACGCACATGCCGGCGCCTTTGCTTGCCAAAGCGCGAGAGGTAATTCCCGCGGCGCGAAAGAATATCGCGCACGCATTCGCTTCAGGCGTGAAGGTGGCCTTCGGAACCGATGCCGCCGTCTATCCGCATGGATTGAACGCTCACGAATTCGCCGTCATGGTCAAGCTCGGACTGACTCCGCTCCAGGCCATTCAGGCTTCGACTCTGAACGCTGCCGATCTGCTCGGTTGGTCGGGCAAGGTCGGAACCCTGGAACCCGGCGCTTGGGGAGACGTGATCGCCGTCGATGGCAATCCCGTGCAAGACGTCACCACGCTTGAGCGCGTGAAGTTCGTCATGAAAGGCGGCCAGGTGATTCGGAATGATTATGCGAAATGAGTCGCCGCTCCGACTGATTCTGTCTGATAGCGCCGGAAGCTCACAAAAGTATCCCAAAAAAGCATAAGGGGAGCCACGCAGCCCGGCTCCTCAGTCCCAGGCTGCGCTCCCCTGATGTTTGGCAAGCCCCTCCCCCGAGGCACTCGCCAGGTTGTCATTTATTTAGCGGAAAGGGCAGTGGAAACGTAATAGGGGAAATAATGTACTTGCTGTACGGCGCTCCCATTAGTCCCTTCGAGACTTTGCGGATCTCTGAAAGAAGGGCTCTGAAAACGGCCTTGAAAAGGCTATTGGAGAGAAATATCGGGAGACTCGATCCCATACTGCTGTCGCCGCCGCGCCTGCATCCCACGGGAAAGGCCAGCGATCCGCAAAGCGCGCTCCACGTTTGGTTTCGACTCATGGTTGCACCGTGATCGGCTTTCCTTCGTAGGTCACGACGCGATCAGGACTTTTTTCCGGCTCAATTCCCACTCCGTGCTTGTCTCGCGCGAAAACAATGCGGAACGTTCGGCTCTCGAGCATGCCGGGGAATTCGCCTTTGCGCGCGCCAACCGTCAGTGTGTGCGCCCCCTCGTCCCAATGAAACGGAATCGTCGCGTATTCGCCTTTTTCGTAGTTGTAGGTGTCGTTCTGATCTTCGTAGAGAGTGAAGTTGCCATCGGCCCCGCGATAGACGCGAACCTCGAGTGGATCGGCGGGTTTTTCGGTGGACCATTCGATCTCCGGTCCCATCGGTATGATGGAGCCCGCGCGCACATACAACGGCATGCGATCCAGAGGCGCCACAGCCGTGATCGTTTTCGCTCCTTCAATCTGCGCGTCGCTCCAAAAGTCGTACCATTTGCCCGCGGGAAGATATAGCCCGCGCGTGGTCGCGCCCGCATGCGTCACGGGATTCACCAGAATGGCAGGGCCGTACATAAATTGATCGCCGATATTCGCGGCTACCGGATCATCTCGAAAATCCATGACCAGCGGGCGCATCGGGGTATAGCTTTCGCTGGTGGTCATCCACGCCAGCGAGTATGTATAGGGCAACAGACGATAGCGCAGCGTGTCGTAAGCAACCAGAATCTTCTGCGCGTCGGGTCCGTACGACCACAATTCGTTGCCATCTGGATTCGCCCGCGTTCCGTGCACCCGAAAGATGGGATTGAACGCGCCCCACTCGAACCAGCGCACGAACAGCTCGCGAAACGCCGGATCGCTCGGGCTGCCGAAAACGAATCCGCCAATGTCAGTGGTCCAGTAGGGAATTCCCGAAAGTTCGAAATTCAATCCCGCGGGAATCTGGCGCCGAAACGTCAGCCAGTCCGAAACGATATCGCCCGACCAGGCCGTAACTGCGTTTCGCTGCGATCCCGCAAACGCCGAACGCGACAAGATAAAAACCCGCTTCTGATCCGACGCCTCACGCTGGCCCTTGTAGACT
>Ga0335072_10003199_pt1 | contig 24754 bp, 19 predicted proteins | sample Lox_Sample_21_FD_206725 | JGI IMG/M metagenome (GOLD analysis project Ga0335072, IMG submission 206725) | Soil microbial communities from Loxahatchee National Wildlife Refuge, Florida, United States - Lox_Sample_2.1 | ecosystem: Environmental > Terrestrial > Soil > Wetlands | place: USA... | reverse complement strand
CTCTGTCGGACGTTGACGATCGGTTGCGGCCGGGATTCGCCATGTGGGGCCGGGGCAAAAGTAGCGTCGTGCTGGATGCGGCTGGCCGAAGTGGTCGCGACCAGTTGCAATGGTTGCTCGACCGCGCTGACGTATGCGTCGCGAGCCCGGGAGTAACGGCACACTGGCCGGGCACGCTGGCCGAGCAGGCGACTGCGCGGAATCCGCGACTTGTCTACCTGTCAGTTCCGCCCTATCTCGACTCAGCGCCCTGGGCGGGAGGGCGGGAGTCCAACGGGCTGCTGTCAGCGGCTATGGGCGGGTCTCTGCGGCAGTCGTCTTATGACGGCGGCCCGGTTGATCCGGTCTACCCCCATCTGCTTTACATGCAGGCGATCTGGGCGGCGTGCTGCGCCGTCGCGGCTCTGTTCGAGCGTCAGAGGTCAGGGCTGGGGCAGGTCGTCACTGTCGGCGGCGTTCACGCAGCGATGGCCGCCAGCCCGTTGCAGATGGTTGTCCGACCGGGCCAGCCTGACGTCGACACATCGGTCGGTCCCGGCGGGCATAGCCCGACCTACACCCGCTATCGCTGCGCCGACGGGCGGTGGCTCTTCCTGGCGGCCCTCACGCCGAAGTTCCAGTCGATGGCGCTGCAGGTTCTCGGGTTCTCGGACCTGCAAGAGCAAGCAGCGACGGTCGGCCTGGATGCCGTGGTCGGCTCGGCTCAGCGTGCGCGCATCCGTCCGCGTTTTGAGGCCGCCTTTGCACAGCGGACGTCGGGGCACTGGCTTGCGGCTTTCAAGGCGGCGGGCTGCCCGGTCGCGTTGCTGGCCGGGCGAGAGACGTGGCTTGACCATCCGCAGATCAAGGCCATCGGGATGGCCGTCAGCGTGACCGACCCGGACCGTGGCTCCGTGACGATGCCCGGCAACCCGATCGTGCTAAGCGCTACGCCCGCGCTGTCGCCGCGGCCGGCTCCGCAGCTCGGCCCTCCGAGCGCGGCGATGCCGGACTGGCCAGCCCAGCCGGCGCCAGGTAACGCCGCCCGGCTGGCCCCGACTGGTCCCCTGGCTGGAACGCGCGTGCTGGATGCGGGCGTGGTCCTGGCGGGCCCGTACTGTGGCACGCTTCTCGCGGAACTTGGCGCAGACGTAGTGAAGATCGAGATCCCCGAGGGCGACAGCTTCCGGCAGCAGGGTTTTCCTTACATCAGGGGCCAGCGCGGGCTCGCGATCGACCTGCGCGCCGACAAGGGACGTGCCGTCTTCCAGGAGCTTGCACGGTCGGCCGACGTGATCATTGACAACTACCGGCCCGGCGTAGCAGAACGACTCGGCGTCACCTATGAACAGTTGCGGCCGCAGAAGCCGGACATCATCTCGATGTCGGTAACGGCTTTCGGGGAGAGCGGGCCGCTGCGTGATGAGGCCGGATTCGACACCATCCTTCAGGCCATGAGCGGGATCATGACGGCCCAGGGGGGCGACGGCGAGCCGGTCATGCTCACCCTGGCTGTCAACGACACAGCCGCCGCGGCCTTGACTGCGCTCGCGGCCTGCCTGGCTCTGTTTCACCGGGCCCGGACGGGAGCCGGCCAGCGGGGATCGGTATCGCTAGCAGCAGCCTCAGCCCTCATGCAATGCGAGGAACTGATCCGGATGGACGGCAGGCCTGCGCCCATGGGCGGCGGACCCGACTTCCGCGGGCCGAGCTCAGCTGACCGGTTTTATCGCACCTCGGACGGATGGATCCGGGTCCAGGCCACGTCAGAGCAGTCCGCGGGAGCGCTAGCGCAGCTAGCCGGCCTCGCGTGCCCGGACGTGGCATCTGGTCCAGGCGGCGGGCTAGCTCCCGCGCTAGAGAGCCATCTTGCCGGGCTTTCCACGGACGACGCACTGGCAGAGCTCGATGCCGCCCAGATCCCGGCGGCCAGAGCACGGAGGTGCAGCGAGCTGCCCGCTGACCCGCAGCTGGCCCAATGGCAAATCCACCAAAGCATTAGCTCAGGCCTAAGAGGCGAGCTGCACGCCGCGGGGCGGATGGCCCGGTTCTCCCGCACTCAGCGGAACGACGCGCTAGTTCCCCCCGGTGTCGGCGAGCACAGTGTTCAACTTCTGCTGGAGGCAGGGCTAGACGCAGCGGAAATCGGCGGCTTGATTGAGAGCGGCGTCGTGCGCGCGGGAGACCCGATGGTCATCGCCGCAATGACGCCCTACCGGTGACATCAGCAGACGGCAGTACAAGGAGTAGCAATGACGACGGCAAACGACACGATCATCGGCCCGGTCCGCAGCCCGCGCAACCTTGCAGCCACCATCGTCGGCAGCATTCACGACGACGCGACGGCCACGGCCCTAGGGTTCCGCGGCGGAACGGTAGCCGGCAGCATCCACATGGACCAGTTCCCGCCGCTTCTGCTCGAGGCATTCGGTGAACGCTGGTTCGAGACGGGCGGCTTGTCGCTGTACTTCCGGCACGCCACCACCGACGGCGAACCCGTGCAAGCGCTCCTGGAGAAGCCGGAGCGTGGCGAGCCGGACGCACAGGTCCGTGCCTGGGCGACAACTGCCGGAGACACCCTCGTTGCCGAGGGAACGGCAAGCGTCGGGAATCCGGCCGCCCCATCGGCTCTGCACAGCCGGGATCTAAGGCCGGCCGAGCCCGGCGATCTGCGAATCCTGAGCGCGATGAAGCCGGGTGACGTGCTCGGCGATTACCGCCTCACCGTCAACGCCGAGCGGCAGTATTCAGCAATCCGCCAGGGTGCCATGACCGAGCCCCTGGACTGGTACACCGAGGCGTCGCCGTGGGGCGGCCCGGTCGCCTCGCCATCGGCGGTCGTCGGACTGCTGTACACCCGCTTGCTGGCCGACGCCAAGGAGGCCATGGGTCCTCACGTCGGCCTGTTCGGCGCGATCGAGGTCCGGTTCCGGCGCGGCCCGGTGTTCCTCGACCGCAGCTACCGAGTCATGGGCGAGGTGGCAGCACTCAGCCAGACGCCGAAGACCGAGGTCTTGTGGTTCGACAGCCGGGCGCTCGACGACGACGGCAGCGTGATCGCTCAGATGCGGATGATGCTCCGGCAGATGAAGCAGTCCTCGCCCCGGTACCACGACGCGGCCGCCAGCAGGTGAGCGCCGCAGCCGCGCTTGCCCGGATCGGCGCGCTGGACCTCGGCGAGGAAGCCGGCGAGTTCCGCGCGCAGATCCGCCGGTGGATCACGGTTAACGCGCCGCCTGGCCTGGCGGGCCTCGCCCGCTGGAACCTGCCGGGAAACCGGGGCGACGACCGCGCGCGGGCCGTGCGAAGCCCCGAATACCGCCAGTGGGAACGATGCCTGCTCGATGCGCACCTGATCTGCCCGAACTGGCCTGCACGTTACGGCGGCAGCGGGCTCACGCCGGTGCAGATGCTGGTTTTCGCCGAAGAATGCGTCCGGGCCGGGATTCCGAGAGTCGAGCGGGGGATGGGGGAACGCCTGGTCGGTCCGGCCATCCTGGCACACGGCACGCCGGAACAGATGGGCTACTTCCTGCCGAGGATCGTCACCGGCGAGGACGTCTACTGCCAGGGCTACTCCGAACCCGACCACGGATCCGACTTGGCAGCGGTCGAGACCAGGGGCGAGATCGACGGCGACGAGATCGTCATCCGCGGCCAGAAGCTATGGACGTCCGGTGCGCAGCGAGCCAACATGATCTTCATTCTGTGCCGCACCGATCCGAGCGCGCCCAGGCACCGGGGGCTCAGCTACGTGCTCGCTCGCTTCGCCTCCGACAACGGCGTCAGCTGGCAGCCGGTCCGCCAGCTCACCGGCGAGGCGAACTTCTGCCAGGACTTCTTCGACGGGACGCGAGCACCGTTGTTCAACGTCATCGGAGGCGTCAACAACGGGTGGCGGCCGGCCATGACGACGCTCGGATTCGAGCGGGGCGGCACGGCCACCACCGTCTACCTCGGCTTCGAGCTCGAGTTCTGGGATCTCGTCCGGGACATGGAAAAGGCGGGCCGCACCGGCGACCCCCTGGTCCGCAGTCAGCTCGCATGGGCTTACACCCAGGTCACGCTCATGCGGGTGCACGGCCTGCGGCTCGCCGCCCGGACGCTGGCCGGCGGTGAGACCGGACCGGAGGCCTCTATCGTCAAGGCATTCCGGACCGAATACCATCGCCGCTTCGGCGAGATTGCTCTGAACCTGACCGGTGCCGCCGGGCTGATCCGCCCGGACGCCGATGGCTATGCGGTCAGCCGGTGGCAGGAAGTCTTCCTGTCCAGCCGGGCCGGGACGATCTACTCCGGCACCAGCGAGATCCAGCGCAACATCATGGCGGAGCGGGTCCTGGGCCTCCCCCGCGAACCCGCTCTGACCGCTCCGGCCGCGGCCGACTCGTGAGTGCCTGCCACAGCCGCGAAGGCGTGATCGACAAGCGCGCCAGCACGGCGCTGGAAGCCATCGCCGGCGTCCGCGACGGCGCGACGATCCTGGTAGGCGGGTTCGGCGAGTCGGGCGTTCCCTACCGGCTGATCGACGCGCTCCTCGAGCAGGGATGCACCGACCTGACCGTCGTCGCCAACAACGCTGGCAGCGGGGAACGCGGAGTTGCCGCGCTGCTGCGAGCCCGTCGCGTGCGCCGCTTGATCTGCTCGTACCCGCGTTCAAGCGGCTCGGTCTGGTTCGAGAAACGCTACGCGGAGGGAACGGTGGAGCTTGAGGTGATCCCGCAGGGCACGCTGTCAGAGCGGATCCGGGCGGCTGGAGCCGGGATCCCGGCCTTCTACACGCCAACCGGTGCCGGCACAGAGCTATGCGCAGGGCGGGAGACGCGCCGCTTCGGCGGGCGCGACTACCTGCTGGAGCATGCGCTGCCTGGCGATGTCGCGCTGATCCGCGCCCGGCGGGCGGACCGCTGGGGCAACCTCATCTATCACTCGGTGGCGCGCAACTACGGGCCGACGATGGCGGCGGCCGCTGCGCTGACGGTGGCCGAGGTCAGCGAGCCGATCGCCGAGCCAGGCGACCTCGACCCTGAGCACATCGTCACGCCGGGGATTTACGTCGACCGGGTCGTCTACGAGCCCGTTCCCCTGCCGGAGGGGCCATGAGGGACGGCCACCCGGCCGGCCTGCGGCCGTGGAGCCTCGAGGAGGTCGCTGGCCACGTCGCCAGGGACCTGCCTGCCGGCGCCTACGTCAACATCGGGATCGGCCTGCCGACGCTAGTGCCACGGCAGATCCCGGCGGGCCGGGAGGTAGTACTGCACAGCGAGAACGGCATGCTCGGCATCGGACCGCCACCCGTCCCGGGCGGGGAGGACCCCGAGCTGATTGACGCGGGGAAGAATCCGGCCACCATGGTGCCTGGCGGCTGCTATTTCAGCCACAACGAAGCATTCGTCATGATCACCGGCGGCCATCTCGACGTCACCGTCCTCGGCGCCTTCCAGGTGTCGCAGTCGGGCGACCTGGCGAACTGGGCCATGCCCGGCCAGAAGCTCCCGGCCGTTGGCGGAGCCATGGACCTGGCCGCCGGAGCCAGGCGCGTGGTCGTCATGACCCGGCATACCACCCGCGACGGCGAGCTAAAACTTGTCTCGGAGTGCAGCTACCCGCTGACCGCACGCGCCGTCGTACGGCGCGTCTACACCGACCTGGCGACCCTCGACATCTCCCGCGACCAGTTCGTGGTCGCCGAGGCGGCGCCCGGACTGGAGCCCGGTTACCTCAAGGAGGTAACCGGCGGAGAGCTTGCCTGGCCGGGCTGACGGGCGCCTGCTCTAACCAGCGTCGAGACAGAGGAGTATGCGCAATGAACGCTGAGACCGATGCCGTGCAGGTGCTCAGGCTGGAACGGCATGGCGCCGTGGCGATTGTCACGCTTAACCGGCCTGAACGCTTGAACGCGCTGAACCGGGACCTGCAGGACGCGATCGTTGACGCGATGGCCGAGATCCGGGAGAACGACGCCATCCGCGCAGCGGTGATCGTCGGCGCAGGGCGGGGCTTCTGCTCCGGCGCCGACGTGAGAGGCGCCCCGTCTGTCGCGGAAGACGGGCTACCGCAGAACGCGCGGCTGGACGAGCTGGGCTGGGTCGGCCGGCAAGCGATAGCGGTGTCCGGCCTGGACAAGCCGACCATCGCGGCAGTCAACGGGATCGCCGCCGGAGCAGGCATGAGCCTCGCCCTGGCCTGCGACTTGCGGGTAGGGGGTGCTCAGGCGGCATTCCGGTCCGTGTTCATTGAACGCAGCCTCAGCCCGGACGCCGGCCTGACCTACTTCCTCACAAGAGTCGTTGGTTACAGCCGGGCGGCGGACCTCGTCTTCACCAGCCGTACGGTCCAGGCGGAGGAGGCACTGCAACTCGGGCTGCTCAACCGGGTCGTCGCGGGAACCGACGTCTTGCCTGCGGCAGTTGAGTTGGCCGACCAGATTGCCCGGTGGCCACCGCTGGCCTTGCGAGCGTCAAAGCGAGTCTTGCAGCACAACCTCGAGTGCTCGCTGCCCGAGGCGCTCCTGTACGAGAAAGCGGGACTCAAGCTGGCCGCCCTGGCGCCTGATGACCGGCGGGAAGCGATCCAAAGCTTCGCGGAGCGGCGACCGCCGGTGTTCACAGGCCACTGACGACCGCGTTGCCAGCGCTCAGTGAGGCCGGACTAGGCAGCCACGTTTGGCACCATAGAGGCATGCTTCCGATCGACGGCAGCCGGGCGGGCGGCAGGGGCGCTGCTGTGGCTTCCGGTCGCCATGTCCGATTATGGTTCCGTCATGCCTGACCGCATGACGGGCGCGGCCGTCGCTTCCCCCTCGACGCCGGCCTGGCCGATCGCGCCCGGTCCTACTGCGCTGAGCCCGGTACCAGGGGCGCGGGATCCGAAGCTGGCCGAGCGCATCGCGGCGGCTATCGAGTCGGACGTGCTGAGAGGGGGGTGGCCGGTCGGCAAGGTCATCGGCTCGGAAGACCAGCTAGCCGTCCGTTATGGCGTCGGCCGGGCGGTGATCAGGGAGGCCATCAGGCTGGCTGAGCACCGGCAAGTGGTGCGGATGCGCCGCGGGCGCAGTGGCGGGCTGGCCGTCGTCGAGCCGGACGCCTCCGCGGTCACCGAGTCCCTGGCGATATTTCTTCAGTACGTCCGGGCCGACATCGATGACCTGATCGAGGCACGGACCGTGCTGGAAGCGTATTCGGCCGCCGCCGCGGCCGATGCACGCCTGGACGAGGACCGGTTGCGGGTGCTGCGGGAGGCCGCCCGGCAGCCTTGGGACGGCATGGGGGAGAGCGCGGGGCCGGGGCTGCTTCACCAGCTCGTGGCCGACGCCACCGGTAACGCTGCGTTGTCACTGTTCATTCAGGTCATCGCGTCGCTCACAGGCCGGCTCGCGACCGCGATGGCCGGCGCAAGCGAGGACTCCTCGGCCGCCGCCGTCCGGCGCCGTCACGCCGCGATCGTCGCCGCGATCACAGCTGGCGACGGTGCCCGGGCCAGGGAACAGATGCGCGCGGATATGTCCGCCCTGCAAAAAGCGAACAGGCGGCTGCCGACCGAGCCCTCCCTGACTGAATCGGGCACCGCAGCGGGTACTGAGGCCATGGCAGGCAAGCCGCGACCGCGGCCCGCGGACCTGGTCGCCGCCCGCATCCGCCGTGACATCCTCGACCGCGGCTGGCCGGTCGGCGAGAGCCTCGGTTTCGAAGCCGACCTGCTGGCCAGGTACGGCATTGGCCGGGCCCAGTTCCGGGAAGCTGTCCGCATCCTGGAGAACCACTCGGTCGTGCGCATGCAGCGCGGGACGGCCGGAGGCATGCTGGTGGCCGCGCCGGACGGGCGAGCGGTTGTCCGGGTGGTGACCCTGTACCTGACCTACAAGGGCATGAACAGCGCTCACATCCGGGACCTGCGCGAGGAGCTTGAGGCGGCGACGCTGCGGATGACTATCGACCGTTTGACTGACGACGGCGTCCGGCGGCTAAACGGCGTGCTCGAACTCGAGCGCACCTGGCCGGACGAGGACTTCCCGGCGGTGTCGCATGATTTGCATGCGGTTATCGCTGAGCTGAGTGGCAACCGGACGCTGGCCCTGCTGCAGTCCATCGTGATGCAGCTGACCGCGGAGCGCCTGCACTCGGGCGACCCGCGCCGGGTGACGGAGCCTCCGCAGGCCGTCCGGCGCGCACATCAGGCCATCGTCGAGGCGATCATCGCACGCGACGCCGCGCTCGCCTTGCGGCGGATGGACAAGCACCTGCAAGCCATCGCTCGCTGGACGATAGAACGCTCCGGCGTCCGTCACTAAGTTCGCCAGCTCCACACTCCGAGCGGCCTCGCGCTCGGCTATGCGCGCCGGGAACCGGCCCTGCTCCAGCGTGTAACAGCGTCCTGACTCGCGTCTCCGTTGCGGACCGGTAACTCTCTCCGTGCCAGGGGTTGACCGTGCGGCGAGCTCGCTTATATCGTCCCCTCAGTAGACGATTTAACGTGATGGCAACACAGCCCCGGCGGCGGCTGCGGCCGGTCGCACCCTGCGGAATGAGGGATCTACGTGGACGGACACGCGGATCCGGCTGAGCCGGCCGGCCGTGACGCGGGTGCGGCATTTGACACCGTGCGACTTGAAAACGACGCTCCGCTGGCCTGGCTCACCCTTGACCGGCCAGGCAAGGGGAATGCGCTCAATCCGCACGTTCTCGACGAGATCGATGAGGTCCTTGCCCTGGTAGCGGCAGATCGCGCGATCAAGGTCCTGATCATCCGCGGCAGCGGCCGAGGGTTCTGCGCCGGGCACGAGCTCGGCCGTGACCGCGGCCCGGACGACGTCATGTCCGTGCTCGGCCGGATGCACCGGACGTTTGCCACGCTGGAGCGGATCTGGTCATTGCCCAAGCCGGTCATCGCGAGCGTGCACGGGTATTGCGTTGGCGCCGCCACGCAGCTGTGTGCGTGCTGCGATCTGGTGGCGGTTAGCTCGGACGCTCAGATCGGGCTACCCAAGCTGCCGATGGGCGCCGGGCTGACACCGCCCCTGCTCGCGCTGACGGTAGGTGTGCGGCGGGCCCGGCTACTGGCGTATGACATCGGGTCGACCATGGACGGTCCGACCGCCGAGGCCTGGGGCTGGGCGAACCTCTGCGTCGAGCCTGAGCAACTGACCGCGGAAGTCGCCGCGCTCGCCCGGCGCATCGCCCGTTCGCCGGCTGAGGTGCTGGCCGGGCAGAAGGCCTCACTCAACAAAGTCGCGGCCCTCCAAGGGTTCTGGCAGGCCGCGACCGCCGGAATCGAGATGGATGCCCTGCACCACTTCGCCCGGACCGGCGAGCCCACCAGCAGAGCGATCCGCGAGGTCGGCGTCAGCGGCGCGCTGGAGTTGTTTGCGCAGGGCAAGCTCGGCGGTCACTGATGGCGGCACCCCTTGCCCACGCCGAGAGGCCGGGCCCGCTGCTGTCGGTCGACGGACTGTGCCTGAGCATCGGCGAGGCCACCCTGCTGAAGGACATCTCGTTCACCGTCGACCGGGGCGAAGTGGTCGGCCTGGTAGGGGAGAGCGGCAGCGGGAAGACCCTGACCGGCCTGAGCGTGCTCAGGCTCGTGCCGCCTGGTGCCCGGCTGGCCGGCCGGATCACGGTGTCGGGCACGGATCTGACCACAGCGCCGCGCGATGTCCTGCGGGCGATGCGCGGCGGTGAGGTCAGCATGATCTTCCAGGAGCCGCGCTCCTCGCTGAACCCGGCCTCGCCGATCGGACGGCAGATCGCTGACGTGATCCGGGCGCACCAGGACATTAGCCGCCGCCAGGCCGCTGCAGCCGCCATCTCGCTCCTCGGCCAGGTTGGCCTGCCGAGCCCGCGCACCACCTTCGCGGCCTACCCGCACGAGCTGTCCGGCGGCATGTGCCAGCGGGCCATGATCGCCATGGCCCTCGCCTGCGGTCCCAGCCTGCTGATCGCCGACGAGCCTACGACGGCACTCGACGTAACCGTGCAGGCGCAGATCATCGCGCTCCTCCGGTCGATTGCCGATGAGCGCGGGCTGGCGGTACTGCTGATCACCCACAACCTGGCCGTCGTGACACAGGTCTGTGACCGCATCATCACGATGTACTGCGGCCAGATCGTCAACGCCGACTCCACTCACGCAGTCGTCACGGCCCCGTCGCATCCGTATACGTGGGCTCTGCTCTCGGCCGGGCGCCCGCAACTGGCCCCGGCTGGGTTCGAGGACGCGGCAGAACTAACCGGGCAGCCCGCCAGCCCGGCAAGCCCGCCGGTCGGCTGCCGCTTTCACCCGCGGTGCCCATTCTCCGAACCCAGGTGCTCGGAGACAGTCCCGGAACTCGCCGCAGCCGGCGGCGGCCTGACCCGCTGCCTGCGCTATCCGGAGCTGGTCCTGGAAGCGGCGGGCCGATGAGCGCGCTGCAGCCGAACACCGAGACCGCGGCCAGCAGCGGGACCGCCGTTTCCGTGCGCGGACTCACGGTGTCCTATGACGGCCAGCGCCCGGCCGTCCGGGCCGTCGACGACGTCACATTCGACATCGCCTCCGGTGAGACCTTCGCGGTGATCGGCGAGTCGGGTTCGGGCAAGTCGACCCTGCTCAGGGCCATTGCCGGGCTCGTATCGCCGTCCGGCGGCACGGTCGACACGCAAGCCGACGCTGCCCGCCCGGCGGACCAGGGTAGCCGCCCGGGTCGTACCCAGATCGTGTTCCAGGATCCCGACCTGGCGCTCAATCCGCGCCAGCCGGTGTGGAAAAGCATCGCCGAGCCGCTGGTCCCCCGGAAGCTGCGGATACCTGCCGGGCTCCGCGACCGGGCGCTCGAGTTGCTGAGCCAGGTCGGGCTGAGCGCCGAGGTCGGCGACCGGAAGCCGCACGAATTGTCGGGCGGCCAGCGCCAGCGCGTGACGATCGCGCGGGCGATGGCAGCCGGCACGTCACTAGTGCTGCTCGACGAGCCGGTGTCGGCTCAGGACGTGTCCTTGCAGGCGAGCATCCTGCGGCTGCTGACAACCTTCCAGCGCGACCGCGGCCTCACCTACGTCATCGTCTCGCACGATGTCTCTGCAGTCGGGCGGCTGGCAAACCGGGTCGGCGTCATGTACGCGGCCAAGCTGGTCGAGGTCGGGCCAACCGAGGAGGTACTCACCCGGCCCCGTCATCCGTACACTCGCGCGCTGATCGCCTCGGTGCCGACCATCTCAGCTGAGCCCGGATCCGCGGCGCGGCCGGCCATCCAGGGCGAGCCGCCCGACCTCCGGAACCCGCCGTCTGGCTGCAGGTTCCGGACGCGCTGCGCTTTCGCCATCGAGCGCTGCGCCGTCGAGGAGCCGGGGCTGGGCGAAACCGCCCTGCACACCGGCGACCACCAGGTTGCCTGCCACCGATGGCAGGAGATCCCAGAGATTCCGCCCGCGCGGCCCCGGCAGTCAGCCGGGGACCACGCCATACCGCAATCGAAGACAGGCAGGGAGCCATGTTGACTATCAAGTCAGGCAGAGAGCGCCTCCTACTCCGCCACCAGCGCATCAGCGCGCCACCCAGGACCGGAACCATCGTCCGCAGGGCGGCCCTTGCTGCCGTGCCATGTGCCCTGCTGCTGACCGCATGCGGCTCGTCGTCGCCATCCACCACGGCAACCTCGAGCGGCGCTACTCTCACGGCAGCGACGCCGCAGGGCCCGAACTCATTTGACCCGTGTGCCAACGGCGGCGGGGCATCGATCCCCTTCCTCGACCTGCTCTACTCCCCGCTGATCTACGCCGTCCCGTCGACCAACAAGCTTGCACCCGGCCTGGCCTCTTCCTGGGGCTTCACAGGGCCGGGCAACCTCACGTTCGTAGTCCACCTCCGGTCCGGCTACAAGTTCCAGGACGGCACCCCGGTCACCGCGCAGGCGGCGATGCAGAGCATCAACTACTGCCTGGCCGAGAAGGTCCAGACGCTGCCGACGCTCAAGGACATGACGGTCTCCGGCGCGGACACGCTTGAGTTCCATCTCACCGCCCCGACTGCCTCGATGCCCGCCGAGCTGTCCCAGCAGCTCGGCATGCTGATCTCCCCGGCCGCGATCAAGAAATACGGCGTGAAGGGCCTCGGCGCCCACCCGGTCGGGGCGGGTCCGTTCACGCTGACAAGCTACGTGCCGAACAGCTCAGTCAGCTTCACGCGGTGGTCGGGCTACAAGGTCGCGGGCGAGCCCGCGCCCAAGGTCGGCAAGATCAATATCCAGATCATCACCGACCAGACATCCCTGGCCAGCGCACTCACCAGTGGCACTGTTGACTACGCGTTCGCCGTCGACCCGTCGGTGGTGCCCGCGCTCAAGGGCGACTCAAGCCTGCACGTCCACATCAACACCGGTGCGCTCGCCGTCACCGCAATGTTCATCAACTACAACGTGCCGCCGATGAACAAGCTCGACGTGCGCCTGGCGCTGGAATACGCGCTGAACCGGACTGCGCTTTCCAAGGCCGCATCCGACAATGTCGTCGACGCGCCGGCCTACTCGGTGTACGCGCCCGGCAGCCCGTACTACGACTCGGCTGTGGCCAAGGCCTGGCCGTATAACCCGGCGAAGGCCAAGCAACTGCTCGCGGCCGCGGGGTATCCGCATGGCATCACGATCAACGGTGCCATTTCGATTGCCGCCCCGCCGTTCGAGCAGGACGCCATCATTGCTGCCGCCCAGTGGAAGCAAGCCGGCATCACCGTCAACTTCGCCGAGGACCAGCCAACCCAAGCGCTGCAGCAGTTCGCCCTGCCCAAGGGCGGCCCGATGTTCAGCGTCGGCTGGGACGGAACGGTCACGCCGCTAGCCACCTATTACGGGCTGTTCTCGCAAACCAGCTTCGCCAACCCGGCACACGCCGCGAACGCGACGATCCAGGGTGATCTCGCGAAGTTCAACAGCACCTACTCGACCAGCGGCGTCATGTCCCTGGAACAGAGCATGGATTCGGTGATCACGTCTCAGGCTCTGTGGATCCCGCTGTGGTTCAACCCGTTCCCTGAGATCTACAGCAGTCATGTTCAGGGAGCGCTGCAGGCTAGCGCCCTCATCAACGAGCCCGACCTCGACTACCTCTCGGTCAGCTCATGACCTTGCGGGCCGGCCTCAACAGCCGGGACTGGGGTGGCCGTGCCGACGCGGCCGCCCCGCCCGGCGGCTCGCCGGCGGCCGCCGGGCCGGACAGGCCGACGCGGGCCTGGCGGATCGCCTCGCCCGCGATGCGCCGGCTGGTCGTCCGGCGGGTCCTGCTCACCATACCGACGGCGATCCTTGCCAGCATCGTCATCTTCCTGCTCATCAGGATGGTGCCGGGCGGCCCGGCCATCGGGATCCTCGGCGTGCACGCGTCCCCGGCGTCTGTCGCCGCTCTCAACAAGGAACTCGGCCTCGATCACCCGCTGGTGCAGCAGTACTGGCAGTGGCTGACGGGGGCCCTGCAGGGGAACCTGGGTCAGTCCCTGCAGACCCAGGAGCCAGTTGCGCACATGGTGGCGCAGAGCTTCCCGGTGAGCGCCGAGCTGGTCGGGCTGGCGCTACTGTTCACCGTCGTATTCGCGCTGCCGGCCGGGGTGCTTGCCGCGCAGCGTGCCGGGACCCGGCTGGACCGTGGCCTGAGCAACGCCTCCGGGCTCGGGCTGGCCGTTCCGGACTTCTTCCTGGCCGTCATCCTGATCGCGATCTTCGGCATCGCCGCGCGTGTGCTGCCCGAGCTCGGCTTCGTCCCGTTCAGCCAGAGCCCGGCCGCGAACCTCGACCACATGGTCCTGCCCAGCCTGTCGATGGGCCTGGGAGCAGCGGCGATCGTGGTGCGCCAGGTCCGAGCAGCCATGGTCGACGCGCTCAACGGCCCCTTCGTCCGCACTGCCCGGGCCATGGGCGTGGCCGAGCGGACGATTGTCTGGCGTTACGCCCTTCGCAATGCCCTCCCGACCATCCTCAACGTCTACGGCCTGCTGCTCGTCGGCATGTTTGGTGCCACTCTCATCATCGAGGAGGTATTCGTGCTGCCCGGCATGGGCAACGCGCTGGTGAACGCGATTGGCGTCCGGGACTACACCTTCATTCAGGGCGTCACGCTCGTGTACGTCGGGCTGGTGCTGGTCATTAACCTGGCCGTCGACATCGCGGTCGCCGTCGTCAGCCCGAAACTGGCGGAGCAGTGATGCGGACGACCCAGCGCGAGCGGTTGCCGCAAACCGCTGATAACCGGACCGGTACCGCGTCCGGGTCCGGCTCCGGGTCCGGGCCGGCGTCCCCCGGAGACGTGCGCCGACACAGGAAACTGCCGGCCAGCCTGGTCACGAGCATCGTGGTGATCTGCGGGCTGATCCTTGCGGCCGTCTTCGCGCCGCTCATCGCGCCGGACAACCCGCTGGCCCAGAATCTAGGGCACACCATGGCGGCGCCAAGCTGGTCTCACCTGCTCGGAACCGACTACTACGGACGCGATGTCCTCAGCCGGCTCCTCTGGGGCGGTCGCTCGGCGTTCCTCGGCGTCCTCATCAGCCTCGGAGTCGGTCTGGGGCTCGGCGTGCCGTGGGGACTCGCGGCGGGCTACTGGCCCCGGTGGACCGGCACCGTGCTGATGCGAGTCGCCGACACGCTGCTGGCGTTCCCTGCCCTGGTGCTCGCGGTCGTCATCACCGGAATCCTCGGCCCCAACCTGGTGACCTCGATGACATCGGTTGGCGTCGTCTTCGCCCCGGTGCTCGCGCGGCTCACCCGGGTCGGCGTGCTTGAGGTGCGGGAACGGGAATACGTGCTGAGCGCGCGGATGTCCGGCTGCAGCAAGGGCGTCATCCTTATCCGGCACGTCATCCCGGCTGCCCTTGGCCCTGTCGTGGTCCAGGCGACCATCTTCGCGGGCATCGCGTTCATCATCGAAGGCGGGCTGAGCTTCCTCGGCCTTGGAGTCCAGCCGCCCGCTCCCAGCTGGGGCGGAGACCTGGCGCTCGCCTACCAGTACATCCTCAGCTCGCCTGGACAGGTCGTTGCACCGGGGCTGCTGATCGCGATCGTGGTGCTGTGCGTGTACCGCATCGGCGACTCGCTGCGGGCCCGGTTGGACACTCAGCAGCTCACTGATCGCGCTCCCGAGACCGCCGGGATCATCTCATGACCATCGCAAGCCATCAGGAGACCAGCCTCACATGACAGCCCTCCGGGACGACAGGATCGAGCACGGGCCGGACGCCGAAAATCTGCGGGCAGAACTGCGGCAGTGGCTGGAGGCGAACGCGCCCGAGCGACTGAAAGGAGTGACGGTTCCCCGCCGCCCAGAGGGGCAGCTAGCCGTCGACCTCCGGGAATGGGGAGATCAGCTCGCCGCAGCCGGCCTGGTCTGCGTTTCGTGGCCGGCGGAATACGGCGGGCGGGGCTGGTCGGCTACCCAGGTCGCGGTGATGGAGGAGGAGTTCCTCCGGGCGCGCGTGCCGCGGGTCACCCGCACTATGGGGGAGAGCCTGGTCGGGCCCTCGATCATCGTGCATGGCACCAACGAGCAACGGGCCCGCCTTCTGCCGCGGATCATCGCCGGGACAGACAAGTACTGCCAGGGATTCTCCGAACCCGGCGCCGGCTCGGACCTGGCCAGCCTGACAACTCGCGGTGTTGTCGACGGCGACGACCTCGTCATCACCGGCCAGAAGGTCTGGACCTCGTGGTACTGGGACGCGACCATGCTGTTCTGCCTGTGCCGGACTGACCCGGCCCGCGAGCGGCATCAGGGAATCTCCTACGCCCTGGTCCCGATCTCCCGCCCGGACGGCAGCCCGAACGGCATCGAGTTCCGGCCGATCCGCCAGCTGACAGGGCAGTCCCACTTCGCTGAGACGTTTCTTACGCAGGCCCGGACGCCGCTGTCCAACGTCATCGGCGGCATCAACAACGGCTGGCGGGTCGCGATGACGACCCTTGGCAATGAGCGCGGCGGCCGGGCCACGACCCGGCACATCGCCGTCACGGAGAAGTTCTGGTCCCTGGTTGCCGAGCTGCGCCGACGCGGCAAGGCCTCGGATCCGGTCGTCAGGCAGATACTGGCGACCGCTTACACCGAGTCCGAGATCCTGCGGTTCCGGGACCTGCACCTGATGGCCTCCCTTAGGGCCGGCCGCGATCCGGGAATCGGCGGATCCGGATCCGTGCACAAGGTGATGTGGTCGGAGTTCCAGCAGCGGATGAATGCCCAGGCGATCAACCTGCTCGGGGCCGAGTCCATGCTCGTGGGCGAGGACTACGGCCTGAACCACTGGCATCAGGCCTTCCTCACGTCGCGGTCCGACACCATCTGGGGCGGGACTGCAGAGATCCAGCGCAACATCATCGCCGAGCGCATCCTCGGGCTGCCGAAGGAACAGCGAGGCTGAGTGATGGTGAACCCGACCGAAGCGGCCTTGCGCGGACTGCGCGTCCTCGATCTCAGTGGCGGCGTGGCCGGCCAGTACTGCGGCAAGCTCCTGGCCGGCTACGGAGCTGACTGCGTCCTCGTTGAGCCGCCGGAGGGAACACCAACCCGCCTTATCGGCCCCTACGTGACCGGTGGCACTTCGTCCACGCGATCAGCTCTGTTCCGCCATCTCAACCAGGGGAAAGCCAGCCTTTCGGGCGATGTCACCGGTCTTTCTGTTGCAGATCTGGCCGGGATGGCCGACGTCGTCATCCGGGACGACACGATGAATTTGCCGGTCGCTCTGCCTGCCACTGCGATCGAGTGCGTCATTGGCGAGTTCCCGCGCGCCGGACGCTACCGGGACTGGCAGGGCACCGAGATGATGCACCAGGCGCTGTCGGGAACGATGTTCATGACCGGCTGGACGGACCGTCAGCCGCTCTACGGAACCGGCTACCGCGCGTATTACGCCTGTGGCACGACGGCCTTCATCAGCGTCTTGTCAGCGCTGCATGAGCGCGAGCGCTCAGGTCTAGGCCAGCAGGTCACCGCCACCGTATTCGAGGCCAACGCCGCGATCGGGCAGAACCTGGTCAGCCAGTACAGCTACAACCGGAGCTACGAGACAAGGCGCCGGTATCCGGGTTTCCTGGCTCTGCTGCAGTGCAGCGATTACTGGATGGTGCTGTTCGCGATCCGGCACTGGGACCAGCTGTGCGCCGTCTTCGACCTGGAGCACCTGCTGGGTGACGAGCGGTTCGCCTCGCAGGCTGACCGGCTGGAGAACTGGGAGCTCGTGGTGGCCCAGATGCAAGAGCGCGCCCGATCCCGCTCCGCCGGCGCGCTGGTTGCCGCGCTCCAGAAGGCCCGGATCAGCGCCGAGGTCATCGCCCCGCTCGGCCGCCTGGTGTCGTCGCCGCAGTGGCGCGCTCGGCAGGTAGTGCAGGTGGCGGCGGACCCGAATGGCCGGACCGAGGCAGCGCTGCGCCAGCCGTTCGCCGTCGGCGACACCGAGTACTGTGCCGTGCGGCCGAGTCCGCCGCTGCGCCGGGGCCGGGCTGGCGAGCGCGCGGCGCGCCAGATACAGCGCCGGTGGCGCGGACTCGGTCCGGCCTATTCGGGCCCGGAGCCGACAGGCCCTGGCAGTTCCGGACGCGCCGACGCCGCGGTCAAGCCCCTTGCCGGTCTGCGCGTCCTCGACCTCACCACCGCCTGGGCCGGGCCGTTCGCGGCCCGGAGCCTCGCACACCTCGGCGCCGAAGTCATCAAGATCGACGCGCCTAGCCACACCGACTCCTGGCGGGGCGCTCCCGAGGGCGGAGCGGCCCGGCATTATCCCGACGGCCAGCCGGGTCACCACCCGTGGAACCGGTGTCTGCTGTTCAACACACAGGGCCAAGGCAAGCTGTCGCTAGGCCTGGATCTCAAGATCGAAGGCGCCAGGGAGATCATGCTCCAGCTGGCCGAGGTCTCCGACGTGCTCATCGCCAACTTCACCCCGGGCGTGCTGGAGCGGCTAGGCATCGGTTACGACACGCTCAGCGCGCGGAACCCCAGGATCATCGTGGTCGAGATGCCCGCCTTCGGTCCCGGCGGCCCCGACAGTGCTCATCAAGGCATGGGCAAGACCATGGAGCCCGCCTGCGGCATGACCGCCCTCATGGGATACGGCGATGGGCAGCCCGTGCTCACCGGCCCCGCCTACCTGGATCCGATCGGCGGCCTCAGCGCGGTCGCAGCCACCATGGTGGCGCTGCAGCAGCGCCACGCCACCGGCCGCGGTTGCCGGGCGGAGGTACCGCAGACCGAGGCCGGAGCCCACTGGATCGGCGAGCAGATCCTGCTACAGGCTGAGACGGGCCAGTCCTGGCAGCCCGACGGTAACGCGGTCAGCTACGCGGCGCCGCACGACGCGTATGCCTGCCAAAGCGCCGATGAGTGGATCGCGATCGCCGTCGCCACTGATGCGCAGTGGCGTTCGCTCTGCAACCTGATGGAGCGGCCGGATCTCGGCACGTCCCCGCGGTACGCCGACCGGGTCCGCCGGGCTCGCCATCACGATGAGCTGGAGCCAGTAATCGCCCGGTGGACGCGCAAGTTCGGCAAGCAGGAACTCGCCGACGCGCTCCAGGCAGCCGGCGTCCCTGCAGCACCGGTGAATAGTGGCCGGGACGTTGCCAGCGACCCGGTGCTGCTGGAGACCGGATTCATCAGAGAGCTCGCGCATCCGGAGGCTGGCCGCCACGCCTATCCCAGCCTGTCCTACCACCTGGCACGCACGCCCGGAAGCATCGTCCAGGCCGCCCCGTGCTTCGGCGAGCACAACGAGTTCGTGCTGCGCGACATCCTCGGGCTGACCGGCGACCACATCACCAGGTTGCAGGAAGCCGGCGCCATCAGCGACCGGCCACTCGGGGCCAAGCCGTCGGGTGCTTCGGTCGCCATGCCCGGCGCAATCGACGACCACGGAACGACCCGTCGCGATCAAGTTCCGGTGGCGCACCCGGAACCGTCTCCCACTAGCAGAGGAGCCCGATGATTCCCGCCCTGCCCGACTACGACACCATCGACGTCAAAGTAGACCAGGCTGTCGCCACGATCACCCTGAACCGGCCAGACCAGCTCAATGCCTGGGACTGGCAAATGCACCGCGAGTTGCGGACCGCCTACGCGGCGCTAGACGCCAGCGACGACGTGCGCGTCATCGTACTCACCGGCGCGGGCCGGGCCTTCTGTGCCGGGGCAGGTCTCGCCCCTAAGGGCGAGACCTTCGACGGATCACGTGACCCGGCCGCCTGGAACGACCGGTATCCGGGCCCGACGGCGGATGCACCGGACCTGATGACGCCCGTCATCGCGGCCATCAACGGCGCTGCAGTCGGCGCCGGGATCACGATGGCGGTGTCGTGTGACATAAGAATCGCAGCCGAGGACGCCAAGATCGGGTTCGTATTCAACCGGCGCGGGGTCATTCCCGACGCGGACCTGCTATGGAGCCTGCCCCGGCTGATCGGCTACGCCCGCGCGATGGACTTGCTGCTGACCGGGCGCATATTCAGCGGGCGAGAGGCCGCCGAAGTGGGCCTGGTCTCGCGCGCGGTACCGAAGGAGGAGGTGCTGGCCGTCGCGACCGAGATGGCCCGCGACATTGCCGTCAACGTCGCTCCGGTCTCGGCGGGGATCACCAAGCAAGTCGCCCGGCAGTTCCTGGAGGAGACTGACCGGCGCGCCGCGCTGGAACGCGAGCGCATCCTGTTCCGGTGGGCCGGCCAGCAGGTCGATGCTAGGGAAGGGGTTGAGGCATTCCTGCAGCGGCGGCCCGCGCAGTGGAAGCTGTCCAAGCAGACGCCGCTGCCTCCGGAAGCCAAGGCCGGCTCGTAGAACCCGGCATCAGAGAAAGGCGGCGGTGGCATGCGACTCGGCGCGAGTATCGGCAGGGCGGACCCCGGCACGCTTAAGAGGCGGGCCCGCGAGTACGAGGACGCCGGGGTCGATGTCTTGTGGGTCGCGGAGTTGTACGGGTTCGACGGGCCGAGCCTGATGGGCTTCCTGGCCGCCGTCACCGACCGGGTTCAGATCGGCTCGTCGATCCTGCCGTTCTACTCACGCAGTCCGGCCCTGCTGGCGATGACCGCCGCCGGAGTGGATGCGCTCTCGGGCGGCCGCTGCATCCTCGGTATTGGCGCGTCCGGACCGCAGGTGATCGAGGGCTTTCACGGCGTTCCCTTCGACAGCCCGGTTGGCCGCACCGAAGAGATCATCGAGATATGCCGTACCATCTGGCGCCGCGAACCAGTCGTGCACAGCGGGCGCTACTACCACGTTCCCCTTCCGGAAGGGTTGGGAATGGGGCTGGGCAAGCCGCTCAAGATGATCGACCACCCGGTACGTGACGCCATCCCGGTGTTCGTCGCGGCAACCGGCCCGAAGAACGTGGCGAGCGCCGCCCGGATCGCCGACGGCTGGATCCCGATCTTCTTCTGGCCCGAGCGTTCCAGACACGTCTGGGGCGAGGCGCTGGCCGCCGGGCTGGCGAGCCGGGACGCGGCGCTCGGTCCGCTGGAGGTGGTCGCCAGCGTTACGGTCGCCGTCGGCGAGGGGCAGGAGCAGCTGCGCGAGGCGGTCCGTCCGCAGCTAGCGCTGTACATCGGCGGCATGGGCGCCAGCCAGATGAACTTCTACAACGACCTGGCCTGCCGGTACGGGCTCGAAGGACCCGCCAAGCAGATCCAGGACCTCTATCTCGCCGGCCACAAGGACGACGCGGCGCGCGCTGTCCCGGCCGAACTGATTGAGGGGACCACCATGATCGGCCCGCCCGGCCTGGTGCGAGACCGGCTCGCCGCCTACCGGGAGGCGGGAGTGACGCTGCTCAACATCAGGCCGGCCGGACCTGATCCGCTGCGCACGATCGCGCAGGTGCGGGAACTGCTGGAATAACCAGAAAGGGACTGACGTGAATTTCTCAATCAGCGACGAGCAAGAAGAACTGCGTCGCTCAGTCCGCCAGTTCCTGGCCGGCAAATCTCCGGCCAGTGAAGTTCGCCGGCTGATGGAGACGCCGACGGGCTATGACCCCGCCGTCTGGGAGCAGATGGCGGGCCAGCTCGGCCTGACCGGCCTGATCGTGCCAGCGGAGTACGGCGGCAGCGGGTTCGGCTACGGAGAACTTGTGGTGGTGCTGGAGGAGATGGGCCGGGCCCTTCTCTGTGCGCCCTACTTCTCCACTGTCGCGCTCGGCACCAACGCCATCCTGGCGGCAGGAGACGAAGAGGCCAGGAAAGACCTGCTGCCCGGAATCGCATCTGGCACGGTCATCGCGACTCTCGCGGTGGCAGAGGAGGACGGCAGCTGGGACTCACGCGCCCTGCGGCTCGAGGCTCGGCGGTCTGGCGATGGCTACATGCTGACTGGCCAGAAGATGTACGTGATCGACGGCCACATCGCTGACCTGATCATCGTGGTCGCGCAGCTTGACGGCGGCATCGCCTTCTTCGCCGTCCCCGGCCACGCTGACGGCCTGGACCGGGAACTCTTGCCTACGCTCGACATGACTCGCAAGCAAGCCCGGCTGGCGTTCAACGACACGCCCGCCCGGCTTATCGGCAGCCCGAATTGGGCCGAGCAGGCATTGGCGGACACACTCGATCTCGCCGTCATCGCCCTGGCGGCCGAGATGGTAGGCGGGGCCCAGCGCTGCCTGGACATGAGCGTCGATTATGCGAAGACAAGGGTCCAGTTCGGCCGCCCCATCGGATCGTTCCAGGCCATCAAGCACAAGTGCGCCGACATGCTGCTCGAGGTCGAATCCGCCCGCTCGGCGGCGTATTACGCCGCCTGGGCCGCTGCCGCGGGCTCCGATGAGCGCCCCGCAGTCGCGAGCCTGGCCAAGGCATTCTGCTCCGAGGCCTACTTTCACGCCGCCGCGGAAAACATCCAGATCCACGGCGGCATCGGCTTCACCTGGGAACACGACGCCCACCTGTACTTCAAGCGAGCGAAATCCTGCGAGCTGCTCTTCGGCGATGCCGACCACCACCGCGAACTGCTCGCGCAGCGGATAGGTATCTAACCGCTGGACATGCCGCCGCCACAGCGCCCTGGCCGTCGCGGACACCGACCTGGTGGTCGCGGTCTGGGACCGGCGCCTGCACGCCGCAGCCCAGGCCGCCGGGCTTCGCGTCGCTCCAGCCCGACTCGAGCCCTGACTGCCCCAAGCAATGACGCTGAGGAGAGTCTGGTGATCGCTGGGCGACATGCTGAGATCTCAGGGGCGGGCATCGCCGGCCTGGCAGTTGCGACCGCCCTTGCGCGACACGGCTGGACAGTCCGGGTCCACGAGCGCTTCCCGGAGGTCCGCGAGGTCGGCGCCGGCATTGCCCTCGGCCGCAATGGCGTGGAGGCCCTCACAGCGCTGGGCGCGCTCGACGAGGCGGTGGCGGACGGGCAGGCGATCAGCAGGTGGACCATCACCGATCAGTGGGGTCATACCGTTCAGTGCGGAGACATCGATGGGCCCTATATGTACTCGGCGACCCGCAAATCGCTGCAGCGCGCGCTTTTCAACAGCGCGCAGCGCGCGGGCGCTGAGGTGGTGGTCGGCTCGCAGGTGGCGGGGGCAGATGCCGGTGCACTGATCCTTGAGGACGGGAGCCGGCATCCCGGCGACCTTATCGTCGGAGCCGACGGCGTCGGTTCCCGCGTGCGGCGATCGCTGCAGGAACGCGGCTTGCGTAGCCGAAGGGTCGATCTGGACGTAGCGAGCCTGCGATACGTGATCCCGCGTGTTCCTGGCGACCCTGTCACGGAGATGCCCGAGTGGCTGCACGGCAACCGCCGGGTCGGGCTGCTGCCCCTCGCGGGCGACCGGATCGCGATGTACATGTTCTGCCCGGGTAGCGACACCGCGGGCCGTGCACTGCCCGTCGACGTCGAGAACTGGAGCGCCTGCTTCCCGCACCTGCGCGGAGTGTTCGAGCGCCTGCCGCGCGAGGGCATTTGGCTGCCCGTGGTGGAGACCCGAAGTCGCAGCTGGGCAGAAGGGTCGACGGTGCTCATCGGCGATGCCGCCTACTCCATGGCCCCCAACCTCGGGCAGGGCGGTTGCACGGCGTTGCACTCGGCAGTGGCGCTCGCCGAAGCCGTCGACGAAAGCGAGCCAGTCGCGCTGGGCCTGCAGCGCTGGGAGCTGGCAGAGCGACCGTATGTGGACTATGTCCAGACTTGGTCGCGCCGCTACAGCCGGATGGTCAGCCAGTGGCCCGTCTGGGGAGTGCGTGTGCGCTCAGTCACCTTCGCGGCGCTTGGTCGTTCCGCCCGGCTTAACAGCCGGTTCGCGGGGGTCGATCTGCGTCGTCCCGTGCCTGCGGGCCGCGCGGCCTGAGGTCACGCGACGACGGCGGATGACGGCGTCGTGGTTTTTTTCGGGGAGTAAGCGAAGGCCCCCGGCTTTGCGGGGGCCCTTGCTCTGGTGCGCGCGTGGAGCGGTTGCGAATGCAAGCGGGCTCAGCCCGAGGGGAAGTTCCAGAGATTGCAGGTTTCGCCTGTGGTCACAACGACGTCGTTACCCACGGTGCCGCATGAGCCGCTGAGGGCTATCGCGCCCATGAAAGATTCGGGGACCGTCCCGGAAGGGCTCTCGGTGAGATCAGCCCGTGATTCTGGAAACGAATGTATCGGGAACAGGCCGAACGCCACGGCCACGTATTGGCCACCAGCTTGCGGCATCTATCGACGTGGAGTGGACTAAGAACTACAAGATAAAGAATGGCAATGTTCCGTTCTGCTGGTCGGTAACCTGGCTTCATATCCCGGCAACGCTGACAGCATCGCCGCCCTTAGAATTCGCTTACTGCAGCGCATACGTCCAGACTTCTGACGAAACGCAGCGCGGCAACGCCGAACTGTTCCCGTTGGTCGTGGTCGGCGGGCTGGTCACCATCATCCCGCTGATAGCGCTGTTCGTGATCCTGCAGCGGTACTGGCGCAGCGGCCTGCTGCCGGGCAGCCTGGCCAGCTAGCGCCAAACGACCGATGAGCCTTCGCGGGCTAGCCCTTGAGGGCGCCGGACACCAGGCCGCGGACGTAGTAGCGCTGCAGCGCGGTGTACACAATGATGCAGGGAATCATGGCGATCACCGCGCCTGCCAGCAGCAGTCCGTAGTTGACCGCGCCGTAGGTCCCCGTCTCCACGTTGCTCAGCGCGACCGGCAGCGTAAACAGGCTGTCGTTGGTCAGGAAGCTCAGCGCGCCGAGGAACTCGGTCCACGAGAACAAGAACGCATACAGCGCGGTGGTCGCGATCCCGGGCAGCACCAAGGGCCGGAGGACTGACACCAGCGTCGTCGGCACCGATGCGCCGTCCACCTTGGCGGCGTCGACGAGTTCCCTCGGCACCTGGCTAAAGCTGTTGCGCATCACATAGACGCCGATGGGCAGATTGAACGTGGTGTAGAACAGCGCGAGCCCCAGCAGGCTGTTGAGCAGGTGCAGCGTGTGCAACTCCAGGAAAAGCGGCGTCAGCACGGCCTGGAACGGGATCATGAACGCGAGCAGTACGACGCCGAACGCCAGTCCGGACCCGCGGAACCGGAAGAGCGCGAAGCCGTAGCCAGCGAGCACCGCCACGAAGGAGGTCAGCAGGGCCGTGACGACCGAGACGATCAGGCTGTTCACGACGTTGCGGATGATGTCGTCCTGGCCGGAGAGCAGCGCCTTGTAGTTCGCGAGCGTCAGGTGCCCGAAGCTCTGCGCGGATGGCGCCGCCGTCACTGTCGACTCGGGCTGCAGTGACCGGAACACCTCCCACGCCAGCGGCAGCACGAACACCGCGCTGATGGCCACGCCCGCGACGAGATACCAGCCGAAGGCGTGTCCCCGGATCGCCGCAC
>Ga0335072_10003198_pt1 | contig 24769 bp, 24 predicted proteins | sample Lox_Sample_21_FD_206725 | JGI IMG/M metagenome (GOLD analysis project Ga0335072, IMG submission 206725) | Soil microbial communities from Loxahatchee National Wildlife Refuge, Florida, United States - Lox_Sample_2.1 | ecosystem: Environmental > Terrestrial > Soil > Wetlands | place: USA... | reverse complement strand
AGCTCGCCAACTCGCGCAGCGACGCATCGAGCCCGCGCACGTCATCGCATGGTCACTCTGGCGACGCGCTCATCAGGCAGCTGCACAAAAAGCCCACATGAAACAACAACTACAACTGTAATGCTAGACACTGCTCGGTTCTCGCCAACATCGTCTTGGAAACGGCGACCTCAGCCGTCCAGCGCGCCGGCGTCGTGTGCACGTCGACGATGACCGCCGCTCAGATAATTGTCGGGTGACCTTCATCTGGCCTTTGTTGGTCCAGGCCGCGGCCGGATCGGTCAGCGGGGTCAATTTCGGGGTGGAGGGCGGGTTGCCCGGCAGCATGTCTTCGGGCTCGCGCGGTGACGCGGCCTCCACCTCCAGAGCCGCATCGAGGGCACCGACATACTTGCGTACTGGGCGTGTGACCTTCTTCTCGTCCGACCAGGTCGTGAGCTTGCCGTCCACCATGCGGTTGCGGCTGGCATCGACCTCGATGACACTGGTATCGATGGCGAAGCCTTCGCCGCCAACCAGACCGGCCGGCATGCACAGACGCAGCACCTGCTCGAAGAGACGACGAAACAGATCACTGCTGCGGAAACGGCCGTGGCGGTTCTTGGAGAAGGTGGAGTGGTCGGGGACGGCACTTTCCAGGCCGAGACGGCGGAACCAGCGATAGGCGAGATTGAGATGCACCTCGTCGCACAGCCGCCGTTCGGAGCGGATAGCGAAGACGTAGCCGATCAGCGGCATGCGGATCATCAGCTCAGGATTAACCGACGGCCGGCCACCGGTGGCATAGTAAAGCGCCAACGTCTGTCGGATTGCGCCGAGATCCAGCGCGCCGTCGATCAGGCGCGGCAGGTCCTCGGATGAAGCGTGGCGGTCGAGGTTAAACCAATAGAACATCTGCCCCGGCTCCTCCCGCTGCCCCATCATCACAACGTTTCCCCGTCTTCCAGACGAAGACAACGGAATCAGCAGATCAGTCGTGTAGCAATGGAGAGTTTCCAACGGTATCCAAGAGCTTTGGTGGAGAAGTTCTGGCATCCACCCGTGCAACCGAGACACTTCCAGTAGCAACCATCACGTCGGGATGCGCAGGAAACGGATTGATCCCAAAGCCCGCAACATTGTCAGCCCAGTCAAGCGCGCTACCGTGATAGAGGGCAACAGATCAGCGGACAACATCAGGGCCGGCGGACGCGATTTTCCGCGCAAAAGGGCCGAAGGCATGACCGCACCCGCGACCGTGCAAAATTGCAAAAGACCCTTAATCAGCGGGTGCCGTCCAGACATGACAATGCTTTATCGCAATAACGTCGCATCCTGTCCGAAGTGGCAAGAGCAGATGTGCAAGGTTCAGTCGCGGTTGCATGTGCTCTGGGGTAAGTACAAACCTTCATTTGATTTCTCCGAGCCTGAGGCGTGTCGGTTGGACGTCCCTGGGGAGGAGGTCCACGTCCTGGACGCCGGGCACTTTGCCCTGGACATCACCGACGACGAGATCAAGGAACTCTTGCTTGGTTTTCTTTAATCTCTTACATTGGTAAATTAACGGATATCGGTTGTCGTCATTTGGGTGGCCAGGGAAGGATTGAACCCTGGTCGTACCTCAATCATGGGCGAAGAGTAAGGTGATGCTCGTTGCGGGCGTCGGCCAATTGTTACTTGACGTTCTAAAGAGACGAGTTGATTTCGCATTTGTGGTTATCGAGGGGAGTAGGGCCGCGAGACCGCAACTGGAATACTTGCCTGTTTCGGAACTTCGCAGGCGACACGTATCTTCGTGAGGTCAACCGATGATCGCGCTTGAGGCCAGGCGGGCCGAAAACCTGATCCCGAAGAAGAATGGACAAGACGTGGAGCGCAGCAATGCTTCCTAAGCATCAGCCCGGCCAGTCCGTCTTCAAGTCGATCCTGCCAGATGACATCGAGTGGAAAGCGTTTGCGGCGTTTCCGGCTCAAGTCCGTCTGGCCATCCTCGTCGGTGAACCGTCGCAGCCCGGCCCTTACACGATCCGTGTCAAGGTGCCCGGCGGTGTCAGGTTGATGCCACATCGGCACCCAGAAGACCGCATCTACACCGTGATGTCCGGCGTCTTTTACATCGGCCTTGGTCAAGCATTCGATGGCGACAAGGTGCAAGCTTTTCCGCCGGGAAGCGTGATCGTGTTGGCCGGCGACACGCCGCATTTCCACTAGGCAAAAACAGGAGAATATATCGCACAGGTGACGGCCATCGGGCCACTTGGCCTCGAATACATCGACCCCGCCGACGATCCGCGCAAACGGGACTGAATGTGGGTCTAGCCGTAATAGCTGCACCGCAGGTCCGCAGTCTTGCTCAGGTTGAGGAGCTTACAATGATCAGCGACGACGGCAGTTCTGAGCACCCTACCCACATGGGCATTGGCTCGGTGGATCAGGTGAGAGCAAGTGGCGGTGCCGCAGGCCAGGTTTCTCTGGCAATCACGGTGAACGGAATACGGCACATGCTCCTGCTCGATCCGCGTTCCACGCTGCTCGACATGCTGCGCGAGCACCTCGACCTGACCGGCACCAAGAAAGGATGCGACCACGGCCAGTGCGGAGCGTGTACTGTGCTGATCGACGGAAGGGGTGTCCTTTCATGCCTGACGTTGGCCGTCACGAAAGACGGCGCGAGCATCATCACAATTGAAGGCTTGGCGAAGGATGGTGTGCTTCATCCGCTGCAGCAGGCCTTCGTCGATCACGATGCGTTCCAATGCGGCTACTGCACACCCGGCCAGATCTGTTCAGCAGTGGGTTTGATTGCCGAAGGCAGGGCGAAGACCGCCGACGAAATTCGTGAGCTGATGAGTGGAAACATCTGCCGCTGTGGGGCATATCCCAACATTGTCGCAGCGATCCAACAGGTAATGGAACAGGCATGATTAATTTCCAGTATTCGCGCGCCAGCAGCGTCGCCGAGGCGCTGCGCCTTGTGACGAACAACCCCAGTGCAAGATTCATCGCGGGTGGTACCAATTTGGTCGATCTCATGAAGGCGGATGTCGAACGACCTCCCGCACTGATCGACATTTCCAGACTTCCCCTTAACAAAGTGGAGGAGTCGCCCGAAGGAAGGCTTCGCATAGGCGCCCTCGTATGCAACTCAGATTTGGCTTATCATCCGCTGGTGGAACGGCGCTATCCGGTACTGTCCAGTGCACTGCTTGCCGGTGCGTCGCAGCAACTGCGCAACATGGCGTCGGTCGGCGGTAATCTACTGCAGCGTACGCGCTGTGCGTATTTCTACGATGTCGCGACGCCCTGCAACAAGCGCGAAGCAGGCAGCGGATGCTCGGCGCTCGAAGGGCTCAACCGGGTGAGTGCCATTCTCGGCACGAGCGACCATTGCATCGCCGTGCACCCGTCAGACATGTGCGTGGCGCTGGCAGTGTTGGAAGCAAAAATTCAAGCCATCGGGCCGCGTGGCGAGCGTGCTATTGCATTTGCAGACTTCCATCGATTACCCGAGGACAACCCGGAACGCGACAATAATCTCGAGGCAGATGAACTCGTGACCGGGATCGAGCTGCCGCGACGAGGCTTCGAGACACATTACACCTACCTCAAGATCCGAGACCGGCTATCCTACGCATTCGCCCTGGTATCCGTCGCAGTCGGTCTCGAACTTAAGGACGGCAAGATCAGAGAGGCGCGGTTTGCGCTGGGCGGTGTTGCCCACAAGCCTTGGCGCAACCTGCATGCCGAGGCCGCACTTAGCGGTCAGCCGGCGAACGAAGGGACGTTCGCGCGGGCGGCTGATCTCGTTCTGCGCGAGGCCAAGGGGTTTACTCACAACACGTTCAAGATTGATTTGGCTCGCCGGGCCATTATCCGGGCGCTATCGCAGGCGGCCTACGGGACTCCCCAATTGCAGTCCAACAAAAAGATCGCGTGAGAAAAAACCATGGCACCCTATATCGGCACCGCCACGTCGCGAGTCGACGGTTTTGCGAAAGTCACCGGAGCGGCGAAATATGCCGCCGAGTACAATGCTGCAGGCCTGGCTCATGCGAGCGTGGTCGGCGCTACAATTGCAAAGGGACGCATTGGGAGAATCGACGCCACTGCGGCTCTGCGCGTCGACGGAGTGATCACCGTATTGACGCACGAGAACCGTCCACCGGTTGCGGACGACGATCAAGACTACAAGGACGACGTCGCGCCTGAGGGCTCGCCATTCAGGCCGTTGTACGACGGCAGGATCGTGTTCAACGGCCAGCCGATCGCGCTGGTCGTTGCCGAAACGTTGGAGGTGGCGCGCTTCGCAGCGTCACTGGTACGGATAGAGTATGATATAGAGCCGTATGCCACGGATATGCGCCGCGAGCAGGATCGCGCGGTGGCCGTGAAGGATCCGGTAACGCCATTCGATGCACTGTTTACGCCACCCAAACAGCGCGGCGCACCCGAGGCGGCGCTTAAGGCCGTCGCTGTGCGTCATGACGGCGAATACTACGTGCCAATTGAGCATCACAATCCGATGGAACTCTTTGCCTCGACGGCGATAGTCGAGACCGACGGTCGGCTCACGGTCTACGACAAGACCCAGGGCGTGCAGAATGTTCATCGCTATCTGTGCAACGTGCTCGGCATGAAGCAGAGCGATGTGCGTGTCGTGTCGACATTCGTGGGTGGGGCGTTCGGTGTCGGACTGCGTCCACAGTTCCAGGCGGTACTTGCAGCACTCGCGACCCGCGCGCTGGGACGATCGGTGCGCGTTGTTCTGACAAGACAACAGATGTACGCTCTGGGTTACCGTCCGGCGATGATCCAGCGCATTACGCTCGGCGCGCATCCTGACGGAACGCTTGATGCGATCGCTCACGAGGCGATCACGGGGACGTCGCAATATGAAAATTACTATCGGCAGGAGACTGGCTGGTCCGGCCTACTCTACAACTGCGCCAACGCGAAATATGCGCACAGACTCGCCAAGCTTGACCTGCCGACATCGTGCGACATGCGGTGTCCGAGCGCTGCGACTGGCGTCTATGCTCTCGAATGCGCGATGGACGAGCTCGCTATTGCGCTAAAAATGGATCCGTTGGAGCTTCGCCTCCAGTCCTATTCGGAACGCAACCAGCATAACAATCGGCCATACAGCAGCAAGGCATTGCGCGAATGCTACCGCCAGGGCGCCGAGGCGTTCGGCTGGCACACGCGCAGCCGTGAGCCAGGCACGACGCGAGACGGCAGCGACCTGGTCGGCTGGGGCATGGCGAGCGGTGTCTGGGATGCATTTCAAGCGCCGATTACGGTGCGCATTCGACTGTCCGCAAACGGGCATGCCGAGGTCGCTTGTGCGACCTCCGACATCGGCACCGGCACCGCCACGATCATGACGCAGGTAGCGGCCGACATGCTGGGCCTGCCGCTCGACAGCGTCGATGTCAAGCTTGGCGACTCGGTTCTGCCGGCGTCGCCGGTCGAAGGCGGATCGTGGATTGCGGCCTCGGTGTCGAATGGCATTGCCGCGACGGCGGGTGCGATCCGTAGAGAACTGATGCGACTTGCAACCCTTATGCCAAACTCGGTTCTTGCGGGCACCGACGCGGACGACATCAGGCTCATTGACGGCATGCTGGTAAACAGACGCGATAATGTTCATGCGGTTTCCATTGCCGATGCCATGCGGCACAGCGCTGTGGACCAGATCGAGCGCGAGATCACCACGGGCCCCACCGAAGATGCCGCGCGCGCGCACAACGCGCATTCCGCGGTCTTCGCCGAAGTCAAGATCGATGAGCAGCTCGGGGTGATCCGTGTCAGCCGCGTCGTCAGCGCGATCGCAGCCGGGCGCGTTCTGAACACAAAGACGGCGACCAGCCAGATCATCGGTGGCGTAGTTTGGGGAATTGGCATGGCGTTGCACGAGGAAACTGAGATCGACCACAGGCTCGGCCGCGTCATGAATGCCAACTTGGCCGAATATCATGTGCCGGTACATGCCGATGTGCACGATATCAAGGTCATCTTTGTCGATGAAATAGATGACAGCAATCCGCTTGGGGTGAAGGGGGTGGGAGAGATCGGCATCGTCGGAGTCGCAGCGGCGATTGCCAACGCGGTTTATCATGCCACGGGTAAGCGTGTGCGCGATCTGCCGATCACCCTAGATAAGCTGCTTAGGTGAGCGAGCAGCACGCAGCAAGAGGACCTCCGCCGTCGGCGCTACCAGGATATCGGGCGATGATAATAACCCGGATGGATAGCTTCCTACTTCGTATTCCCCTCGGAGCTGGCAGCAAGTCCGATGCTTCGGCCTGGGGCGATAGAGACCTGCCGGCGGTGGATTCGCTGCATGTCATGTGAATCGGCGTGGCATTTGCCTCTGTCGTCATCCAACCGAGCTGAAATCTCAGCCGCAGGTCGAAGCATATTTTCTTGAGTCCTTGACCGTGGACTGGACCCCGTTCCTCAAGGCGTCCGTTACGAACGATTGGTTACGGCCAAAGACCCAGTCGCTTCCTCCAACGGATCATATGCATTAGCTATGACGTGATCGGACAGTTTGATATTGATTGGTGTGGTCCACTGGTCGAGAGAGGGGCCGAGTTTCTTCCCGCTTGCCCTATCCAGAAGCCGAACCAATGACCACAGAACGCAAGATAATCCGGGTCAATGTGGGCCTGCTCGAACAGGATCATCGCGGCGTGAAGCTCCGCATTGGTCCGATGTTGGGCTTCAAGCGGTTCCGGACTGCCGCGGTCACGATCGTTCGTATCGAACTGCTGCGCCGGATCTACAAGGGACAGTTCAGTCTCGATAGGTTGCGCCTCAAAGATAGAAGTGCGCCCGCCATCTGGAATGCGGTGCTCGCGGCGAAGTAAAACAGACGGTATCGAGCATGCGCTTCTTGTCTATTCATTTGCACCAGAGCCGCCCAGGCCAGGGTTGGATGCTTTGTACGAACGCGTCGCGGTTCAGTGGGCGGCCTCTGGGCGCGTTCAACGCTCTCGAGATTCGACGATGATGCGGAGCGGTTTTTCCGTCCCCCCGGCGCTGCAGCCGCCATGCTATCTACGTTGGCCGGATTGTCGACCGCCACCCTCAGCCCGCTCGCGGCTGCATTCAGCGCCGTTGGCCGCGCGATCATGGTTGGCGTCACGGCCGGTGAGGTGGTGAACACGCCCGCCATCCCAACGGCGGCGATGACCTCCACCTTCCCCCAGAGTACAGCAACAGATGCCACTGGTGCCGGCCGCCACTTGGTGGCGTGCGATCTCGATCGACTTGCCGCCCTTGGCATGCGGCCGGAGATTGATCCCCGCGAGCCCGATATGGGCGGACATGGCGGCGATGTTATGCTCCAGCGCATCGACGTCGAGCAGCTAATTGGGCGTGCTCAGAAGCGTCCGCGCGCCCGGAACACCGATAAACCTCGCATTCGGGCCATGCCTCTCGATTGACCGGCCGTCATTTTCGTCTCCCGTTGGCTCAAATCCGTGCTTCCGGCAAGGTCTGGCCGCCGTCGAGAACGAGGGTCTGACCTGTGATATAGGCGGCCTGATCTGAGGCGAGGAAGGCCACCGCGTTCCCCACTTCCACTGGCAGGGCCAGTCGCCCCAGCAGTGTGGCTTGACCCATCCTTTCCATCGCCGCATCGCCGACCACCTGCCGAGCGTTCTCGGTGTCAACATTGCCGGGCTCGAGGACATTGACTGTGATGCCATAGGCGGCGCCCTCGACCGCCGCCGCTCTCGCGAGGCCTTCGAGGCCCGCTTTGCTGGCGGAGTAATGCGCATAGCCTGGCTGGCTGACGATCGGGCCGGTGATCGAGCCCGTAAGCACGATGCGGCCGTAACGCTGCCGCTTCATGGCTGGAAAGCAGGCCTGGATCGCGAGAAAGGCGCCCTTGAGATTGACATCAAGCACCCGGTCCCATTCCGGCTCGGGAATGTCCTCGATCCGGTGGCTAGGATAGATACCGGCGATCTGGGCGAGGATATCAATCCGACCGTAACGCTCGATCGCAGCCACGGCCAGCCGCTGCATGTCGGGGCGACTGGAAATATCGGCGGCCATGAATTCTACGCGGCCGGGAAAGTGCGACGCCAGGTTCTCGCCCATGCTCGCATCGATATCGGCGAGCATGACTTTGGCGCCTTCCTTCACGAACACCTTGACCGTCGCCGCGCCGATGCCCCGCGATCCGCCGACGAGCACCGCGATCCTGCCTTCCAACCTTCCGGCCATATCCTCTCCGATCCCCGTTCCGTTCGATGCCGAGACAGCGCGTGTCGAACCGATGATCCCAATTGTCGATCAGCGGCGAGTCCAGCGAAATGAATAAACTGTCCATAGGTCCATTGCCTATTTATCCTTGACCATAATCGACCGATCAAGTTAACTGACATCGTGCCATGCGTTTGGTGGTCGGTGGCCACCGGCGTCGGAACTGGCCGGGAATGCTGCCCGCTTCAAAGAGCTTTATGGCTTCGGGAGGCAGGTTACCGATGTGTCCATCCGTTGTTTCCGTGCTCATGCGGTTTCTCGATCCCTGCGTCCTGGGTCGGCGGTCGTGAGCTCGGCCGCGTGCCGGGACATTTCGTTCGAGCCCAAGTTGCCTGCAGCGGGGGTACGGCAGCGCGTGATTCCTTCATTGCGGCAAAGGAACGGAGCAGCGCCTATTGGCTGGTCAAGTGCGCCCGGGACCTCGACAGGCTCATGAGGCATTTCGCACGCGATGCCGAGGTCATCACGCCCAACGGCGTCTGCCGCGGTCGCGAAGCGATCGCCGCGCTCTACAGGAAAAGCCTCGACGACTTTCCGGGGCTAACGGTCGACGTCAAAGCCGGCTTTGTTGGGCGCGATGCGCACTGCTTCGAGTACAGCGTTGTGCTGTCCGGCGGGGCCGACAATCGCTGGCTGATCGAGGGCACCAACCTGATCAGGCTGCGGCGTGGCTTGATTTCCGGTCTCCGTTCGTTCGAAGACGCGCCGCGGCGGCGGCTCTCCGATTGAACGCGCCGCGCAGGAATCGCCGATATCGAATCGAAAAGTTAAAAAATCACGACCCAGCCGGCAGGGCGGCGTGCACGCACCACGCGATGGATCGCAAAAGAAGAGACCAATGAGCGAGGGGGGCAGACATGGCAACGAACACATCGGACAGCGGCTCGGTCGATTTCATTGAGTCACCGGAACACGACTATCTCGCACAGACCGATCTCCAGGCGGGCTCAGTCGGACTTGCTGGCGCGATCATGCAGAACGTGACCCATATCGCGCCTGCCATCGCCGCCTTTTTCTTCACCCAGACTCTTGTCCAGAACGCTGGCGCGCAGGCGCCTCTCGCCTACCTTGTCGGGTTCATCGTCGTACTTGCTCTAGGTATGTGCCTGGTCCAACTCGCTAAGAAATTCCCCTCGGCGGGTGGCTACTTCACCTATGTCAGCCGGACCCTCGGGCCGCGGTTGGGATTTCTGACCGGCTGGATGTTCGTCCTCTATTCGCCGATCGTGGCCGGTCCGTTGCTGGCCTTCCTCGGCCAGGTAATCGAGGGCGAGGTCCGGACCAACTACGGCTGGACCTGGTTTCATTGGTGGGAGGTAGTGATCGTCGGCCTGCCCCTCGTGGCGTGGTCCGGTTATGCGGGAATGCAGATCTCCATCAAGGCCCTCGTTCTCGTTGGCTCCGCGGAGTTCCTGATCGTGCTTGCACTCGGCATAACCGGGCTGCTGAATCCGGGCCCAGGCGGCTTCACGCTGGCGGTGTTCTCGCCGAGTTTCAATCCCGGCGGCATCGCCACCTTTTCCGGCGTGTTCTTGGCGATTGTGCTCACAGTACAGGGGCTTACCGGATGGGAGGCCGCTGTTCCGCTAGCCGAAGAGACCGAGAACCCGCGGCGCAACGTCCCGCGGGCCATCATTGCCTCGATCATCATTATCGGCGTCATGCTGGTGATCGTCGTCTGGGGCCAGGTGGTAGGCTGGGGCACAAAGAACCTACCGAAGCTGGTCTCTTCGCAAGAGTTGCCGGCGCTGGTCATCGCCCATCGCGTCTGGGGCGAATTCTGGTGGCTTGCGCTGCTGGCGATGATCACGTCGGCCTGGGGGGCTAGCCTTGCTTGCCAGAACGTTGCGACCCGCATGTGGTACCGCATGGGCAAAGCTGGGGTCCTGCCGGCGTCGTTCGGCGACGTCCACCCGGTCAGGAGGACTCCGACCACCGCCATCACGGCGCAGCTGATCATGTCCTTCCTGCTGGGCTTCGCGCTGCCGGCCTGGATGGGGCCGATGCAATTCTTCATCTTTTCCCTTGGCTTCGTGCTGGTGCTGGCGGTGATCATGATCTACATCGCCGCCAACGTCGGAGTAGTGCGCTACTATATGACGACGGCGCGTGGTGAATTCAATTTCGTCTTGCACTTCTTGTTCCCGGTAGGCACGGCCCTTATCCTCATCTATTCGGTCTATGCTTCCTTCGTTCCGCTGCCGGCCCCGCCGAACACCTGGACCCTTCCGGTCGTGGGGATCTGGCTGGCGTTGGGCATCCTGCTCCTGATCTGGATGAAGCTCAGCGGTAACGAATCATGGCTCTCCAAAGCGGCGGACATCATCATTGAGCGGGAAGAAACTCCTGCTGAGGAAGCCCTTGGGCGGCCGCTGTAAACGTGCGGGCGGTGAAAAGCCGCGGGAGGACGTCGGTTGATGATGAAGCTTCCAAGCAAGACGCCCGTCCGGTCGTACAAAACCGAGTTTAGCACGGACGAGATTCCGCTTTCAGAAGGCGGGCTGTGGCTGAACGGCCGCAAGGACGGCGTCGACTGGGCGGACGTCCTGGTGAGGGGCGGACGGGCCTATGGCGAGGTGACTCGCATGACGGCGCGCGAGAAACGGGCGGGACAGGCAGGGCTCGGTGCCAGTCCCGTGGCTGGTGAAGTGGAGGGTGACTACGACGACCCCACCGCCGTCCTCACTGGGAACTGGGGTAAGGACCAGTATGCCAACGCCCGGGTCTTCAGCCGAAAGCAAACTGGCCGGTACTTCCAGGAAGTTGAGATCCGCCTCAGAAGCAGCGTGAAGCCGCACTGGTGCGACGGCTACGAAGTGTTCTTCCGCTGCCTAAAGACCGACGAGGGCTATGCCGAGATCGTACGCTGGAACGGCAAGATCGGGGACTTTACATCGCTCAAGAAACTTATCGGGAGGGACTACGGCGTCCAGGACGGCGACCTGATTGCGGCTTCGATCGTTGGCAACGTGATCAGGGGCTACATCAATGGTGAGGAGATGATCTCGGCGGTAGACGACAGGATCAAGTCCGGCAGTCCAGGGATCGGCTTCAACTTCTTCGTCGGTGATACGAATGTCGACCACGGCCTGACGTCCTTCGAGGTGCATACTTATGACTAACGGATCGATCAGACCGGCGCGATGCGGGCGAACGAACCCACAGTGCACCCAATTGAGCTGAGGCCATGATGACACGAACCCTGACCACGCCGGCGCCCGTCTCACTCGCCGCCTTCGACAAGATGTTCGAAGACATCAAGAACTGGGGCAAATGGGGTGAGGACGACGAGCGCGGCACGCTCAACTACATCACTCCGGAGAGAATAGTTGCCGCTGCGCGGCTGGTGCGAAAGGGTCGCTGCGTCTCCATGGCGATCCCAATCAACAAACAGGCCGGTCCCGACAATCCGAACCCGGCCGTGCATTTGATGTCGCTGCTGCACGATATCCCAATAAGCAAGAGCGGGCTGTCCTTCGGCATGTGCTATCTCGGTATGGCGAGCCACGGCGATGCCCACACCCATGTCGATGCGCTCAACCACGTCGCCTACAAGGGCAAGCTCTACAACGGCAAGCCGGCCTCGCTGCTGACTTCACGCGGCTCTGAATGGGGCAGCATCGCGGCCTACCATGACGGCATCGTCGGCCGTGGCGTCCTGCTCGACGCTGCGCATTACCGCGGTGTGGACTGGCTGGAACCCGGCGAGGCGGTCGACCGCGCCGAGTTGGAAGCAATCGAGAAGGCCCAGGACGTGCGCCTCGGCGAAGGTGACATCCTCGTCTTCCGCACCGGCCATCATGCGCGGCGCCTCGCGCTCGGCCCCTGGAACAACGACTATCCGCCGGTTGGGCAAGGCAAGGCCGGCCTCCACGTCGATACCGTGCCCTGGATGCACGAGCGCAACATCGCCGCCTTCCTACCCGACGGCGACGGCGAGACCGTTCCCAGCAACGTGGAGGAGATGCCCTACCCGATCCACGCCTTGCAACTAACCTCGATGGGCATGCTGGTCTCTGACAGCCTGCAGCTCGAAGAGCTCCATCAGGCCTGCCTGGACGAGAAGCGCTGGGAGTTCATGGTGGTCGGCCTGCCGCTCCGCCTACCGGGCGCCACGGGTTGCCCGTGGAATCCGATCGCCCTGTTCTAATCGCTTTGGACCCCAAGGAGATGCCGATGGAACGCCGGTTCACAGGCAAGGTTGCGTTGGTCACCGGCGCCGCGTCGGGCATAGGTCAGGCGACCGCCGTCCGCCTTGCCACTGAAGGAGCGCTAGTCGGCGTCAACCGCAAGCCCGATCTCGACGCGAACGAGACGTTGGACATGATCAGGGCTGTAGGCGGCGAGGGCTTCGACATTGCCGCCGACATGCGCGACCCAAAGCAGGTGAAGGCTATGGTCGCCGAGGTGGCAAGGCGCGGCGGCCGGCTCGACTTCGTCGTCTCTAACGCGGCGATCAATCCCTTCATGACCTGGGACGAGACCTCGATTGAGGACTTCGATCGGCTGTTTGAGACCAATGTCCGAGGTGCTTGGGTAGTCTGCACCGAGGGAGCCCGACAGATGATCAATGAAAACCATGGCGGCGCCATCGTCATGATCAGTTCGATCTCAGCCCATGTTGGCGCGCCGACCCAGGTCGCCTATTGTGGCACCAAGGGCGCGATCAGCATGCTGGCGAAGGCTTTGGGCGCGGTGCTCGGCAAGCGCGGCATTCGCGTCAACGCTATCGAGCCCGGCGCTGTCGAGACGCCCATGAGCGCAAGCATGTTCGAGCAGCCAGACGTGATGAAATACTATCTGGAGCGCATCGCGTTGGGGCGGGTCGGCAAACCCGCCGAGCTTGCGGCTGCGGTCGCCTTCATGCTCTCGGACGACGCGAGCTACGTGACTTCAGCCGCGCTGCTCGTCGATGCCGGCTTTATCGTCAATGCAGAGCTTTAAGCGAATCGCTCAGGTGCCGGCGACGTAGACCCTGATCGTGCCCTCGATCGAGCGGTTCGGTTCGAGCACGCGGATGCCGTGGCTCGGCACCCCAGCCGCCATGCGGTTGAAGCCGTCATTGGTGTTGCTGACCGGCTCGACGCAGACGTAAGGATAATCCCAGGCGCTATAGACTTGGAGCTTGTCGAGCACGCCGTCGGCCTCGATCACGGTACGGTGGCCGTCCGCCGCGAAGACTTCCGCGCGCCCGTCCCAGCCCTCGAACAGGCGGTCGATCACTACGTTCGCGATCTCCTGGCCCTCGTTAAAGTCGAGGCCTTCGCTTAGGGGCTGGCAGCCGAGCGTCACGGCTTCCGGTCCGTCCGGAGGCCAGACTCCGATCGAGGCGAATTTCAATCGGGTGCCGGGATACTTCGGGAAATACGGGTGGATGCCGAGCCCTGCCGGCATCGGCCGATGGTCGCGCGAGGTCACGCGGAGAAATACAGAAAGTCCCTCGTCGCTGAGCGCATAACAGACATGGCCGCGGTACCGGAAGGGAAAGGTTCCCGAGGAAGGCGAATGGTCCATTTCCAGCACGAGGGCAGTATCGCGCTGATCAACGATGCGAAATGGTGCGATCCAGGAATCGCCATGGGTCGCCGAGGGCTCCTCGCGCACGTTGCGTGCGAGCACATGGTTTACTCCGGCGAAGCTGAAGCCCGAGCCGAATAGAGGCCCGGAATAGGGCATCAACGGAAAACCGGCGAAGCCATAGACCACCGGCTTGCCGATAACCTCGTCCGGCGTGGGGCGCAGCACGTCGCGACTGCCGTGGCGGAACGATACTATCCGACCGCCGAATTGCGGCGCGACCACGAGGGCATAGGGACCGTGCTTCAGTCTAACCAGCGGTCCGGTTTCGGCGGGTTGCCGGAAGGACAAGTTCATCAGTCCGGTAAGTGGATCGTGCCATCGATGACGAGTTGGCTCTCGCCGCCGATGATGACCATCTCCCCCTTGTCCTCGCACCACAGGTCCCCGCCCCGCGTCGACAGCTGCCGGCTGTGGATTGTCTTCCGGCCGAGGCGCTTGGCCCAGTAAGGCACGATGATGCGATGCGCCGTGCCGCAGACGGGATCCTCGGGCAGTCCTACGTTCGGCGCGAAGACGCGGATTACGATGTCTGAGGCATCACGACCAGGCGCCGTGACGATGACCGCGGCACGATCGAAGGCGGCGATGCGCTCCAGATTCGGATGCATTTCCTCGACCGGCCGCGGATGATCGTAGACCGCCACGTAGCCGAAGGGCGCAACCCAGGTTTCGACCGGTCGCGCGCCCAAGGCGGTCTCCATGTCGGTCTCGAGCGCGACGCGGCCGGCGGGCATCTGCGGGAAGCCAATTGCGATGCGCTCGCCATCCACGCGCGCGGGCCGGCGCTCATTGTTAGGCGTGTGGAAGACCACCGAGACCCGTTGCTCGCCGTCGCCGTTTCGCAGGGCAACGTGAGCGGCGGCAAGCGTGGCGTGGCCGGCACCACCGTGGGCGCCCTTACTGGTGAAGAAGCGGAGAGGCGTCTCGTCGTCAGCGGGGTCATCCAAAACCGCAACTACATCGGTGCGCAGGATGCTGCAGGCTGCCATCAGCGCACCATCGGAGACACCCCGCGCGCCGCTCAGAACAAAAGCCGGATTGCCGTGCAACGGATCCGTCGCGAAGGTAACGACCTGGAAGAGATTGGCCTGGGAGGGCATCAACCTTTCAGCGGCCTGTAGGCCACAACCTTCATCTCAACCTTGCAGGGGAAATTGAACCGCATCGGAAAGATCGAGCGCACCGGCGGATCATTGGTGAAATAGGCTTGGTAGATTTTGTTGAAAGTGACGAAGTCGCGGGAATCTGTGATCCAGCATTCGCAGCTGACAACATCGTCCAGAATGCAGCCGGCCATGGCCAGTGCGTCTTTGATGAAGCCGAAGGTGCGGTGCACTTGCTCCTCGAAGGGCATGTTCTTGTTGCCCGTGCCGTCGTCGAGGATATTGCCGGCCTCATCGAAGATTAGGTCGCGCGGATCGAATAGCCAGGGGCCATAGGCGGAGGTGAAGACGTAGTCCCCGGCCCGGATTGCCTTGGAAATCGGCACGGCATGGTCAGCGAGGAAGGCCTGCTTCATCCCTTCATCTCCTGTGTGAGCTGTTGGAACCGGCAGCTACGCCGCCCGGGCGCCTGCCGGACTGCAGACGTCGGATCCGAGCGGAACCACATCGACGACCAGCCCTCCCATCGTACCGGATGCTGCGGGTATCCCATTTTGGGCACCCATGGATAACCGCCCTGGGCGGACTGCTTTTCAGCCATGTCCGCCGACTGCGCCCGGTCCCAAGTAAAGCGCTCTTTGAGATAACCGGGTCGGTGCTTATGGGTCAAGGATAAATAGGGGCAGTACCTATTGACAGTTTGATCATTTTGTCGCGAATTGCCCCGACGCCCAACGGCACCGTGGGTAGGAAATTGTCCTCCGCAATTCAGGCCGGTCATTGAGTGAGGCGATGAAAGCACCGATGTCCACGATGCCGCTCGGCCGCCGCAAGCGCGCCGACGAGATCGCCGAACAGATCGAACACGCGATTTCCACCGGTGAATTCAAGGAAGGCGATTCCATGCCCTCCGAGAAGGAATTGGCCGAGCGCTTCGGGGTAGGCCGCCCCTCCGTTCGGCAGGCCCTGTTCACTCTGCAGCAGCAGGGTATGGTCGAGATCACCAGCGGCACCCGCGCGCGCGTCACTGCGCCGTCCGGAAAGTTTCTGATCGGGCAGATCGCGGGTCTCATTCGCCGCATCACGTCCAATGCCCAAGGCCAGGAACATATGGAACAGGCCCGCCTGTTGCTGGAGGCAGGCGTCGCCTGGCAGGCCGCCCGGGTCGCGACGGACGACGATATCCGGCGCCTGAAGACGGTGCTCGACGCCAATGTGGAGGCTATGGGCAATACTGGTGTCTTCATCCGCACCGACGTGGCGTTCCACGCCGAGCTTGCGGTCATCACGCGCAATCCGGTCTTCATCGGCGTCTATGACGCCCTGGTCGGCTGGCTGATCGACCAGCGCACCACGACCATCCATATGCCGGATGCCGACCGGCTTTCGGTGCGCGACCACACCGCGATCTACGAGGCTGTGGCTGCTCGCGACCCGATGCGAGCCTTCCACGAGATGACCAGCCATCTTCGCCTGATCAGCGAGCTCTACAGCGAGTCGAAGAGGCTGTCGGAGGAAATCTTGCGCCAGGTCGCGCGCGACGTCGCCTCACGGATCGAGCGAGAGCGCGAGTCAATGTGGGTGTCCGGGTCTAATCCCGCCAAAAGCAAGGATGCGCCGGCGAAGCTCTCCGCCGGCCAAGCGAGGCCGAGGCGGCGGCGGAAAGAAACATAGCGACTTCGGTCCAGCAAGCAGGTATGCGGGAGCAGTGGGTCACGCGAAGACGTCGATGAGAACTGGGGGACGGGGAGCATGACCACAGTAGTACTCGGCGCCGGCGTGGTGGGAACTGCGACCGCCTGGTATCTGAGGAAGGCCGGCCACGACGTCGTCCTTATCGAGCGACAATCCGAGGCCGCCATGGAAACGAGCTGGGGCAATGGCGGAATCATCCATGCGAGCGAGGTCGAGCCCTGGTCGCAGCCGGGCATGCCGGGCAAGATTATCAAATGGCTCGGCAAGGAGGATGCGCCGCTGCTGCTGCGCTATGGTGCGATCCCGCATATGTTCCGCTGGGGCATCGCCTTTGCGCAGAACTGCACGCCGGAGCGGTTCCGCGCCAACGCGTTGTCAAACCTGCATCTCGCGCTGCATTCCTTGAAGTCGCTGCAGGAGATCAGTGCCGAGACGGGAATCCTCTATGACCGCGGCACCCGGGGCGTGCTCAAGATCTACCGCTCCGCCCAGTCACTGGAAAACGCCCAGCGGGGGGCCGACTATCTCGCACCGCATGGACTGTTCTACGAGCGCGTGACGCCTGACCGCTGCGTGGAGCTGGAGCCGGCCCTCAAGGACACCCAATCGACGCTTGCGGGGGGGCTCTATTTCGCCCGCGATGAAGTCGGCGATTCCAACAAGTTCGGGCAAGGGCTGGCTGCGGCCTGCGCGTCGCGCGGCGTCCAATGCCGCTACGGCGAAACGATCGATCGCATTGAGACTGCGAACGGGCGTGTGCTGGCGGTGGTGACCGACAAGGGAAGGATCGATGCCGACACCGTCGTCGTGGCACTTGGTAGCTTCACCGCGCCGATGCTGGCAAAGATCGGCATCCGCGTGCCGATCTATCCGGTAAAGGGCGTCTCCATCACCTTCGAGCGTGGTGGCTGGAACAGCGCACCCAATCTGCCCGTGATTGACGACAGCAAAATATTCGGCTTCGTGGCGATCGGCGATCGGATGCGAGTTTCTGGTTCCGCCGAAATCAGCGGCTATGACGCAACGCCTGCCATGACTCGCGCCCAGGCGATCATTGACAACGCTAGCTTCACCTTCCCGGAACTCAAACAGAATCTCGACCTCTCGAAGGCCACGGTCTGGGCAGGCTTGCGCCCCGTCAGCCCGGCGGGCACGCCGATCATCGGCGAGACGCGCTTTCGTGGCCTATGGATCAACGCCGGCCACGGCCATCTCGGCTGGACGCTCTCCTGCGGCTCGGGCCGCGTCACCGCTGACCTCATTACCGGTCGAGATCCGGGCATTCCGCTTCCTCCCTCCCAGGGGGTCGTATCGCGGGCCGTGTAAGCAACCGGTGTCGCATTGTCTTATTGGACGAGCCTTCTGCATTCTCGCTAAGAGGAAGGCTGGCCGATAGGGAAAGGGTTTAGATGCCCCCGCTTTCGCGAACTTGGGTGCCCAGCTCGTCCGCGTGGTCCTCTCCCCAGAAGAGCTCATCCTGTTTCGGCCAACCCGCATCCAGCAAGCTCCCCGCAGCTTTGCGTGGTCTCTATCGTAATTGCCATCTCTGGCGCGGTGCGAGAACTCTCAGTCCACAAGGAAGCGAGCCAGCGCGTTGTAGGTTAGCCTGGCGACGGGGTTCTTGCCGCCGTCGGCTGCGAGCGCTCCGCACCAAGCAATCGAGCCGACCGAAAACACTGCTCCCCCTGCGGGCAAGGGCACGAACACGATATCTGAACGGACCAATGGCGAAACACTTCCGCCCTGCCGGGAGTCGGCGGTAAGGACGTCCTCTACGGTTCCTTGATAGGAATCGCTGAACCCGTCCGCCCGTGCAATGAGAATTGCATGGCTCGGGGTGCCAAGCAGCGTGTCCAATCGATCGATCTCGAAGCCCGCTGCTCCCCCGAGGACCGAGCCCGCGACTCCGATCGGTCGGCCGGTGTCGATACCCGCCGCAAGGAACCCGGCGACCGGATGATCAGCGTCGATCATCCATTGGTAGGCCAGGGAGCGGTCAAAGCCCTGCGCAGTGAAACCGACACCGAGCAGACGCTGCGGCGCCCGGCCTCGGTTGCGCCAAATCCCGCCGCGCTCGCCGGTCGTCGCGTGGTACTCCTCCCCCGGGGGTGATTCCCACACCCGCGTGCCGGCGCGCCCGCGGCGTACCTCGATGATGTCGGTGCACTTCTCTGGGGTGCTTGTCACCCAATACAGGCCATTACCGCCGAGATAAGCGAGACGCCCGCCGGCGCAGAGATATGCCTCGAGCGCATTGAGCATGTTCAGAGACCAGTACTCGGGATGTGATCCCGAAATGATTGCGCGATATGGGGCGAGCGCTCCCCGGCCGAACTCATGCAGGTCGGCGTCTGTTATCACGTCGTAGGCGAGCCCCTCAACCTCGAGCCACGCCAGCAGCTCGAGGTCGGCGCTGAACTGGTGGGGGCCCGCGACGAGGGGGAGGTGGTAGTTAGGGCGGAAGTTTAGCACGGGTCGGCGCCACGAGGAGAGGCAGGTACCGCTTCGGTCGCTGTGCAGGTCGTAGATACTCAGCAGGCGATGGTCCGCCGTGAAGAGATCGGCATCAGACACGACTTGCGGCTTTGTGTCCGAGGAAGCGATGGGATTCTGCCAAGCGGCATGCTCGTTGGCGTAGGCCAGGTAGCTGAAGGTGGGGAGAAGCACAGCGAGCTTGGACGACCTCGCACCACGCCAGCGGGCGGCACTTACGATGAATGGTACGATGTCGCCGCCGTCTTCGCAGGAGAGGACAACTCCGTAGACACCGCTCGAGCAGTCCGCAGGGAGCTCAAAGCTGACGTCCGCTTCCCATCCGCAATCGGTCAGGTCATCCTCATGAAAGTGGGCAGCGTTGTACTGCTCCGGGGCGTCGGCGAAGAAAAGGTGACGCCCGTCGAAGTTGTGCCCGGTCACTGCCCGGGCTGGGCCGTTGACGAGGCACGCATGGGCCCCTAGTGGACCCTCATCTCGTGCCTCGAAATCCCCACCGGGCGGTTGGGGTGTGAGACGCCATGCGCAGCAAAGGTCGGAGATTTGGCATGGCGCTAAGTCCATTGCCAAGGCCTCGAGCTCCTCTTCCCGTAATGCCCGGGTATAGAGGCGTGGCGAGTCGATCTTTCCGTTGAAGTGCCTATCCCGCTGTTTACTACCTTCACCCGCCGCGAGCAGTACACGTCGAGGCGTCTCCAACGGATGCGCAAGGGCTCCGTCCGCGCTCTGACGATGAGACCAGCCGAGGTCGGCGAGCACTCGCGTGATGAGACGTATCCGCCCAGAACGAGGGTTGACGGTTGCGGCGACGAAGTGCCAGCAGCGCTGCATGACTGCCTCGGCGATCGAGATCTCGCCTGCTCGGGCCGAGTCATAAATCACCGAGAGGTGCCAGCCAGCCGCTGAGACTTCGACCTCCAAAGCTGAGCTTGCTCCGACGAGAGCCACAAGGCATTGACGGGCATCGCCAAGACAAGTCGGCATCACCCAGGCCTGAAAGGTCACCCCGCGTTCCGGCGGAAAATCGATTGGCAACTCGGCGACAGCGTAGGATCCGGAGCAGATGGGCTGCCTTCTGCCAGGAAGTGTTGTCTTTTCTTCAAGCCCTTTGGCGGAAAAGGGACCGGGACCGTTGGCGCCGGCGAGGCGCTCGAGATGCACTTGGAACCGCGACGCCGCGCAGCTCACCTTCACGTCGACCCGCTGACCGGGGTAAGCGACCACCGGCGTCGTATAGCCCAGAATCTCCACGCTTCCCCCTACTTCTCTCACAACAACACCTTGCCCGGCCAGTCGACATAAACGAGCAGTTCCGCACAGCGCCGCATGACTCTATCGGAGGCCCGGATCGCAAGTTCGATGGGCTTGCGGTTCACTCAGATGCTGGTTCCCGCAAAGCTGTACGTCTTCGCGCCCCACTGGGCGCACCACGAGCTCGCTGATCGAGACATGCCTTGGCCGGCAGAGGACCCAGAGAACGCTCTCGGCGACGTCCTCCGGCGATAGGCTCGGGCCGGAGTCGAGCAAGCGACGCACCACGGGGCTGTCGCGAGTGAGCGGAGTGTCGACGAGTCCTGGCTCGACGAGAGAGACGCGAATGCCGTGTTGCTCCAGCTCTCGGCGGGCTGCGTGACCGAGGCCGACGACGCCCCATTTGCTTGCGATATATGCCGGCTCCCCGACATAGCTCTCTCGCCCTGAAACTGACGCCATCAGCACAATGTCGCCTCCGCCTGAGTTGATCAGGCGCGGTGTGACCGCACGAAGTGTGTGCGCTGTGCCTATAAGATTCGTCTCGATTACGTTTCGCCACCGCCCTGGATCACCGGAAGTGAGAAGCGACTGGTCGGCGACCCCCGCGTTCGCCACGACCGCGTCGAGGCGGCCGAACTTCTCGACTGTCCGGCCGACTGCCTGCTCGACGGAATCGAAATCCCGAACGTCCATCTTAACACTCAGAGCAGTGACCCCGTCGCCGGCGAGTCGGTTCGTCGCCATGGAGAGTTCATCATCGATGAGCGAAGCTAAGACGACCGCAGCGCCGGCAATGCCGCAGGACCTTGCGCAAGCGAACCCAATTCCTCCCGTACCACCAGTAATCAGGACGACACGCCCATCAAGGAGTCCTCCCTCGCGTCTGGCAGGGGCAGTAATGGTCACAGATCTGCCTCCGTCATCCCTCCCGTGATCAGCCCGACAAGCTGCATCCCGGTCACCGCGCCATTCCGGAGGCTAAGATCGGCGACTTTTCGGCCAAGGCGCATCACGGCTACTCGGTGGGCAACACGGAGTACGTGCTCCATGTTGTGACTAACCAGAAGTGTCGCGACGCCATGCTGGCTCAGGCGCTCGACCAGCGAGAGCACCGCCTCAGTCTGGCGGACACCAAGTGCTGCGACAGGCTCATCCATGACGACAACCTTGCGCTGCCAGAGCACAGCGCGGGCGATGGCGACGGCCTGGCGCTGTCCGCCCGAGAGCGCACCCGCTTTGGCCGCGACTGGGGGGAGGTCGAGGCCGAGCCGGTCGAATGCTACTTCCACCTCGCGACGCATCCGGCGCTTGTCGAGAAAGCGCAGCGTACGCCCGATAGCACCTCCACGATAAAGCTCGCGGCCTAGATAAACGTTCTCCGCAATGCTCAAGGTCTGGACGAGGGCCAGATTCTGGAACACCGTCTCGACGCCGGCTTCGCGTGCCGCTTTCGGCCCATGCCCGGCGAACGGCGCACCGTCGATCAGCACCTCACCGGTGTCCGGTTTGGTCAGCCCCGAGATGATCGACACGAGTGTGCTCTTGCCGGCACCATTGTCGCCGACGAGAGCGAGAACCTCCCCACGTCGCAGATCGAGCGAGACTCCGCGCAGCGCAGTAACGGGTCCATAGCGCTTACTCACGTCGCGGACGGCAAGCACCCCGGCGTCGCCCGCTGGTGGCAGCTTTGCGGCGCCGTTGCCGGTGGCTCCCAACTTGTCAGTGCTGGGAGCGGCGCGCCTCACTGCAGCGGTGTTCACGCCTTAGGACCCCGCCGTTTCGCGCTGCTCATACACGTCCGTGTCCTCGGTTCTCGACGGCGCGGTCTCGATTATTCCCATCGGCAGCCGCTCGATCCGCTGATAGAGCACGTCGAGACCGGCGGCGACTACAAGCGCGGCACCTACGGCAAGGTTTGCCACATACGGCCCGATGTTGATGAGTATCAGCCCATCATCGAGAACGCCGATGAACAAGATCCCGGCGAGTGTGCCCCACAGCGAGCCACGGCCACCGTTGAATGCCACGCCACCGAGAAGGATAGCTGTGAGGACCTGGAGCTCGAGCCCGACGCCGATTTGGACGGAGGCCCCGTCTAGCTGCGAGGTAAGGATGAGCCCGCCCGCCGCAGCGGCGAGCCCAGAGAGGACGTAGATGAAGCACGGCAGCCGCCGAGTTGCGACGCCAACAGCCTCCGCCGCTTCTGGATTCGCGCCGATTCCTATCAGGTGCCGGCCGACCGGTGTCTCATACCAGCAGTAGGCGCCGACGACGAAGACGGCGACGAAGATCACCACGGGTACCGGGATGCCAAAGACCTCACCGTTGCCAAGAACGGCGAAGGTCGGTCCAAACCCAGTGCGGGTGGCATCGGCCGTGATCGTCTGTGCCACGCCCGATGCGCCTGCATAGCCGCCCAGGGTAACGATCACCGGCGAGAACCGGAAGTAACCAACGAGGATCCCGTTCATCAGTCCCCAGAACGCACCAATGAGAAGTGCGCCGGCGAGCGAGAGACCGAGCGGCCATCCCATAATCTTGTTGAATTCCCCGAAGCAAGCTGCGGCGAGGCCCGCGACCGAGCCGACCGAGAGGTCAAGCTTGCCCGCGACCAAGAGCATAGCGCCCGGAACCGCGACAATTCCGACCACGGAAACCTGGAGCAGGATGACGAGCAGATTGGAGCGGGTGAGGAAGCTGGTGTTGGCAAGGGTGAAGTAGGCTCCGAGGGCGATCAAGGCGATGAAGAGTCCGCCGCCTTGCGCCGCCCCGAGTCGTCGAAGCGCTTGGTAGTTAACGGCGCTGATGCCCAGATTCGCCTTCGGCTTGGCCCGCAGGACGTCGGACGGACCCGCCATAGCTCACCCCTCCTCGGGCCTCACTGCACAACGACCGGTGCGTCGGTCGCCACCAACTCAGCCGAGCTCCTTGAGCAGCTTTTTCCCGAGCTCCTGGCTGTCGAAGTCCACGAGCACATAGGGGAAGTTGATCTGCGTCGGCCCTGTCCCCCGAACAGCGTTGATCGTCGCATTCACCGATGCTGCACCGACCGCCACCGCATCGAGGGCACCCGTTGCTCGTATGGGGCTGCCGGCAAGGATCGATTGAATGACCGGCGCCGAACCATCGAACCCACAGATGAACATCTCCTTCGTCCGCTGCGCGCTCGGGTGTGTCTGGAGGAACGCGTGCAGACACCCGTCGCACCCCTCATCTGCGATGCAGATGAACATATTAATGTCGGGGTGCGCTTCGAGCATGGCCTGCGCAGCCGGGAGCGTCTCGGGAGAAAGCACCCCCTCGTGCTGTGCGACGACCTGGGCCCCCGGGGCGACTTTCTGGAGCGCCGCAACGGCGCCCTCGATGCGCTGGCGCCCGGTGAGCTGAATCTGGTGCGTAAGCAGCGCCACCTGGGCCTTGCCGCCAAGGGTCTTGTTCACCCATTGACCTGCGTAGGTGCCCACGAGGTGCGCGCCTTGAAGGTTGTCGAAGATCACCCAGCCGTCGACATTGGGCAGCGCATTGTCGGAGTAGTCGAGGAGCCTGATTCCCGACTGATGCGCCTTCTTGATCAGCGGTCCGAGGCTGTCGTTATCAAGTGGAAGCACGATGATCCCGGCAATGCCTTCCGCGATCCAGGTCTCGATTTCCGATAGCTGGGCGTCCAGTTGCGAGTTGGCGTGGCTCACAAGCAGCTCATAGCCACGCTTGGCGGCCGCTTCTCTTGCCCCAAGCATCAGCGGTTGCCAAATCGAGGCACTCGTGTCGGGTTGGCTGAAACCGATCTTCTTCGACTTCGCTGCTGCGGTTGGCCGGAACGGTGCAGTTGAGGCGGCGCCGGCTGACCCGGGCATCCCGATCCCGACGGCCGCCCCGCCAAGTGCCATCCCACCCACCAGCGCACGACGGCTGATCGGACGTTCTGCCAAGCCACCAGCGCGCGCGCGATCGCTCACTTCCTCCACTGCTCTAGCCCCTCCACTGATGAACACAAGAACGTCGCTCACCGCGCGTCGCCAAGCGGACCCAAGCGCGCGGCCGGGTGGAGCACGTCTTCGCCGCAGAGAAAAGCCATATGCGTCTGGTGGCGTGAGCCAGCGTTGGCAACAGCGTACATTCGGCCATCGCAGACCTCCCTTGGAGCAGCGCTAGTGGATCGACTCTAACGTCCGTTTCCCGCGCCGCACCTTTTCGATGATGGCGTCTGGGTCGGCGGTCCAAGCGAAGGGCTTTGGGTTTTCGTTGGTCTCGGCAAGGTAGTGGTTGATGGCGGCCTGGAGATCGACGATGCCCTTGAAGACGCCACGCTTGAGCCGCTGCCGGGTGAGCTTGGCGAAGAAGCCTTCGACGGCGTTGAGCCAGGAAGCCGAGGTTGGGGTGAAGTGGAA
>Ga0335072_10003197_pt1 | contig 24773 bp, 20 predicted proteins | sample Lox_Sample_21_FD_206725 | JGI IMG/M metagenome (GOLD analysis project Ga0335072, IMG submission 206725) | Soil microbial communities from Loxahatchee National Wildlife Refuge, Florida, United States - Lox_Sample_2.1 | ecosystem: Environmental > Terrestrial > Soil > Wetlands | place: USA... | reverse complement strand
AAAGTAGTCACTTCTATCACCATTGTCTATTCACAGACGTGATCAACCGTGTAACCTACCACTGCGGGATGGTCACATCCCATCGGCGGCCGTCGGCGGCTCACACCTGACAAGTTTCCTACTCACAACATGCCAATGTACGCTGAACAGAGTTTTCAACTGACGGGCCCATAGAATGATGTGATGAGAATGACACCCCCAAGTTGGGCAGGTTGGGCAGTGCGGGGCAGAACCTACTAGGCCTGAACGCGCTTTTTCCCAGACATTCTGCCTGCAGGATGACCAGACACGTGCACTTGGGGACGAGCAGTGCCACCACAGCAACCCAGAATAATGCTTAGCTTGTTTTCTGGTGCAAGTGCGAGATCTGTCAGGCACCAGCGCATCCACGGCAAAAGCACGGGAAGGATGCCAGTGGGCAGATGACAGCGCCACCATTCCGCAAGGGGGCCAAGAAATTCTCCGATGGGTGGATCTGAGAGTTATGGGCATGGGGTCGAAGGAAAATGCCGTCCGAACGGGGTCTTTTGCAGAAACTCGAATCATTGGCAGACCGCTATCTTTGCACGATTCATTGAGTCACAGCTTTCATCTTGACATTCGGCATTGGCTGCGTGTCGCTGTCGCAGGGGAATTACAGCGTACGTAGGCAATCAGGGCTCTCCGTCCGGATAACGATGTATAACATCCCAACAATTATGAGATATACTGGGTTATGGCCGACACCCGAGTTGGGCGACAGGCAGTTCGAGATCTACAACGATCGGTTGGTTGAATCGTTTCCCTGCTGGGTGAGGATAGCTGGAGCCGAGAATAGCTGCGTTGACAATACAAGTCTCTGCTCGGCCTTCGCGGCCAGACAATGCCTCGATGTCACATCTTCCACTCGAGGAGTCTCTGCCTTGGCCCCGAGTTTCTGCAAAGCGCGTACTCGAAGGACTTGGTGTTGGTGGGATGTAGCTCTTCAAAATCTTAGACCCCGAGAAAGAAGGAGGGGAAGTTGTCCTCACTGGCGGTAGACGTAGTGCCAGATCATCTAAACTAGAGCCAGAGCTTGCATCACCAGTGTTATTGATTTCTTGTCCCCCTTTATGCTGTTGCATCGCTAGCTCGTCCACAGAGATGTTTCCAACGGCCCCATCGTTATGCAAAGGACGCTGAGATTGCGATGTCAGATCCACGCGGACTTGTTTCTTCGTTCCCGCTTCCGAGAACTTCCATTCGATAGCTTCTACCTCTTTGTACTTGATATCTGGCGAGTGGAGATCCCAAAACACAGTCTCAGCACCTCTTGCCTCATGCACGTGCCCGCATACTACCAGCCGAGGTCTGACGCGCCACAGAGCCTGCCTCAGAGCTTCGCAACCAGCTGGGCCTCGGGTAGGAGACTCATCGCAATGGTGTTTAGGAGGGGTGTGTGTGATGACGACGTCGGAGTCCAGTGGTACTTGTTCCCATAGAGCATCTGCATCTTCTGGGGGGTAACCAAAAGCCCACAACCCTCTCCGAGGAGAATAAGGTGATCCAAAGACCTTGAAGGTGGTTTGAGGTCCGTCTGTCTTGGTCAAATGGATTGTCTTTGCTTCGTGGTTCAGGTATGTAATGGAAGAGGATTGCTGGAGGAGACTGATACACTGCTCCATGTCTTGGATCTGTTGATTGTGGAAACGGGACCCATACTCTTGGTAAAACGTTGAATCCAGGGTTATATCATGGTTCCCGGCGATCACGAGCTTACACTCAAAGGGCGCTTTCTCGAGCCAAGTTATTGTTTTCTGAAGCTCGGAGAGACTACCCTGATTCGTGAGATCGCCAGCATGGATCAACACATCGCCTAGAGGAAGTTTTGGGAGGGTATTGTGGGTGTCAGAGATGCAAACGAAGCGCGTCCGATGGAGTCGAGGGTCTGAAGACATCAGAGAGTAGTTTGTACTATTAACCGTACCTAAAATCAGAGGAATTGGTCGATTCACGAGATGATCTTCTCGACAGCATGCGTGCTTTCTGTGGAGAGCATCACTACTGTCTGCTATGGCGATGCGTGGCGAACTACGAAGGTGCCAGACGGGATACTGATTGGTGAGATCGTACCATTCAGCTCGAAGATGAGTCACAACACTTACCTGGTGCCTGCTGTGTCTTGGCAACCCTTCATGTCCTTTACGGGTTCTATTCCCCATAGATTCAATCGACACACTAGTTTCCCCCTCCATCCGAAGTCTGACAGAAAGACATGTAAGATGTGGAAAGGGAGAGGGAAGGCAACATGCTAGAAATGCTCTAAAGACATGGCCTTTAAAAATGTGTGCGTTTACAGTTTAGTTGGAAAGGCATTCATCCCACGATCCCGAAATCCACCTTAGATCAGCTTAGATGACGTGAGCTCGTACTTTCTAATGTCGTAACAACCACCTTCAAGGCTCGCCAAACGACTTCATCAAACCTGCCACAAATATCCCGCAATATTTTTGGACCCTGTACTCCTACGCAAACATCCACTATCTCCGCCCTTTTTCTCAATGCCCGTTCGTGATCCTGTAAGACCGTCGCATTCGGCAGGTGTATCCCTAGTGTCGCTCTCGCCTTGAGCGGTATGTTTTGTAGGCAGCTGGTTGACCTTATCGCAAGCCTGCCATGTTTTCGGTTTGGATGTTTGCAGGGCGTGTTATTGAATGAAGTGCTCATTTCTTTCAGGTTTGAAAAGTAAGAATCGAGGAGGAGAAGTGCAGCAAGAGCAGAAAGCAGCAAAGAAGCTGCCTGAGGGAAGATCTGTTGCAGAGCATCGATGAGAACATCGTCCTGGGAGTGCGGATTTCGAAGCGCAAGTATTGCATCAGAATCCAGACGCAGCATTCCATCAGGGAAAGTGTCTACTGCCTGTGAGGTGGCTTCCAGGATGCTCTCCAATTTTTCACATCTTGACCAGGCTCCAGCTTCATTTTTTGTGGAAAGAACTGGAGGCGGTATTCGCATAGGATTTCTGGTGGAGTATGGGGATACCTCGGTCGAGAATGTATCTTGTGACTCGGTAGGCCAAAGCCCGAGGCAATCTCCAATGCAGTGGCCGTATACTGGCGATGATACCTGAGGTGTTGAGTCCTTCTCCTGATGGCTCCTTTGCGGAGTCAAGGGTGCAGGTCGAAAACTCGTCGCGGACCACCTCAGAGCTTTCCGGCTGTGTTTTACGGGCGTGTCCGGGGAGAAGACGGAGATCTCCTGGCACGGCCGAGCGGGAGTGCTAGGTCGGCCTGCAGACGGCAAACCTTGAAGCATAGAAGCCGGTGTTGTGGACAGAGATATTGGGCGAGAGATATTCACGACTTTCGGCCTTCCTGCACCTTTCAGTCGAGTTGCATGCATCTGCATTGTCGTCAGCACCATACACGGAAGCTTAGGGCTTTATACGCACTATTTGATAGTGGTCGTCCATGACGCCTTCTTGATCGTTAAGAGGGATTGTTAACCGAGGTAGATCTGAAAGCCACTCTTCAAGCATAACTGTCTCTGACATATTTCCAGCCAGCCAGTCTGCCTCACTCGAATATGATCGAGGTCGATCACGTCGAGGACACCTTTGATACTGTGGGAGTGAGCTAGGCGCGCAGACTATGCCGATATCCCTACGGGCATCATGTCGCTGCTTGACAGCAGGTGCTGCTCTAGTCGGTGAGGCCTCATTGGTATTTTCAATAGTTCGACTGCGGGTTTGCGGCTCACTACTGTCATAGTAGCTCGATAAGATACCATATTCTTCATAGAGCGATGAGGCTTGGCCAGGTCCGTCCAGTAACGACTGCTCATCGCTCGAAGTGAGACTTGTGAAGTACGAGCCTGAGATCTGATCATTCTGCAGCTCAGGAAATACTGGGCTAGGGAGAAGCGCAATTGGCTTCGATGCCTCGAAGGGGGGTGGTTGCTCAGGTTGGGAAGTGCGCCGGTTTTGGTCACTCAACAGATCCTTTCGCAACCTCTCACGGGGCGATCTTCCACTGGCTAAGCGGTCACTTGGTTCGGGAGAGGCAGGTAATACCAAAGGAAAAGGCTCTTTCATATGTCGGACGGCCCGAAATGGGGAGCCGGTAGGATACGAGAGAGCATTGTGGGTTCGAGGAAATGTGTGGGAGGGTGGTCCATCATTGCTAGAGACGTTCTGCGCGAGAAGGTTTGGCGATTGAGTTGGCTGGGCCCTGCGCAGGAACTTTAGTAGTGGGAATCGAGGATGATGGTGATTGGGTTTGGCGTCTTCTGGAGACTGCGGTGGAGTGGGCAGACCGATGTGAGAAATAGACGCCTTTAGGAAAGGCATATTGTGGAAGAATGCGGCCTCAGAGGGCTCTGAAGACAACTGATCCATGACCACAAAGTGTATGTAAGTAGAAGAATGGTGGAGAGGAAGGCATGAAACATTTAGCCCAGGACGTATAGCCCATCGCTTGCCATCTTACTACTTTCTCATCCCTTGTGGGGGAATGACGAGATGATCTCGTCCTTTGCCGTGTTGGTGCGTATGACCTTTCACCATTCAGTCTTCCACACGTCACTGCCACTCCACCATACAGAGGGTGAGCAGCAAGGAGGGTATTGTACTAGCCATTTCGAATTCAGTGATTGCCATACGCCCCCTTGCGGGCAAAAGCACTTAAGCCAAGCTTGGCGCGCCGGGAGGCCTGACGAGCCTCATTGCTACGCGATTCCTGGCTTCAGGTTGCTCTGCTAGATGGCAAGTGGACATGAAACTTGCCGCAAGGGGTAAGAAGTACTCGAAGCGGACGCTGCGAAGCTGGACAAGCTTCGAGGGTCAAAAATTGAAAGACTCGCGCTTGGCAAGAGCTCCAAAACGTTGAAGATCACGTGGGCGTGCGTGCACGGTTCCGGCTGTTGTACTCTGACTTCAACTGCTCAAAGAACATTGCCAAGACGAAGTCAGTCAATCCCAGCAGGCGCCGAAATTCCAGTTACTGTGGCATCCGTCAGATACAGAGCGTCTCTTTCCTTTCCTTCTCCCCTTTACATACTCCTCAATGCAGGGCACGGCGAAGTGTGGTCATGGCTAATATCAAGGGCAATGTTCCTTTCGAGAACATTATTCAATCGCCCGAAGTAGACTTCTCAAAACCTACCGACACCTCAACCATCAAAGACAAGACCATCCTTATTACGGGCGGTGCCAGCGGCCTGGGAGCCGGTTTCTTCACCGCCTGGGCAGCCCTCGGAGCAAATGTAATCGTCGGCGACATCAGCGAGAGTAGTGGACGTCGACTAGTCGAAAGTACCAAGACCAACACTGGCAACAAAAACCTCCACTTTCTCCCCTTGGACGTGACTTCATGGGAGTCCCAAGTCTCTTTCTTCCACGAAGCTGCCAAGCTAAGTCCTCACGGAGGCATCGACTGCGTCGTCGCCAACGCCGGAATCAGTGGCGGTCATGAAAGCCTTGCCTTCGAAGAACCGCCCGACTATACTACCATCTCCAACTCCGCAAAACCTAGCTTCCAGATAATCGAGGTCAACCTTATCGGACTCCTATACACAACCACCCTGGCTATCTCCTACCTATCTCGCAACCCCAGCAGCGAACGCTGTTCTCCCAAAGGCCTCTCCGGACCCCGCGACCGCCACATCGTTCTGGTATCCTCCATGGCAGGCCTGTGCCCGATCGCAACCCAATCCATCTATGGCGCCTCCAAGCACGGCGTCATTGGTGTATTCCGCTCCCTACGGATCACCGTTCCAATTCTGCACGGAATCCGCGTGAACGCTCTCTGCCCTTACTTCGTCCACACCCCCATCCTCGGCGTAGACGGCAGTGCCATACTAGCTGGTGGCGCCCCAGCAACCGTGGACAGCGTCGTCGAGGCCGCAACAAAACTGGTCGCAGATTCCACCATCATAGGACGAGGCCTCGCAATTGGGCCCAAAGTGAGCGTGAAAGAAGCCAAGGACGCCGGCTTTGAGGTAGATGATTCACATGATGGTGAGCGAGCGGTCTGGGATGTCTATGCCCACGACTTCGACCAAAGCGACATCTTCTCGAGGAGAGTCGTCGCCGTGACTAATATCAAAAGCGACCAAAGAGGTTTCCTTGGACTGCTTGGCGACTTGGGTTGGGCACTTTCGTCACCTATCAGAAGACTCTTCGGCTGAAACAGTGAGGAGCTGAGTCTCTCTGTTATTCGCCTTACATTATCTGTAGGTGGTCCAACCTCCATTGTGGGAAACATGGATCGCTGGTTAGCCTTGTACCCAGGGGGGATATTCGGTGTGGAGAGACATGGGCTGGAGTGATTATGCGCAGGGTGTCTACACAGGAGGCAGTGGATTTTGCGCGGGGTTGAAGAGATGAGGCGGGTGAAGCGAAAGCCCTTTTTGGTAGATGATTTAGTCGATACGTACGTACTAAGATATATCCTGGCTGTCGATAATTGTACATGCCTCTAGGACATAGCCCGTGCCGAAGTTTTCGCCGCTATAGATGAAACAGTGAATATGTGAGCACGACCAAAAGTTTCCTCCAACTTTCGTCATCTATGTCTCCTTTGGTCTTTCAGCAGCCGTGACCACAGAATTTGTAAGGGGAGGAGAAGAGGGCGCTGGCAGTACCTTCAGCCCGAAATAATTTCTCTGCCGAAGATCAATGCTGCTGCGAGCTTGAAGAAGCAAAATGCATGGAAATTTGGTCGGAATCCGTTGATCCACAACACTTGAACAATAAAGCCCTTCTTTGTAGGGCTATATCGACGTACACGAGGGCTAGCCTGTAGATGAAATGAATCGACATCGAAATTCCGAATTTCCCGCCCCAAGACAACTTCGAAAGTCGAGCGGCCGTAGCACAGAGAAGGAAAAAAAGGCCACCAAAACATCCCCAAAGTCGTCCAACCCCGACACAAAGGTAACCAAACGCCTCGCCCTATAGCCCATTAATGTCCCATGTGCGTCAAGCCAAAAAGGGTATATTCCCGTCCAATCGCTGTGTGATCCTCATGTATATCCCAGAATTCGAGCTAAGTTTCCGTAACAAGATCAACCCGTAACTTCCCGTCGTCACTCTCATCCCGTCCCCGCTACACCTTGTTCCAATCAAAGTCCTTCCACGCTTCTCCATCATCCTCGCTCATGTTTGATTCATCGAGGTTAATCTCCCCAACATTCATCCATTCATCGTCATCGACATCGAACGCCTTATCCTGTCCACCAAGTTCCGGCAACATCCAGCTCTCATCCATATCCACCATATTAACATCAATATCGTTAATCTTGACAAACATCTCGTCTCCACTCTTCGACGTGTCACTGCCAAGCGACGCTTGTCTAGCTCTCTCGCCTTCGCTGTTTTGCTTCGGTGACTCGTTTGAGGAGTCATCCGCAGGGGCAGGATTGACTTCTGGCTGTGTTTTTGTCCACGCGTCCGATTGCATGTACAAGTCCATGAGATTGTCAAGATCCATTCCTGGATCAAGAGCCATGACGCCGTCCATGTCAATGTCATTGAAAGTTTCTTGTAAGCTCAACGGATTAATTTGGCTGCCGTCCCAGATGCTTGTGCTAGGACTTTCAGCCTTCGTAGTGTCGCCTGTCACATTGACTACACCAGCGTTCTTGTCACTTTCCACTTTGCTGCTGCCTACTTGAGGAGTTTTGAGCAGATTCGACGTTGGAGAGCCAGCTTTGTTGCCAGTTTGACTGCCGCCGCGGGCCATGGGTGCGGGCGTAGAAGGCTTGCTCTCCGTTTTGATATTTGCAGCACTACCTTTGCTAAAAGACTTTTGCATTGCAGGCGCTTTCAATCCTTCCTGCGTGCGCTGAGTGTCGATTTTTTTCAACGGTTCACCGTTCTCATCCAGTCCCAGGCTTTGTCGTGCTTGGTCAGTGAAAAAAGCCCGAGGGTCTGGAATGTGCGCATCCTTTGCATGTTCATCTAACTCGGTCTTAGTCTGGAAGCCCTTCATTTGATACTCACAACCGGCGACAGCACATTTGAAAGAATTTACTTCAGGCTTCTTGGCTTTTGCCAGCTGAGGCGACTGAACCGGCGCAGGTGTGCCTTGATTTGTCACCGGAGTCGACGCAGCAGTGCCAGGAGGATTCTTCTTGCGTTTCTTGTTCGGGTCTAGCTTAAGATCTTCCTGCTTCAGACCTTGAGTTGCATACCGAGGAGTGCCGTGGCCTCTTGAATCACCGAGCGGGAAAGGAGGCTGTGCTACCGTAGGCGCGGGCGGGACGTCATTGGCTTTCTGGCCTTTCATTTTACGCTGGGCTTCGTTCAGTTGTCGCAGGTTTTCCGTAGATAGCGGTTGCTGAGCTTGGGATTGTGGAGGACCAGGCGGCCGCACCACCCCAGGCTTTTGTGTACGCTCAAAAGTCTGCTGAAACTTCGCAAATATGTCCTTCATCGCCGATTCGGCGTAGTCGGCCGAAATAGTAAAAACTTCCTGAGGTTCAAAGCCCTTTGGGTTAGGTTTGTACTGTTGCATGATATACAGCCTTTGAGCTATTAATTGCTTCACGGCTGCATCATCGTTGGTCAACCCCAGGTATTGGATCAGCAATTGATCAAATCTGCCAAGCATGTTCTTTGTGTCATCAGATGTCAAGACTTTCAGAATTCTTTCGCGACTTCCAGCATCCATCAACTTTATGGGCGCCATCTTAGGAATAGTATTCTGTACTTCCTTAGAGAGTAAGGTAAGGCGGCGCCTGATCTCTTGCAGTTGGACTTGATGATTTTGTGCTCGGACATTGTTGTATTGCTGCCGTTGCGTCGGGCTCATCTTATCGATGATGTCTTGTGTCGTGATGGGCATTTGTTTCCCTGAAACTTGAGTAGGCTGTGGACGAGGTTGTGGCACGGTCGCTGGCGCAGATATCTCAACTACATCATCGTCGTTCGTGCGTTTAGTTCCTTTAGCTCCAAGTAAGGGCGCATGCTGAGGAAGGTGAGGCCCAGGTTTGGCGGACTGTGGGCGTTGGCCACTTGGAAACGATTGAGGTGGCTGGCCCTGCGCAGATATTCCCATTTGAAGGGGCCCTTGATTGGATGACTGTCGCCCCATCGGTAGACCTACTTGCTGGGGTTGAACTTGCATTGGACCAGGCGGTATCGGTACGAACTGGCTTTGTTGTCCTTGGACTGCCTGCTGCTCCATCTGCTTTTGTCGTGCCTGGCGTTCTCGTTGTGCAGTGAGGAGTGCTATAAGTTGAGTCCTCGGCATATCACGTAGCTGCGCATTGACCATTCTGGCTCTGTTAATGGCGGCTTCAGGTATGGGCGCCATGGCCCCGAACATATTGGGAGGCACTGGGTTGGCCTGCTGGCCATAAGGACCCTGCGCCGTCCCAAAATTCATAGGCTGTGCTTGAGGTACCGGTACAGGCTGCGGAGCATTGGGGCCCATAGATGGCTGACCTGCTTGCCCATTGAGGGCACGATTTTGGGCACTTGCCTGAAGGAAGTCATGAAAAGATTTCTTTTGAAATGCGAGTACCTTGTCGAGAGAAAGTTGTGGAAGCGGATTTTGTGCAAGCCATTGTTTGAGCTGACCCCAGGATCTGATCTGCTGGGGGAAATTAGGATTCCGAGATAGGGCCTCATGCATGCTGGGTGGGAATTGTTGCTTGTCCATAAATGCAATTTGTTGGTTGTTCATCTGGAACCCGCCCAGTGGGGTTTGCTGTACACCGCTCCGCTGCTGTTGCTGCTGTTGCTGCTGCTGCTGCTGCTGCTGCTGTTGTTGTTGTTGTTGCTGCTGCTGCTGTTGTTGTTGCTGTTGCTGTTGTTGCTGTTGCTGTTGCTGTTGCTGTTGCTGTTGTTGCTGCTGCTGCTGTTGCTGCTGTTGCTGTTGCTGTTGTTGCTGTTGCTGTTGTTGTTGCTGCTGCTGTTGTGCAGCAATCCCGCCTTGCTGCATCTGCATCTGCATGTGCAACTGTCTCTGACGTACCATTTCCTGATTTTGTTGTTGTTGTTGTTGCTGTCTTTGTCGTTGCTGCAGTATCATCTGCGGGTTGGGAGTCATGCTTTGAGGTTGGCCTTGGACCGAGTTCGGGCCAGCAGACAAGGACTGCTGCATAGGCGGAGCTATCGTGGAGCCGCCTAAAAATTGCCCATCCTGCGTTCGAGTAATCTGACCGGGTTGCGAAATCGTCTGTTGCATATCAGGCGCTTGCTGAAGAATATTCCGTTGCATAACCGGGTTTCGCGAGTATTCTTGTATTATTTGCTTCCACTCAGACTGTGGACGACTGCGCAGATGCTGTTGCATCTGTGGCGGTAGCGATGAGAGCTGAATCTGGCCTGGACGAGGCACTTGTCCACCTTGAGGATTGACGCCTTGTTGAGGGTTCGGCTGCATCTGGGCACCAGGTTGTTGTTGCTGGCCCTGCACTTGCTGGCTAGGCATAGGAACCACGGAAGGTGGCCGGGGTGTACCTTGAGACGGCCCACCTGAAATATTCGTGTCGGTGGCTCTGTTCAACATCGACATCGGAGTATTAGTTCGTGGCATGCCCTGTAGACCAGGCTGATTCTGCGCAAATTGGACTCTTGCAGCAGCTTGAGACCGAGCTTCTGCCTGCGATCGAGCTTGAAATTGAGCGGCGCTTGGAATCTTATCTTGTTGGGCTTGTTGGATATGTTGTTGCTGCTGCTGAGGCAGGAAATTTTGGTTAATGGCTTGCCCAGGATTTTGTGCTCCAAAAAGCTGCTGGCGTTGCAACATCTGCTGCTGCAAGCGGAACTGGTCCGGATTCATCCCCTGGGAATTGGTGCTCGCAGGGACGACGAGTTGCCCTGCCTCCTGTGACCTCAATCCATCTGCTTGCTGCCCTTGGAAATGATCGAGATTACCCAAGAAAGGTGTAGTCGATACTTGTCCATTCGTGGACAGAGGCCGATTACCTTGAAGACCCACTGGAGTCTGTCGTTGTTCTTGGCCTTGCAACCCATTGTTCTGGTTGCCATTAGTACCATCAGCGATGGAGCCTGCAGCCATAGCGTTCATCTTCTGGCGACGATACTCCTTTGCAGCTTGAGTACGGAAGAAATAGCGAAGAGGGTCTACACCCTTCTGGCTCATTATTTCTCGCTGTTGCACGGTCATGTTATCTAGATTAGCTCGGATTTTCGCGATGTCCGCCTGGGGTGTCTTTTCCGCCATCTGCACTGCAAGCTTGTTAATAGCTTCATTGTCTTCTTTGGTGGGTTTCCAAGGCGGTAAGGACTTCGGTTGTTGGCCTTGCATGAAGTTTGTATTCTCTTGCATGGCCCCTTGGTGAGCATTCATATTTGGATTCATCGCCTGACCCATATTCATTGAGTTTTGCAGCTGTTGATGCTGCAGCTGTTGATGTTGTTGATGCTGTTGTTGCTGCTGAAGATGCTGTTGCTGCTGCTGGAATTGCTGTTGTTGCAGTCGCTGTTGGTTGGGGAGGGGAGATGCCTGCATCTGATGCTGAAGTTGAGGAGGGAAATTCAAGCTCTGGCCCATTTGCTGCATCTGTTGCGCTTGTTGCATCTGCTGCATAGCACTGGTCTGGTTTGGGGTATTTTGCGCATTCACGCTGTTCTGCTGTTGCTGTCGAGTATCGTGAATTTGGCCTAGCTTCTCCTTGCACATGCTAGCATAGGCATCCAGGGATTGACTTTGGATGAAGGCTTTCTGCTCGAAAGACAATGCAACTTGCACAGCTCTCCCAAGTTCAATCACTGGCTTTATAAGGCGTAGCGAATCGATTAACAACCTAACTTGTATCGCTCGTTGGTCCACCGTAATTGTAGCCTGCCAACCACTAAATGGTCCTTGTTGCTGAAGAGAGGAAATTATATGGCGTTGCATATTGTTGTTCTGCTGAGAGCCTTGCTGCATTTGCTGCATGTTTGGAGGCATGCCTCTGCCCATCCCAGCTCCATTCTGTAGGTGTTGGGGATTCATATTCGTCGTCTTGCCTCAAATCGCGTAGATTTGGGCTGTGTGAGACCAGGAACGGCCTGGAAAGGCCGAGTCACGCCGGCGTGATGATCATGAGTTGCCAAATTCGCCGGTTCCCTTTGGCCGCGCGACGAGTTCGGAGGGACTTGTAGCTGGCAACGTCAAAGGGAAAAGTCAAGGAAGGCGGTGAGGTCGAGCAAAAGTCGTCGGTGTGGTGATTGAGCGATTTTCATACACTGGAGTGCGAGCTGCGCGTGCGGAAAGCGAAGTGAGGCTGCAGGTTGCAGTGCCTCCAGCCAGCGCATACGTTATGCGGAGAACGAAAAAGCCAAAATCTACGACAGATCAGGACGGAAAGACTTCTGTTCTGGCGAAAATGGACGTAGTGGTGGTAAACCTGCTTGTGGAGGTAGATAAGCGCTCCTGGAAGGTGGAGGAGGCGGGTGTTGCAGAAGGAAAGTTTCGACTTTGACGGAGCGGTGCAGGGCAACAGGGCTGACGAGGAATCGGGGTGAAGCGCCTTCAGGAACCCTTGTGACAGCGATCAGCCTCCTAAGCGAATGATCGCCGTCGGAAGGCGACCAGGGACCCTCTGTGGCTGAGTGAAGACAGCTCGTGCTTGGGGAAGCTCCGAACGGTAAATAAGGATGAAATGGTGAAGATATCAAGAAGATCACTATGAATGTAGTAAGTGATCTACTTGCGTGGATGGGGGGATTTTGTCTTCTCGTGGAGATTGAGGGTCTATGCGCACTGGATGGATCTGCTTGCGCGAATGTGCTTAACTTTGGCCAGCGGTCGGGCGTGGCTACAGCACGCGTGACAAACTGCCTTCCGGCTAATTCCAGGCGCAGGCTATACTTTCCCAAAATCGCCCACATCTTCTCATCCCAGCGCCCGCGTCATACCCGTGCTCTCCCAATGATGCCACTTTAACGTAACCCCCAATAGAACGCAGTCTGCCGAGTCTACAATGAACCCGTACGGACTAGCTCGGAGTCTTCAGAGTCGTGTCTAACTTTCAGAGAGGCTACGAGAAGCCAGCTATTCACTATGGCATCTGCCGCCGGCTCGGACATTTTCGCCATCGTCGCACTCTTGTGCATCTCGCTGCTTGTCCTGTTGATCATCCGGCACTTTCTGCCACTACGCAGTTCTCCGGCGTACCTGGTGCTCCCCGTGTTCCTCTCTCTTGCATTACCTGCTAGCATTATCCTACTGGTCCCAATTGACCTTGCCTCGAGCGCAAGGGTTCAAGATGAAGCGTCGAAAGGGATTTGGCTACCAGAAAGGGCCGTACTGGTGACATGGAGGATTGCATACTGGCTCACTTTTACGTTGACATGGTTGGTTGCATGAAAGACTCTGGTCTAGCATTGAGTTACTGACACATTTGTAGGCTTGTCCTTCCTCTGCTTGGCGAATACATGGACGCTGGGTACCGTGACCCAAGAGCACGCATCATATATTCGCTACGCTCAAATGGCAAATACCAGCTAATCGTGCTAGCTTGCGCTGTGGCTGGTCTCGTTTACATCACAATCTCCCGTGGCTTTAATTTTACGTCCCTCAAGGCTTTGGTCATGGCTCTCGCATATGTCTGGGGCTTGATACTTGCCATCTACCTGATGGGACACGGTCTGGTTGCCTTGCCGCGCAATATGTTCAGAGCTGCAGACATTGGTGGCACATTGCGCAGGATACAGAGCCATGCTCCTCACGCGCATGAAAAGCTCGAAGATGCCATCTCGCACACAGAAGAGTTAGAAGCGCAGGTTTTGCAGCTCAAGCAACGCAAGACTGGTACAGCACGCGACTTTCGGGATTGGATCGACGAACTAGGGGATATGGTTAGCATTCCGGACGCGCGGGCTACAATGAACCCAGGCATCGCAGAAGCTGCAGCAAAAGTACCTGCAGTTATCACCGAGCGCTATTTGGCAGATCTCAGTCGACGCCTTGCTCATGCACGTCACCAACGGGCCAGGTATATTGAAAAGTGGGACAGAATTGTCCAAGGCGCTTCTGATGCTCAAGCCATACTCGATTCGAAGGCCTCCAAAAAACTTGACTTCGGTCGTCCATCGCCCACATCTCCAATCCTCCTCCGATATTCCATGCTTACACCTTACATGCGTTACCATCTACACGTTCATATCATTCCAGCGGTCCGGATCGTTCTTGGAGCCTTGTTCTCGCTAGCATCTATTGCCATCGTCTGGTCCGAGATAATCCGATTTCCAGCGCCACAGCTTTCAGCTGTTAGTTTGACGGTCATACATCATCCGAGCAACAAGAACTATCAAATTGGCTTTGGTGGCCAAGTTATTGCAGCTATTTGGATATGCTACATGTGCACTTGCGCACTCAGTAGCGTCAGCGATGTTCCCGTCTGGCGCCAGCGCGCCCTTGTCAGGCGCAATACATACAGTGAATCGGCGTGCTGGTATGCAGGACAAATTGCCAAGCTCACAGTGCCTCTTTCCTACAATTTCCTGACTTTCCTCCCCCAGCACATACACCAGAATACCACCTTCTATCATTTTCTGGGTCGCCTAATAAACCTCACACCGCTGGGGACGGGCTTCGATTACTTCTTTCCAATATTCATACTCTTGCCAGTATGTGCAACGTTATTCAATCTATATGGGAGAATCAAGAACGTCTTTGGCTTCGGTCTGATGGAAGATGACAATGATGAAGAAAATCCGTCCGGATTTGGTACAGGAGGGTGGAGGGAGGGTCGAGACTTGATCGCCCGTGATTTGGCTGGCGCTAGCGCTGGCCCAAGCGGCCTTGGTCTCGCCAGCTCGCCAAGGCAATCGCTTGACCACAATCGCGCTGCTCGAACAGAGCCTAGATTGTGGGTCCCGCCAGCGGAACGTACATCTTCTCAACAGACACCCCCATCGCGCACGTTATCTACTCGTAGCCAGAGGCCAGACATCGATCCCGAGCCGGAGGAGGAGAATATTTTTACTCTATTTGGTCGGCGTATCAAGAACACGGTTGACACCATCGATACTCCTAAGTGGATGCAGAGCTCTCCTTCTGGCACCGGTTTTAAGCGACCGAAATGGATGGGTGGTTCTGCTGGAGATGAAAGCAGCGATGGTTCACAGAGGGGATCGGGATTGGGGAAGTGGTTTGGAGGAAGACCGGGCAAAGGGCAGGTACGTATCTAAACATCGAATATAGCTCGGGGCGTTTAGGCTTTCAGGCTTTCAAGCCTGGTGACCATTTCCATTCATCAATCAGATATCACCTCAGGTGCTTCCCCTGAACATCGCTAGTCAATGGTGGCACGCCAATGTGAGTGATCTCGTTGCTTGATTGTCCAGCCCAGACTCCTCCGAATGCCAAGACGCGGGGTTAAAGTTCATCTCGGAGCGCGTCAGTTCGTGGGGAGTAAGCCCTAATCTCCACCTTGTCAAGGACGAGTACATATCCGACAGCCGAGTGGCCAATTTGCTGCACATCCATGATGCTATCTCGGAGAGATGTTAAGGGGGTCTCCATTTGTCCGCCTCTGCCCCCTCACATGCACGCCCATGTTGTGTGGGCTCGAGAGGACCGAGGGGAGTTCGACTTCCGTCTCGATTGTGGGGTACGCAGATTGTTGTTATGATATTAGTATCCTCACGAATGCCAGTGTTGGATTACTTTCAAGTTACGGACACACTCCTCAGTCTCAGAAGACCAACCTCGAAGAATTGCCCCCTTTTCCAACGTCACCTCTGTAACTTCGAGCAATCATGGGCTCGGTATCGATCCCAGAAGTGGAGGTGCTGATTGTGGGGGCAGGGTTTGGGGCGTTCACTACGCTGAACAAGTAAGTGCCGCTTTCACTGAACAGTACGGGTGTTAATCGAGGCCCAGGCTTCGTGAGCTAGGACTGAAATGCAAAGTCTATGAAAAGGGCCCCGCAAGTGGAGGAATCTGGTATTGGGTAAGACTTGTGTCCCTTTTGCGATGGGCTCCGAACTCTGATCGTTCAAGAACTGCTATCCAGGTGCTCGAGTCGATAGTGACACACCGATCTATCAGCTGTTCGACAAAGAGCTGTGGTCCACGTTTACCTTCAAAGAACGCTATGCTGGGTGGCGTGAATTACGTCGGTATTTTGAGCATGTTGAGAAGGTCTGGGATGTCAAGAAGGATGTTGAATTCAACAAGCAAGTAGATAGCGCTGTCTTCGACGAACAACGACACCAATGGCTAGTGGAGTGTTCCGACGGAACTGAGGTCTATTGCAGATGGTTCATCCCAGGTACGTGGTCAAGGAACCAGCAATCAACTGGCAGCCCGCCTTTCCCTGGAGCTTCTTTTCCACCTAGAATTCTATCTCGACGATCATCAGAAGTACACAGTGCCGCGCTTGCACTTGTTCCAATGGTCAGCTGACATGGCATGTGATAGCTATTGGTTTCGCTTCCCGGCGTTACACACCGCCCGTCAAAGGCCTCAGCGAGTTCAGAGGCGACATCTACCACACTGCTGTCTGGCCGCAGCACGATGTAAATCTAAAGGGCAAAAAGGTGGCACAAATCGGCACTGGCGCAAGCGGAATCCAGGTCATCCAGGAGATTGGACCTAAAGTTGATCACCTAACAATTTACCAACGGACACCAAACTACTGTCTACCCATGAATCAAAAAACGTTGGACGAGAAAGAGGAGGAAAAGAACAAGGCAGAGGGCAAGTACGAAGAGGCTTTCGCAATGACCTACAAAACGTTTGCCGGCTTTAGCTACGATTTTTCCGAGAAGAAAACGTTTGACGACAGCCCTGAGGAACGTGAGAAGTTCTTCCACAAGCTCTTGATAGAGGAAGGAGGCTTCAGGTTCTGGCTCAACACCTATAAAGATATGCTGTTTGACCAGAAGGCCAACGACGAGGCTTACAATTACTGGCGTAAGATGGTCCTCAAGCGCATTCCCGATCCCAAGAAAGCTGCATTGCTCGCACCCGAGAAGCCACCACACCCATGGGGCACCAAGAGACCTTCACTCGAGCAAAATTTCTATGAGGTTGTCAGCCAAGACAATATTGACATCATCGATGTCAATGAAAATCCGATCGAGCAAGTAGACGCTACTGGCATTTCTACCAAGCTCGGCCATGTTGACGTCGATGTCATAATCCTAGCCACTGGCTTTGACTCGGTCACTGGCTCGCTTGCCCAGCTCAACATCCAAGGCGTCAAGGGCGGCACCATCGCTGACCACTGGAAGAACGGCCTCCGCACCAGCATGGGCATTGCGATTCCAGAATTTCCCAACATGTTTTTCCTCTAGTATGTGATAAAATCCTGCTGCAAGAATAAGTCAGCGCTAACTTATGACAGCGGCCCACAGGCGCCCACAGCGTTCAGCAACGGGCCAAGTTGCACACAGGTGCAGGCAGAGTGGGTCGCCTCCACAATCAAAGGCCTTGAGGAGAAAGGTATCACGAGGTTCGAGGCTACCCTTGAGGAAGAGGAGGACTGGTGCAAGAGGATGAAGGAGAAGTGGGATAATAGCCTGTTTCCCTTGGCGAAGAGCTGGTACCAGGGCTCGAACATCCCCGGTAAGAGGGTGGAACCTTTGAACTGGTAAGTCTGATAGACCTTACTGTCGTCAAGTCAGGCTAATCCTTTATCTTCCAGGGCTGGCGGCCTCGTTGCCTATCAGGAGACTCTAGCCAAGAGTGTCGCTAATAACTATCAAGGTTGGATCACGGCTAAGTAGTCTTGTTGAGATTTCAAAGATCGTGTTTAGGTAGTCCATCAATGGAACCACAGTAGCCACGTCTCGGAAACCTTATCCCGAGTAGCGATGTTTGTCTGGGCCCGACATCGGGCCCGCACTGCTGTCTTCTAGAGAGCTCTCAAACAGCAAAATGTAGAAAGCCCCCTGAATCGCAGATGTTCGAGACAATTAATCGCGACCTGGCTCTATTCCAATTCAGGTCACGACGCGGGCAAGTGGGCAATTTGTGTGAAGGAGAAGGATTTATTGAAGTGGCAACACCATTTCGTAGCAAAATGAGAAATCTTAACGGCGATTTGCCATAAATTGTGTTCTTCTCAAGGGCAAGCTCGTCCCTGCGTATATCTCACTGAACGCAATACCAGAACGACCTTGGTGCGACTGGCCTACTTATATCTTCTATCAACCGCTTGCCAAGATACTACACTGGCATGTGTCCCTGGGCGCTGAGCCCGAACTGACGGATGGCGAGCATTCACCCATCGAGGATACATATTGGATGGCGTTCCTTGAGTCCCCATTTTAACGATGGCTGGATCCAAAAGGATGTCTTTTGGTAAAGGCGCGTTGGCAGCGGCGATGGTGTCTTCTGCCGGATTGGTGTCTTCTCCCTTTGGCTCCGGCAATCCTGCCACTGGCTCCGGCCCTCATTTGAAAGGGATCACTTTCGCAGGCTCGGAGGCAGTGAAAACCATGGAGAAGTGATGCCCTTCGGCGAGGGTGCGATTGAGATGAGATCTCTCGTGCAGCAAACAAGCGAAAGACAGGAAATAAAACTGAGGCGTTGGCAAAAAAAAGCGCGGGTTTGGATAGATGTTGGTGTCGGATATCAAGACAAGACTGTCACCTCATCGGTTTCTATTCCGCGGATTCGGCCTTGCTCGCTTGTGCATTCTTTTCTTCTAGTTTACACCTGCATCTATCAGGGCTTCAAAGCTAAAGCCCACAATTCTGTTGTGACATACCCGGCCGCTGACTGCGTAGTAGCATACGAGCAACGCCGACGCTAATGGTACAAATTAAGAGGTATACGTAGCGGTGTTCGCTTGAGTGATCTCAGCCAGAGATCAATACCCATAGTAGGAAGAAGATCTTTAATGGCTCTGTTAGCAACGGCGTCATAATATCGACGTTCACGCTGGTTGAACTTACCATTAAAACACCGAACATCTTAGCCACCAGCCAGCGATTACCGGACACTCGCGACCAGTATTTTAGTAATTCTCTCTGAGCCCCTTGGACATTGTCGACGACATCCTGTAGGACTGTTAGTGACCTTTTATCAGTGCGCGCAAAAGGTTGCGACTCACTTCCGTGTTGGCGTCTATCCTTTGGATCATCTCGCTTTGCTGAAAATCACATGTCAGCATCACAGCACTTGCACCGTCTCGGCAATAGGGGGGGTGACGACAACTTACTTCGGATACCATGCTGGCTAGCTGTCCGAATATACTACCCAGCTCGTTTATCGTTCGCTCAATGCTCTCAATAGCCTCACCCCGTTGCTGGATGTAGGTGTTGGTCGGTTGGGCCTCCTCCATCATGAGTAATTGCTGATCTGCCTGCTGCCCTCCGCTGCCGCGCGTCAATGCTGAGGACGAGCCCGAAGGGTCAATCGATAGCAAATCTGGATTCGAGTTATATCCGGATCTTGACTGGGGCCGGCCACCCATTCCCGAGCCGGTGGCTGTGGACTGGTATAGTGGGGACTCGCTTCGGCTAGAGTCAACAATCTGGGATCTCGCACTGACGGACGAAACGAAATTGTCCTGGCGTGAACGTGAGGCTTGTATATTCTTCGTACGCACTTCAAGCACGTCTTTGAAATTCGCGGCAACGTTTGCAACTTGACTTTGTAGCGAGACCACCACGGCCTTATTGTGCTGGCCTATAATTCCTCATTAGTATGCATTTGGATAGCCGCGTTGACTTCAATCAGCAGTAGCCCGAGTGGGTAAAACATTGTGAGACGTATGCTGCGTTTTGTTGGTAGTTCTAGGCCCTATGTAGGGCTAGAAATCCACCAATGTTTCCTTCAACCTCCTGGTGCGAAGCTACCTCCGGGCGGCAAGGACATGTGCTTTGAAGGACGGAGTATCTCACCTTCTTGATCCGCCGACCGAGGCTGGGAAGCTGAAGGGTGAAGGGATTGTGTGAGTGACTGCAAATTCGAGATCTGAGAATTCAGGGAGGCTAAGTCTTGTTTAATGATGAACCTGCCAACAGTTAGTACTTGGCCAAGTATCGCATCGTAATGGCATAAAGAGCTCAGAGTGAGATCGTACGTCAATTCACTGATTTCCACAGGCCGATCATCAAAGAGAGTCTTTCGCTTTGCCACTGATAAAGTCAGCAAATAGCCCCTTTGCATGCTCCATGGGCTAGACATATACGCACACTGTGCCAGTTTTTCTAGCTTTCCCATCGTCGCACTTATGCCCCTCCCTACCTGCGCGGCATTGCGAGCAAACTCTGAACGCGCTCTGCGCTCGCCGGAGGCGGAACCGTTTGCCTCTCGTTTTTGGGCATCGGAGAGGAGGGAAGAGCGCGGACCCTTTGTATTGTTTTGCCTTTTCTTCGCTTGCGCAAGGATCGAAAAAAATTCTGGCGTCCTGTCTTGGATTGAGGTAGCGGTCATCTTGGGGGCGAGTAGAATAATTCGGCCTAGGAGGCCGGTCTAGTAGGTTTGCGCTCAGGCAAGATGGGCTGCAGTACGGGTAGCGTCCAAGCGGAGCTGGTAAAACGTAGGTTCGCGAGCAGGCGAGGTGGTTTGGTTTAACTGTGGTCTATCTGCAGAGGGGCAAATCGAGAAACGTTCAACTTAGGAAGATCCAGCGCAATTGACCGAGACGGACGTAGTGCAAAGTCAGTGACAAAGATTCGTGTCGGAATTCGCGGGGTAGTGTAAAAAGGTTTTGATAAGCTGACAAGTAGTAAAGTTACAAAAGTTCCAAGTCGAAGTGTGTGGACAAGTGTTGAGATTCGCCGACGGCGCAGCCACGGATGTCACTTTTCTGGCGCCACAAAAGGGACGGCAGCGTCGCCAAGACTGGAGCCGGAGAGCAGTGGCTTCAGTCCTGCGGCGGAAAAGGAGGCCCCCATACTGCCGGATCATGACCCGGGGGTGAAAACCGCCTCAACCGGGGGCGGGCTTCTCCACAGTAAAACTCCAACAATGTCCCGTCTCGGGACTATCGACCGGCCGTCGTTCGAAGACCATTATACTGGTCACGCCCGTGACGGACTTGTTGGCCGTGGTTATTTTGTCGGACTGCTCACCGATATACGGACCAGCCAACTATATAAGGCTGGTCAGGAGACTCAGTAGTCCAAAACTGAGCAATGTCCAGATATTTTATGGAAGGCAAACATTGCATTACATTAATGTAACTAGTATTCGCGACAAGTCGGAATCCGGGGTTGCGAGCTTCGATCATACATAAGGCTCCCCAGCTCCACTTCTCGCATTGATTGCCAACGGGCAGTTGTGCCATTGTCTTCGCATGCAATTGCCACTCATGGTCCAGCAAGCAGACGTTGTGATTTGCGGCAGTGGCTCCGCTGGTGTATGTGCTGGTGCTTGGCTCGCCCGCTATGGCGTCCGCTGCAAGATCCTGGACAAACGCTCTGGGCCAATGGAAGTTGGGCAGGCTGATGGTGTCCAATGCCGGACAGTCGAGGTCTTCGACAGTTTTGGGATAGCCGAGGAGCTTCTACGCGAGTCCTATCACGTGCTTGAGGTCGCTTTCTGGGCATCTGATGGCGAGGGTGGAATCGTGCGTACAAGTCGGACGGCAGATACTCAACCGGGACTGTCGCATTTTCCACATGTGATACTCAACCAGGCGCGCGTCAATGGCCTACTCTTGGAATATATGCGTCGAACCAGCGGACAGGAAGTCGATTACAACTATAACGTCAAGAGCGTTCATGTTGATAGTGCCACCGCTGCGGACCCAGACGCCTACCCTGTAACCGTGATCACGGAGAAGAATGGAGTGGAAGAGGCGTTCAAGGCCAAATACGTTTTGGTGAGTATGTACCCACTTCCGGTTAACTGCTTGCTGATATTTGGCAGGCCTGTGATGGTGCACATAGCGCCGTGCGCAGATCACTGGGTTACAAAATGATTGGCGACAGCACCGATGCCGTTTACGGCGTGATGGATGTATATCCTCGAACCGACTTCCCTGACATAAGAAAGAAATGTACCCTCCAATCGAACGCGGGCACCATACTAATCATACCGCGAGAAGGAGGCTCGCTTGTGCGTTTCTACATCGAGCTGGGTCACGGTACAGTTGCGAAAGACGTCAAGCGCGAAGACTTACATGAGGCTGCACGTCGTATTTTTCAGCCATACAAACTAGAGATTGCAGAGACGTTCTGGTGGTCGGCTTATTCCATTGGACAACGCCTTGCAGATCATTTCTCGAAAGATAACCGGGTCTTCCTTACCGGAGACAGCTGTCATACCCACTCGCCGAAGGCAGGTCAAGGGATGAACACCAGTTTGCAAGATGGCCACAATATTGGATGGAAACTTGGTGCTATTCTCAAAGGCCAAGCTGGGCCTGATCTCCTCAAGACGTATGTCGTCGAGCGCCAGAAGGTGGCGGCTGACTTGATAGACTTTGACCGGTCTTTTGCAAAGCTGTTCTCTATGCAGAACCACGTCACGCCTCAGCATTTCGCCGAGCAGTTCATTAAATCTGGCCGATTCACGGCAGGGCTTACCAAAACATACGACGACTCTGCCCTTACATCTCGCCGAGCCAGTACCCAAAGTCTTGCGTCGAATCTCATTGTTGGAGCACGATTTCCAAGTACACAAGTTGTGCGATTCTGCGACGCGCGGGCGATGCAACTCGCAAAAGCCTTGTCAGCAGATGGCCGGTGGAGAATTGTCATCTTTATTGGAGATATTCGCGAATCTGTTCCTGCAAACAGATTGGCAAAGGTACGTCGAATCCCTTTTGCTGGTCCTCACTTGAAACTAATGACTCTAGCTTGGCGACTATCTCTATTCGGAGAAGGGCCCGATCCGGACTTTCACGCCTTTGGCCAGTGATATCGATAGCTTCATCGAACCACTCGTCATTCTCTCTGGCGATCGCTCAAAGATCGAACAGGAGCAGATACCAGCTTGCTTCTGTCCGATAACCGGCAAATGGCAAATGCGAGGTGCGCAGGGACGTATACAATTAGGGGCATTGCTGACATACCTTCAGATTTGCATAAGACCTTTATTGACGACGAGAGCTACAACTCCGGCCATGGGAAAGCGTATGAATTTTACGGCGTCGACCCGAGAGAAGGGGCTGTTGCAATTGTCCGCCCAGATCAATGTGCGTGCTTCACCCTTCAAATCTAAGCGTGCTAACTCAAATCCAGATGTCTCCATGGTGACTGCTATTGATAATCATGAAGCTATCGGAGATTTCTTCAAAGGGTTTGCTCTGCCAAGAGCATGATGCGGAAGAGTGTGCTAAGAGCGCCTTGCGCGCTGGGTGAAGGGGAACAATCAATCTCCCCAAGTGGCCAAACCGGATACGATGTGATAACCTGGGCATAGCAGTTTCAGTCTGAGGTTCCTGGAGTGCGAACAACGACCAAGATTGTAGAGGAAGACTAGAGCCTTTCCGATCTGTAGTAAGATTCATTCAGCACTGGATTGGAAATTTATTGCAATATACCATGCCTAGCTTGTTCTGTTCAAAGCATTCAGTTCCTGTATTGAAACTTGACCCTCATTCGCTTTGCCACTTCTCCCATTTCGTTTGGCCGATTGATCGCGATGTCTGATCCTATAGGATTTTCCAACCCGTGGAAGATTATCGCCAAGATCGAAGATTTCCACACTTTGACATTTCGATGACTGCTGATCCATATGGCGGAGAGTAGGAAGAAGAGCGACATTGGAGCCAGTGTTATTGGCAGGATCAGCCATAACCAACGGATGTGGACGTAAGTTTCTTCTTCCCATACAGTACCGTATTGCGGGGTGGAACTGATGTTGCGAATATAATCTGTCAAGGAAACGGCGACAGTTTCCATCAGTACCCCTAGATCTTCAGCTTCGTTTATGACTTGCATAACGTTCGAGGAGAATAAGGTGGTACGTACGCTGGAGCCGGACGGGTAACTGGACTGATTTGCTGACCTTAGAACGGTGAGGCTGACCATTTAGAAAGTGCAAATGGTGCCTCATGCTCATCCCCTCCTTGGATACAAGGAAGCCACCAACAGGAGACTGAAGCACTCTTTCTGCTTGCCCTGCATGCCTAAATGTTATCTCCTTGGTGAATCATCAGCATCTATGGCAAGCGAAGCCGATGCATGAAGCCGACAATAGAGTCATTGTCGAGTCAACCAATGAGGTGCGCTTCTTTCTACCTGGCCTCATATCCTTTAACCAGCCCGTGGTTCTCTCCAAGATGAACTTGCATCAAAGATACTTGAGGATGCCGCCCTCGGTCATGAAGGAAATGATGTACCCAGGTCAGTCCAGCAGGCTAAGTTAGCAGGCCGATGGAGGGGAGCGTTGGCCACGTAACAGCCCTGCCTTAGCTACACCTACGGGTACTCTTCTCCACAGTTAAAGCTAGTATGTACACGTGAATCGACCACGAAAATGGAAGGCTTTTTGCCTCTGTTTTATGCGGCTTTCCCCACATTCCAGCCGAAGCAGTCGCTTGCCGCCCTAACGGGGTCAACGATATTCACGTGACTTAGCCTGGGTCCACCTGCGGTTCTCCGGGAGACCTCTTTCTGGCTCCTCAATCATGTTACTTTCAACTCTCCTACCCGGTACCACCATACTCTCCTGCTATTCCAGTCACTCATCCCTGCTATCTCTAGAACCAATAATCTTTTGCTCCGAAGCCTAGATGCATTCAATGCAAATATGAGCCTTTTCCATGATCCCTCTTTCCCTTCCCCCTCTTCACCTCTCCCCCTCCCCTCTCCTCGTCGCCTCTCCCCCTCCCCTTCCTCGTCCTCTCCATCTTTCTTCTCTTAAAAGCGACCACGATCACCTCGGTTGTCGCTTCGTTCGCCTCTACTACCTGCAGCTAGGAAGTCCTCTTCTTACCAACTA
>Ga0335072_10003196_pt1 | contig 24783 bp, 25 predicted proteins | sample Lox_Sample_21_FD_206725 | JGI IMG/M metagenome (GOLD analysis project Ga0335072, IMG submission 206725) | Soil microbial communities from Loxahatchee National Wildlife Refuge, Florida, United States - Lox_Sample_2.1 | ecosystem: Environmental > Terrestrial > Soil > Wetlands | place: USA... | reverse complement strand
CGGCCAGCAGCCAATCTCCGACGCCGTGACCCAGGGAGTGATTGAGCGCGCTGAATCGATCGAGATCGAGCACTGCAATGGCGACTGCGCGGCCGGGCCGCTGGCTGTCGGCGAGCAATTTCGAGAGTCCGTCCTTGAATTTCTGCCGATTCGGCAGGCCGGTGAGCGAATCGTGAGTGGCGAGATATTGCAGACGCGAATGCGCTTCTTCGAGGTCGCGCGCGCTGCGTTCGGCGCGCTTCTTGAGTCGATCGCAACACACCGCGATCACCAATGCGACGGTCAGCACGGCGCAGCCGACGGCGGCGACGCTGATCGTCAGCAGGTGCGCGGGCATTTGCTGCCCGCAACACGGCGAGAATATCAGGTGCCAGTGAGCCAGCATGCGCGCATTCGGCGCCAGAATGGCGATCGCGGCGGCAATTGCCGCAACGGAACGTATTGCAGCCGCGTGCCCGGACCGGTCGTCGCGGCGTTCGAGCCAGAACCAGAGGGCTCCAAAGAATGCGAGGAACGCCCCGAGGAAGGACGCGCATGTCCAGGGAAACCCATCGTGCAGCGCGAGTTGCTCGAGAGGGTCGCCCAATGCGGCGCAGTGAGTCGCACCCACACCGAACGCAAGGGCGAGCGCGCCGCCCGCTATTTCGGACGTGTCAGGTTCGCGGCATGCGATGAACAGGAGCGCGCAAATCTGGCTCGAAACTGCAATCGAGAGAGGTATGACGAGCCCGAGGACGCCTACGCTCGATCGCTCGGGTGGCCAAAACGAGAGCATCTCGACGAAGTTCGTCGCCCACAGGCCGAAACCCAAAGCGACCGAGGCGAGCAGCACGATGCACCCGCCCCAGCGCGCCGCGACCCGGGAAATCCCGACGGCGACCGTGAGGATCGTACATGCCTGGAGCACGGCCATGAAAGCCGCGAGCGCAAGTGCCGACGTGTCGGTTGTAAGGGCAGCCATCGATCGAGCCTGAAAGCCAGTGAAGCGCGACAAGGTAGCGCCCGACGGTCGGAAGGAATATCCCGATTAGTCGGTATGGGCGGCGGGGAAACACTGTAGCGGCCGCGGGCCCTCGTGAGGCAATCAGGGATCGATGATCTTGTTCCGGATGGCGTAGCGCACGAGTTCTGGAAGCGACCTGAATTCCATCTTGCGCATTATGTTGCTGCGGTGCGTTTCCGCAGTCTTGACGCTGATTTTGAGCGCCCGGGCGATGTCCTTGTTACTGTTGCCTTCGGCGAGCAGTTGGACGATTTCCCTCTCGCGTGCCGACAAGCTATCCGGCTCTCCAACATCGCGCGATTCGCTACGCCGATAGCCATCCAGAACGATTCGTGCGACGTTCGAGGTGAAGAAGGAGCCGCCGTCGAGCAACGCTTGCAATGCGGCAATCAGTATCCGTCCCGCGTCGGATTTCAGTACGTATCCTTGCGCACCCGCACTCAACACTTCGCGCACCAGCTGCTCAGATTCATGCGCGGTCAAAATGAGAATACGAGCGGTCGGATCCACGGACAGGATCCTGCGCGCCGCCTCCAAACCATTGAGTTCCGGCATCGTCAAGTCAAGCACGATGATATCCGGCTTCAGAGCGGCCGCCAGTTCGAGAGCATCTCTACCGTTCGCCGCCTCACCGGCCACGTCCCAGCCGGGGACCTGCCTGATTTCCGCGGCCAGGCCACGCCTGAACAGCTCATGGTCGTCCGCGATCAGAATCCGTACCGAGTTCATTCCGGCCCATCCGCAGACATTGGGCTCGATGCGGCAGGTTCGCACTCCCGACGAATGGGTATTATCGCCCGAACCCGGGTGCCGGCGCTCGTCGATTCCATGGAGAAGGTGCCGCCGATCTGCCTGACACGTTCGCGCATGCCGGCAAGCCCGACTCCCGGAGGCGCCGCCACATGGGTGCTCCCGGCGCGGCCGCCGGCGCAGGCCATTCCGCGCCCGCCGTCCTCGATTTCGAGCATGACGCAGTCGGACTGTGCCTTGAGACGGATGGCAACCCAAGGGCTGTTGGCATGGCGGTGAACGTTCGTGAGGGCCTCTTGGGCGATCCGAAACAAGCTCAGCTCGTGGTCCGGCGGCAGGCGTTCGATTGCAGCCGGCAGATCCAGGCGAACTTCGATCGAGCTCCTGTGACGAAACCCGTCGGTCAGCCAACGAAGAGCGCTGAGCAGTCCCAGCTCATCGAGCAGGGGAGGGTGCAGCAGGTAGGAGGCGGTCCTGATCTCCGTCGAGCATTGCGTGGCTAGACGGGCGCAGTGCTCCAGCAGCTCCTGCCGCGCCGCCGTGGCAGACTTCGAGTCATGCATCAACCGAGCAAGTCCCAGCTCGAGGGCGGCGAGCGTCTGGCCGGTCGAATCGTGCAAGTCGCGTCCGATGCGCCGGCGCTCCTGGTCCTGCAAGCGCATCAATTCTGCCGAGAGGGTCCGCAGGTCCTGCTCGGCGCGTTTGCGCGCGGTTACATCGTGCACTACCGCGAGAGCAAATACCGTGTCGCCGCTGCTGACACTTGAAAGGTCGACCTCCGCCGGGAAGCTCGCACCGCTATCGGCGCGCCTGTGCGTCCATTCGAATGTGCTGCCGCCGTCACGCAGGGCCGTTTCGATCCGCGCCCGGGCAAGCTCATCGGAGCGCCGGCCGTCAGGCTGATGTTCCGGCGACAGATCCCACGGCCTGAGTCCGATCGCCGAACGTTCGCTTTCGAGGCCGAACATGCGTATGGCCGTGCTGTTGACATCCACGAAGCGCTCTCCCTCCAGCAGAAAGGCGCTGAACTGGGCATTGTTGAACAGCGTTCGATAGTGGCGTTCGCGCTGACGCAGCCGCAGGATGTAGTGGTTCAGCAGCGCCGTCATGATGAGCACGATCGCACTGAAGGCTGCCGCGCCTGCCATGCTCACCTGGCGCCGCTCGCGCCAGGGCGACAGCGCCGCATCCTGGGACTGGCCGGCGGCGATATAGCAGGGGTAGCCGTTTACCAGATCGTATGCGTAGATGGTCTCCCTCTTCAGGATCGGTCCATAGCCCTCGACGACGCCCGCGTTGCCTTGAGCGATTACCCGGCGGAACACGTCCGTGGAAGCAATGCTGACGCCGGCGCCCATGTCGCGGTCGCCAAGCTTCGGCGCGCGAACGAGCACAGTGCCGTCGCTGCCGATCAATGCGATGGTTGCGACCTGATCGCTGAAGTGCCGGTATAAGTCGTAAAACCCCTCAAAGCTGAGCAGCGCGCCGGCCCACAACCCGGATCCCTGCCCCCATGCCACTCGCCGCGCAATCGGTATCACGAAATAGCCGGGGCGCTCGGGATCCTCTATCGGGGCGCCTACCCACGTGTCCCTCGATGAGGGCGTGCGGGATACCGCCAGCCAAATCGGGGCCGAGCGCCCCCCGGAGGCGCCGTCGCGGCTTGCGAGCGCGAAATGCTCGCCCTCGGTCAAGAATAAAAAACGCACGTAGCCGCCGCCCGTGAGCTGCTTTTGCAACGTGGAGACGATCTCAGCCCGGCTGGCGAGAATGAGTCCGCCGGTTGACTGCAGCTCATTGGCGCCGGCAACCGCCGCTCCCACGCCGTCGTTGATCATCGCCAGCACGCCGGCTTGTAGCGCGGCGCTCACGCCGCGAAGCCGATTGCGTTCCGCCGCCAAAGTTTGCCCGTAGTCGGCCTGTACCCGCGAGACCACGTAGGCCCAGCCTATGGCGATGCAAAGCGCGGCGTAGGCAAGAAGAGCCCAATTGAGGCCGGTGAGATAGCTCAACGGCAACCGGTGCCAGCGGCGGGATCGCGGCGGTGCTGTCTGCGCTGATTGCTCGAGTGACACGGCCACGCTCCCTGCGTGAGACTGCCGACCAGTGTCTGCCTCGGCAGTGTCCTACAATCGAGCGCTCTCGTCGACCGGGCGGCCTTGGAGGCGCTGTCTGCCGACGCAGTGCTTCGCTGGACCGCCGCTCGCTGTAAGCTTTGCTCTTGTCTGTGAGGTCGTTCGGGCAGGACGGCGAGGGGTGTTCCGGAAATGGCGGCTACGCGCTCGCTGGGGCGGCGGTTCGGGTGGCTGTGGGCGGCGTTTGCGGTCAGCACGTTCGGCACACGCGGCTCGCGTTCGGTGCGCCCTGTATCGGCGGCCTCATTGGCTCACGACTGGCGCGCCCACTCGTGGCTCGGTTCGGCAAGCACAAGGTCATGCTCACCGCCGGAGCACTGCGCGCGTGCTGGTCGGTCGGGTTGGCCTTCATCCATCCAGGAATTGCCGGAGTCGTGCTCGTCATCGCGGTTCAGTTTGGCGAGGGTCACCTGCGTGGGCGTGTTCAATCCCGTGCTCGCCACCTATCGCCTCGAGCAGATCGAGAGCGACCGAATGGCGCGCACCCTGTCCGCATGGTCGGTGACCAGCAACGACCATGCGGAGCGGCGCGAGCCGGATCTGCCCCGGGCCGTACGTGACGCAGCGTAACGTCCCGGCGGTGAAAAAGGTCGCGCTTCTTTCGCAGCTGGCGTTCGCATGCAGCGGGGTGCCGACCACCGGCATCATCAGCAATGGGATCGACTATTTCCTCTTCTTTTTCTATAGCCAGGTCATTGGGCTGTCCGCGGCGCTGACCGGCCTTGCGCTCGCGATTGCGCTGACGTTCGACGCGGTCTTCAATCCGCTGGTGGGATACCTGTCGGATCACTGGCGATCGCGACTCGGCCGGCGTCACCCATTCATGTATGCGTCGATACTTCCGCTCACCGCACTGTACGTGCTGGTGTGGTATCCGCCCGCCGGGCCGAACACCCAGTGGGCGCTGTTCAGATACCTCTTGACGGTGCTGATCCTCTTGAGACTGTCGATGGCGATGTTCGATGCACCCGTCCGGACGCTGGTGGCGGAACTGACCCCCGATTACGATGAGCGTACCCGACTCGCATCACTTCCGACTTCGGCCAGTTGGTTCATTGGCTCGGTGATGACCATCGCGATGTATGCGATCTGGCTCAAGGATACCCCCGAACACATCATCGGCCAGACCAGCATCGTCGGCTACCATCGGGCCGCCGTCGTCTGTGGCGCGGTGATTCTGGTGTCACTCTTGTTCTCCACTGTAGGACTTCATCCGCAGATCCCACACCTTCATCAGATCAAGGCCTCGGAACGGACCGCGGGCCTGCGCGAGATGGCCCGCTCTTTTGGCCAACTGTGGCAAAACCGCTCGATGCGGGCCCTGGTGCTGTCCAGCCTGTTCGTCGGAACAGGTCTCGGCGCCACTGCCGCGCTCTGGATTTACCAGTATTGTTTCTTCTACGGAATGCGCAGCGAGCAAATGTCGACGTTGACCATCGTCGAGTCGCTTGCATCATTCGCGGTCGTTCCGGTCGTTCGCCAGTACGTCGTCAGAGGCGACAAGAAGATCATGGCGATCCGCTTTCTGATCGCATCCGTGGCCATCAGCATGATTCTGCCGCCCCTGCTCGCCTTGAATCTGCTCCCGCAGCGAGGCAGCCAAGGTCTGTGGTACTTGTTGACGACCTATGATTTCCTCAGCCAGCTGATCTGGATCGTGACCGCTTCCATCATCTATTCACTTTACGCGGACGTCACGGACGATGTGGTGCTGCGCGTGGGCGAACGCCTGGAAGGGGCGATATTCGCAAGCCAGACGTTCATCGAGAGAGTCGCGACGGCCCTCGGTGCATTGCTTGCCGGACTGCTGCTCACCCTGATTCATTATCCCACGGGGTCCGATGGCACGCAGATTTCCACGGAGGTTCTTACGCGACTCGGACTGAGCTACATGGGCGTGTGGTTCGCATTCGTCTCCGTCGGAATCTGGTTCATTTCCGGCTACGAGATCACGCGCTCCTTGCAGGCGGCGGAAGTCGAGGTTCTGAAGCCGTCTGATGCCGGGCCGCAATAGCTCAGCGTGGCGCAGGCTCGGTGAACGATCGCCGGCGTAAGTCGGCGCTGCCCGGGACCTGTCCGCGCGGCACGGCCTCCAACTCATCGTGCTGCACCCAGACCGGGTCGTTGCCTGCGTAATAGCCCAGCTGATCGTGGCCGGCGCCATGGGTCGTATATCCGAGGAGGCGCCTGACTCTCTCGCCATACTGCCGTGCCACCGGCGGTGGAACCTCGAGGCAATGGTTCTCCTCGGAGCGAAGCCAGCCGAGGCAGTAGGTGTTGATGAGGCCGGTCCGAGGAGAATTGCTGCGATTGGCGCCGCCGCCGTGCCAGGTCGAACCGAGATAGAAGAGCGCGGAACCCTTCGCCATTGCGGCGCTCGCCCAGTGCGTCAGGTCGGGCCTGTGCCAGGCGCGGAGAAAGCGATGACTGCCCGGGACCACGCGCGTTGCTCCATTCTCCGCCGTGAACTCATTGAAGGCCCACATCACCCCGATCTGAAGTTCGAGTCCCGCGATCTGAATCGGGTAGGGAGTATCGTCGCGATGAAGCTGCTGGTCGCTCTCCCCGGGCAATATCTCGATTCCCGTGGTGCTCCCGATCTGATATTCGGCGCAGGAGGGCAGGAGGATGGCATCGGCCACATTCAGCACCATCTGGTGAGCGATCAGCGCGGCGCAACTCGGTGCGTAGCGCAGAACGCCGCCGCACCGAAGCGTCTTCGCGCCGCTGAAGTCCGTACGCTGACCTTCGTCAAATTCATTGAGCGCAGGCCGCAGCTCGGCGGCGCAGGCATCGATCAGATTGACTGGAGCCAGATCCCGAACGATGACGCCCCCATCGCGCCTTAGGGTATCGACGACTGCCGCCACTGATGCATTCGCCTCGAATGACTTGAGTAACATGCCGTCCTCGTCCCGGTGTACGAATTTTGTCTTGCGCGGGACGAATTGTCATCCGCAGCCTGACGGACAATCAAGACCCGGTCGGTCCAGCCTGGGGCAGTTCGAATCGGTCACCTTGGCTGGACGAGCCGGCACACCACCTGGCACCATCGCTCGCACTTCAGAGGATGTCGACATGAAAGCCGTTCCGGTTGTACAGATCGAAAACGAGCGGGTAATCGTCACTGAGTGGACCTTCGCGCCCGGTGCAGAGACGGGTCAACATGTTCACGGGCTGGATTACGTGGTCGTTCCGCTGACCAGCGGCACGCTGCGCTTGGTCGAGGCGGAGGGTTCGCGCGAGGCGCATCTGACCGTCGGCGGATGCGCGTGGTAAGCCGCCACGAGCCCCGGGGGCGGCGCCGTCCGGGCCGCGCCCCGAGGCCTCGCTCAGCGCATCGATCGGTCCACGGCGGTGCCGCGCATGAAGCCCCGCACCAAGCCGCTCAGGGTGCTCCCCTGCAAGAGCTCGGTGATGCCGAGAATGAGCAAGGCAGTCAGCGTGAGAGCGGGTGCGTTGCCGACGATCGCGAGAATACCGAGCACAATGGCTGCCAAGCCCGACAGCAGTTGCACCACCGACGAGCCTGCAGCCATACCGGCGGCCGCCAGATCGCTGGTTGGCCGCGCGCCCGACATTCGGGTAATCGATTGCAACACGTACAGTCGCTGTACGGAGCCACTACCGATGAGCAATGCGCTGCCGAATGCAATGACGGCGATAGCCGTCAACGGTTCGGGTGCAATGCCGAGCACGGCTAGAACGCCGAGTACGATTCCACCGACCCCGAATAGGAACATGGGCAAGATCCCACCTTCGGCGGCCGCGGTCTCCGAGGCGACCACACCGGCAGCCGATCCGAGATACGCATACTCAGAGAGCAGTGCGCCGCCTTCGATCAACAGCGCCGCCCCAAACACGATGGTCGCGATGCCCGTCATCAGCAGCGGATCAAACCCCGTCAATCCCACAACCGCGATCACAGCGGCTGCGATGCCGCCGATCGCATCCATCAATCCACCGTAGGCGGCGACGCCGCCGGGTCTGGATTCCACATAGGCTGTACTCATGGTCAACCTCCGTCTTAAGAAATTGCGAGCTACGCCGGATTTGACAATTGGAAAGCTCGCAAGCTTCCGTCGCGACGCCGACCGTTCATCCAAGATGGTGTAGGAATTGCCCTACCGACGGGCGCTACCTTCCCTCGGAAGCCATCGTGGGGTCGGGAGCCAGTGCGGGTCCGCGTCAAATCGATGACCTCGGCGCAGACCTGTAGCGAGAGACCGGTGTTGCTTGCACGCTACGCCGATATCCCGTCGGCCCGTTGCAAGTACCCCGGCGTCGATGCATGGGTCGCGGATTGCGGCGAATCCGGACGCATTAACTTGGCAATACAAAGTATACGAGCCCGGGCGCCGCCGCCCTTGGGAGGCGACCTGCCAGCCAGTGCGCGGTTCGCGGTCAAATGACTCTGCCGCGCAAAGCATGAACAAGATCTGCGTCGAGCCCGGCGAGGCATCCGGTTGCACTAGATAAATACGCGTTAGTGCGTACAGATAATTCTCGTTGCGGGCTGTAGCTTGGTTGCGCACGAATGAAGCCTGTCCACAAAGGGAAAATCCGTATGCAGCCGCTCATACCAGGCATATTGCGCCACCATGTCGGGAAGCTTCGTTCGGCCGCGCTTCGCCGCCGCGTGGGACGGATCATCGGCCGCGCGCCGCGGCGGTTTGGTCGCGTGTGGATGCCGGCGGCGGCATGTGCGTTACTTTGCGCCATCGCCGCTCCGAGCCGCGCCGTGCCGAGCTTCGCCCGCCAGACCGGCATGGCCTGCGCCGCCTGTCACACGGTATTTCCGGAGCTCACGCCATTCGGTCGCGAGTTCAAGTTGAACGGCTACGTGCTCGACAACATCAAGCAAATCACGGGTATCGACACGTCGGCGCGTCAGACGCTCGCCATCAATTCGCTGCCGCCGATCAGCATGAACCTGATGGTATCGTACACGCACACCGGAGCACCGCTCCCCGACAGTGCCATCGCAGGCGCTCTGGCCAAGGACGGCGACCTGCTTTTCCCGGACCAGGTAAGTCTCTTTTACGCCGGCAAGATAGCCGATGGGCTGGGCGCCTTCGTCCAGCTGACCTACGACGGGGCCGCTGACCATTTCGGTCTGGACAACACCGACATTCGCTATGCGCACCACTTGTCCTTCGGCGGCCCGAACGGCAACGGCCATGATCTCATTCTCGGCGTGACTCTCAACAACAACCCGACCGTGCAGGACGTGTGGAACACGACACCGGCGTGGGGCTTCCCGTTCGCCACCAGCGGCGTAGCGCCCGCGCCGATCACCTCGGCCAAGATAGACAGCGGGGCCGGGGGCTTCGGTCAAACGGTGGGCGGCCTCGGCATTTATGCTTGGCTCGATGATCATTTTTACGTCGAGGTTACCAACTACGATTCGGCCATTCCGGGCGGTGCGCATCCTCTCGATAGTACTCAGGCGAACGTCGTGCAGGGTCTGGCCCCTTACTGGCGGGTGGCCTACGAGACGCGCTGGGATCGCAACTCCCTGGAGGTGGGTGCGTATGGCCTGGATGCGAGCACCCACCCCGGCGCCGGCACGCCGCTACAAGGCCCCACCGACAAGTTCAAGGATGCCGCGGCCGACGTGGAATATCAATTCATCGGGGAGAATCACTTCTTCACCTTCCTCGGCACGTACATCCACGAAGCGCAAACGCTCGATGCCAGCGTGCTCGATGGATTCGCTGCGAATCTCCACAACGACTTGAAGACCATCAAATTGACCGGCGAGTACTATTACCGGCGCCTGATCGGCGGGTCGGTGGGATACTTCGATACCACCGGCGGCAGTGATGCCGTGCTCTATGCGCCCGCGTCGGTCGTCGGCAGCGCCACCGGCAGCCCAGACTCGGACGGCTATATTCTCGAGGTGGATTATTTGCCGTGGCTCAACACGAAATTGCTGGCGCAGTACGTCGACTACCAAAAGTTCAATGGCGGCACGACCAACTACGATGGCAGCGGCCGCAGCGCATCGAACAACAACACGTTCTACCTGCTGGCCTGGATCGCCTTTTGACTGGAGCGGGCCCCCATGAAATCGAGCCAAATCATCGCCTTTGCCATCGTCTCTTCGCTGTACGTCGGCGTCAATTGCCTTGCTGCAGAGGGTGCGGACGGGCAGACCGACGCGCAGAGCGCCGCTCTACACAAGACGATCGAGACTTGCGGCGTGTGTCACGGAGTCAACGGCCGCAGCGTCTCGCCCACGTTTCCCAACCTGGCGGCCCAGACCGCACCTTACATCGAAGCGCAATTGCACGCCTTCAAGGATCAAACGCGCGCCGATCCCGATGCGCAGGCCTACATGTGGGGGATGGCGTCGCCGCTGAGCGATGCGACCATCTCCGGGCTTGCCAATTACTTCTCCTCGCAGCCCCCCGCCCCCGGCAGGTCCGGAAATGCAGCGCTGATCGAGCAGGGTAAGCGCCTGTTCGAAGAGGGCGTGCCCGCTCAGCAGATCCCGCCCTGCGCGAGCTGCCACGGCGCTCATGCCGCGGGCATGGCCACCTTTCCAAGGCTGGCCGGCCAGCACGCCCCGTACTTGCTGAAGCAGCTGCTCGTGATCCAGAGCGTGTTGCGCACGGCGCCGGTCATGCACGGGGTGGTGAAGAATCTCAGCAGGGAGCAGATGCAGGCGCTCGTGGCGTACCTGGAGTCCATTTGAGATCGGCGCGATCGACTGCACCTTGGAATCATCTCGCACAGGAGTACAGGCAATGACAGACAGAATCAGCCGCCGGTCCGTCGTACGGGGAGGCCTCTTGGCGGGTCTCATTGTTCCGGCATCGGCATTCATCGGTCCGCTTGCCGCCGGAGCCGCCGACCTCGCGCCACTCGACCCCAAGGATCCACGAGCCGTGACGCTCGGCTTCGTCGACGACCCCTCCAAGGTCGACATGGCTGCCAATCCGAGTTACAACCCGCGCCAGACCTGTGCGAACTGCCAGCAGTACCAAGGCAAACCCGGTGATGCCCGGGGTGGGTGCGTGTTGTTCGCGGGTGCGAGCGTGCCGGCCGGAGGCTGGTGCAAGGTCTGGCGCAAGACCTTCTGATGCAACGAGGTCATGTCGCATGGCGCTTGGGCACGCACCTGCCGATCAGTCGATCGCCGGCCATCGTCGAAGCGGTGGCCTGGATTCAAGCGGATTCAGGCGTACCGGAATAGCGCCATGAATCCGAAATCCATGTGCAACTGCTGATGACAGTGGAAAAGGGTCAGCCCCGGATTGTCGGCGACAAAGTCGAATGAGAGCTCCTGGAACCCGCCCAGCATCACGACATCCTTGATTACCCCGGCGGTCGGCCTGCCGCCAACGTGGGTGAGCTCGAAGCTGTGACGGTGCAAGTGCAGGGGGTGGATGTCGTCGCTCGCGTTTCTGAATGTGAGCCGGTAACGCCGCCCTTCGCGTACGGTGTATTGCGGCCTCATCGTCTGCATCGAGAACGCTTCGCCGTTCAATGTCCACTGATTGAAGCCCTGCAGCGCGGCGTTGTTCTTGACGATGGTCATCTCGATGGTCTCATCGGGCGGTGCGATTTGGACATGGGTCTTGCCGAATCGCGTGTAGTCCCACCGGTAGGGATCCGGCTTGATCCACTGGGGCTTGGACTTTTGATGCGCGTACTCGACCACGATACCCATACCATGGCGTCGGTCGTCGTCGTCAAGGTCCCCCATTATCCAGACACCGGGGTGGTTCATCTGGACGATGGCGCTGATGCGCTCGGCCGTGCCCAGCCAGAGCAGCGGAACCTCGGCCATTGTCGGCACCGGATTGCCGTCGAGAGCGACGACCTTGAACACGTGCCCGGGCAACGCGAGACTTCGAATCTCGCCGGCGCTCGCATTCAGCACGTGGAACAGCACGCGCTCCCCCTGCTCGACTCTGATCGGGTCGCCAGCCCCGAGCATCTTTCCGTTGATGCCGAACCATTCGTACCCCACCTCGAATCCTTTGGTTTTATCCTTGGCCAGCTGGTCGGCGCGCCTGCCTCTGTCTCGGAGCTCCTCTATGGGGGAGCCGGCCAGGAAGTCCATCGCCATGTCTCCGCCACGACTGAAGGAAGGCCCAAACTCCTTCAGTACGAGAAACACTTCGCGGTCATAGGACCCTGGGTCATTCTTCGGCTCGATGTAGACGGGTGCCGCTTGAGCGGTATATGTGCCGCGGTTCAAGTCGCTGCCGGCGGCGATGTGCGTGTGATAGAAGCGAAACCCCGCCGGCCTCGGCACGAAGGACACGCGGCGCACACTGTGCGCCGCCACGAATGGTGTGCCTTCCTCGGAAGCGCCATCGACATCGCTCGGGATCATCTGACCATGCCAATGGACCAGCTCCGCAGTATCGGTATCGTTCTGGATATCGACGCTGACACGCTGACCTTCCTTGAATCGCAGGACGGGTGATGGAAATTGCCCGTTGTAGAGGGTGCTCGACACGATGTGCCGCGGCGAGAGCTCGATCAATCCGTTGGCGATCCGCACCGTGTAGTCGGACTTGGTCGCCGACGCCGGCGTGTCCTGCGCAAGCGCCGCGGACGGCGGGGCGACTCCAGAAGCCAGCGCGGCAAGGCTCGAGAGCTTGAGGAAATCTCTGCGGTCGAACGAGCGCATGGACGGCATGGAGTGATCTCCGCTGGAGCAACACGAATTATGCCGTGGTCATCATGCCGTGGCCATCCGCAGATCTGGAGCCGCACGGGCGCATCGGCTCTCACCACGCCATCACCGAATTGCACCCGGCGCCGAACTATTGTACATTGTACATGTACAATATACAGAGCACGCATGATTCTTCGCATCGACCCTGAATCGCCGGTGCCGATTTACCGGCAAATCGTCGACGGATTACGGGTGGCGCTGGTCAATGGCGACCTTGCCCCGGGCGATTCGCTGCCCGCCGTGCGTCGATTGGCACTGGATATCGGCGTGCACTTCAATACCGTGGCACAGGCCTATCGCGAACTGTCGCGGGAGGGCTGGCTGCATATCAGCGCCCGCGGCGGCGCGCAGGTCAAGGAGCGCTCGATGCCGGCTGCCTCCAGGCGGGAGACCGCCGGTTACCGGCGCCGCATCGAGGAGCTCATCGCACAGATACGGGCAGGCGGAGGGACGCCCGCGTCTTTGGCGCGAGAATTGCGCCGGATCGCGAGGACTCTGGAGGGTTCCTGAACCCATGAGCGTACCGACGATGGCCGTTTGCGCAGGCCTTCTCGCGATGGGCGCGCTGGGCCATTTCTTGCCTCTTTTCACGCGGCCGGACCTGTTCTTTGGTGTCACGGTGGATCCTGCGTTCCGGCTCACGCAAGCGGCTCGGCGCATAGTTCGCGACTATCGCGTTGCGCTGTGGTGCGGCGCCATCGCCGCTGCCGCGATCGTCTGGCTGCTGCATCGACCCGCCGCCGGCTTGCTCGCTTATGTGATCGGCGCCGGCGGGGCGCAGGTGGCAGCGCATCGTCGCGCGTTGCCCCACGCGACCGCCCGCTCGGCCGCGGTCGAAGTCGATCTGTCGGCCCCCGAAGAGCATCTGCCCGGGGGAGCTTTGGCGGCGTTGATCCCCTTCGTGGTGCTGGTCGGTCTGGCCGCGTGGGCCCTGCCGCACATCGATGGGTTGCCGGATCGTCTTGCGATTCATTGGGGACTCGACGGCCCCAATCGGTGGATGATCACATCGGTGCGGGCGCTCATCGTGCTGCTGCTGCAGCACGCGCTTTTATGCCTGTTGCTGGTCGCCTCGGCATGGGGGGTGCTGCACTGGTCGCGGCGGATCTCCGTGTCGGGACCTGCCGCGGCCGCTGAGCGGGCGTTTCGCCGCCGCGTCGTTCTGCTGCTCCTTACGGTCGAATATTTCACCGTACTTCCGCCGGTCCTCATCCTGTTGCAGGCACCCGCTTTCGCCATGAAGAGCTGGAGCCTTGCGCTGCTCGGTACCGTCCTCGCTTTCGTCGTGAGCCTGATGCGCATCGGCCAAGGTGGCGCCCGTCTCGCCAAGGTCGAGGGGAGTCCGACCGGAGATCGGACGGCGGATGCACGCTGGGTCGGAGGACTCATCTATTTCAATCGAACGGACCCGGCCGTGCTGGTCGAGAAGCGCATGGGCATCGGCTGGACCTTGAATCTTGGCAATCCCTGGTCGTGGGTGGCGCTCATCGGGGTCGCCGTTCTCATCGTCATCGGCCCCATGCTGGCGCGAGGACTCGATTCAACCGCCGTGATGCCGCCAATGCAGCCGGCCGATCGCGGCGGTAAAAGCGGGCCTGCGAGCGCGGGGACGGAAGGGTCTCTGCGCCGCTACATCGATTCATTGGAAGCCGGCCATCCGAATTACGAGGAGATGTCCCCCAAGCTCGCAGCATCCGTGAAGCGGCAGCTGCCGAAGATTACGACAGTCATCGCTGCATTGGGGGGGTTGCAATCGTTGAGGTACACCGGCGCCGATTCGAATGGATGGGACGTTTACGTCGCGGCATTTGCTCACGGCCAGCTCGAGTGGCATATCGGCCCTCTGGTCGACGGCAAGGTGGCCTATCGATACGCTCGTCCTTTGCGTTGACGGCGCCTATCCACCATTGCATGCTGAGCCCGCGGCTACCGATCTTTGCGCCCGAGGATCCCGCTTTGACGTCAACACCTTCCATTCTGGTCGCCACGTGGGACAACGGGCTGTTCAGCGTCACTGGAACGACGGTCCGTCAGGAACTGTTCGATCGACCGGTTCGCAGTCTGGTAGCCGATGGACATGGAGGGGTGCTCGCAATCGTTGGCGGGCATTCGCTCTGTCGACGGTCTCCCGGCGGCGAATGGACCGAGATGGCACGAAGCGAATCCGATCTTTCGTGCTGTGTGCCCATCGGCAACATGGTCTTTGTCGGAACCGACGACGCGCGCATCCTGCGCATCGATGCTCACGGTACGCAGCAATGGCTGACGAGCTTCGATGCCGTCGCGGACCGCGACAAGTGGTACGCAGGCTCGGCCATCGTCGAGGGCAAGCTGATGGGGCCGCCGCTCGGAATTCGCTCGATGGCGGCGACGTGCGATGGTGCCGTGCTTCTGGCCAACGTCCACGTTGGCGGAATTCCCCGCTCGACCGACGCCGGCTCGACCTGGGAGCCCACGATCGAGATCGACAGTGACGTTCATCAGGTTCGCGCACATCCCACCCGGCCCAACCTCGTGATAGCCGCGGCCGCGGTGGGGCTTTGCGTCAGTCGCGATGCCGGAGCGACATGGACCATCGAGCAGCGCGGGCTTCACGCCCTTCATTGCTCCGGCGTTGCCTTTGGAAGACACGATATTTTCGTGTCGGCGTCCGTCGACCCTTTTGCGGCGCAGGGCGCCGTCTATCGGCACCCGATCGACGGCAACGGTCCGCTGCAGCGTCTGGGCGCAGGCCTGCCGGAGTGGATCGACGGGAAAGCCGATACCGATTGCATTGCGACCTTGGACTCGATGGCCGCTCTGATCGACCAATCGGGTCGTCTCTATGTCTCACATGACGATGGTGCGAGCTGGTCGTGTCCGCACGATCGTCTGCCGGGCCCAAGCGGCCTGCACCTGACCTGACCCTGGAGCCGCATCGAGTTGCGCAGGCTGCGGTTGGCAAACCGCAGGACCTCTGATATGACGTCGGCGCACCATCAACGTGTGAGGCATGCATGTACAAGGTCATTCATCTGGTCAAGCGCAAGAGCCACTTGACTCACCAGCAGTTCCGCGAGCATTTCGAGCGCTCGCATGCGCCCATGGCGCTGAAGTTCTGCGGCCACTTGTTCAGCGAGTACCGGCGCAACTACGTGGACGGGGTTTTCGGGGGAGGGGATTCGCGTCAGCAGGGCGGCGGCTACGGCCCCATGGAGTGGGAATGGGATCTGCTTTCGGAATGGATCCTGCCGAGCGAGCAGAATCTTCACGAGATTTACAGGATCATGGAATCGCCGGGCATCAAGCACCTGTTCCAGCAAGACGAGGACCGGTTCATCGATCGCAAGGCGAACGTGACGATGCCGTGCGCCGTCTTCGACGTCGGCACGGTCTTCGACCCCAGAGGTACGGTCTTCGACACCATCAGCGGTGAGCCATCCTGGCAGGGCTACGAGAGCTGGACGCCCTCGCATGAGCTCAGGTCTCGAGACTCGCGCTGATCCCCATCATGGAGAATCGCATGAAAACCTCAGCTGGAGCCGGCGCGCCGGCGAAGCGCTACCGCGTGGTGCAGTGGGCCACGGGCAACGTCGGCGCCCGCGCGCTGCGGCGCGCGATCGAGCATCCCGATCTCGATCTCGTGGGCGTGTGGGTGCACAGCGCGGACAAGGTGGGGCGCGATGCGGGCGAGCTGGCCGGCATCGCGCCGATCGGCATCCGCGCCACGAACCGCATGCAGGATGTGCTCGCGCTCGAGCCTGACTGCGTGCTGTACATGCCGCACGTCTGCAATTACGACGAGATCTGCCGGTTGCTCGAATCCGGCGTGAATGTCGTCACCACCCGGATGGAGCTGCAGAATCCGGCGGCGCTCGATGCCGCGGTCTGCGCGCGCATCGAGCAAGCCTGCCGGCGCGGTGACAGCTCCATTCACGCCACCGGCTGCAGCCCCGGCTTCATTTCCGAGGCGTTGCCGATCGTGCTCGCCTCGATCCAGAGGCGGCTCGACAGCCTCAGCATCGATGAATTCGCGGATTGCTCCTCGCGCGATTCGCCCGAGATGCTGTTCGGCATGATGGGCTTCGGCAAGGCGCCGGGACCCGCTCATCAAGCGCAGCTCGATCACGCGCGGATGTGTTTTGGACCTTCGCTGCAACTCGTCGCCACGGCGCTCGGGTTGCCCTTCGACGGCATCGAGGCGCGCGGCGCACAGGGCATCGCCCGCAACGACGTGCGCATTGCCGCGGGGGTCGTTCCGGCCGGTACCGTCGCCGCGACCAGGACGGTGGTGTCGGGCATGCGGGGCGGCAAGGCCCTGATGAGCTTCACCACGACCTGGTTCGTGTCGACCGACGTTAGTACCAGCGATGGAACGCAGTGGAAGTTCCGCACACCCTCGGGTTGGCACGTCGTGCTGCAGGGGGACTGCCCGCTGGAGCTGTCGATCTCATTTCCCGTCGCAGCCGAGAATTATGCGGACATGACGCCCGGCCTCACGGCGCATCGCCCCATCAACGCGGTTCGCTATGTGTGCGAGGCGCCGGCCGGGATCTGCACGACCATCGACCTGCCTCAGGTCATCGCTCGGCTCGGGTGATGCGCCGCTATTTGAATCGATCATCGATCTGCAGGTCGAATGCGAACGCATGACGATTCGTCTCGTTCGCGAGCCCGATGATGGCGATGAGCTCGGCCTGCTGTTCCGCGGTCATCCCCTTCTTCCGCGCGGCGGCGCCATGGGAGGCGATGCAGTAGCGGCAGCCGTTGGTCACGCTCACGGCCATGTAGATGAGCTCTTTGGTGAGGGGATCGAGCGCGCCCGGACCCATCACTTCCTTGGTATTCGCCCACATGCGCCTGAGCGTCGCCGGATGGTTCGCGAGCACCTTCCAGTAGTTGTTCACCCAGTCGACCTTGCGGGTCGCCATGATGTCGTCGTAGACCGCGCGCACCTCGGCCGTGGCGTCGGCGTATTCGACGGGCGCCATCGCTGCAGCCGGCCCGGCGCCGCTGCCGGGCGCGAGGCCGCTGCCGGGCGCGAGGCCGCTCATGGCACCACCGCGATCACGCGCGCCGGGAATCCGGCCCCGTCGGCGACCTTCGGGGTGGTGACCCAGACGAGAGCCCCGGCTTCGGGCACCTGATCGAGGTTGGCGAGCAGCTCGACTTGGTAGTGGTTGAGCCCGAGGATGTAGGACTCGAGCGAGTAGTCATCCTTGGTGGTCGCGAGACCCGGGTCGGTGTCGGTGGTCTCGTGACCGGACGCGGTGATGCCGCGCTTCTCGTACAGCAGCACCAGGGCCTGCTTGCTCCAGCCGGGATAGTGATAAACGCCCGCCGCATCCCGATTCGCGAGGGCCGCATTGTCGGGCCAGCGTTTCGACCAGTCCGTGCGCATGGCGACGAATGCGCCGCGGGGAATGCGGCCGTGACGCTGCTCCCAGGCGTTGATGTCCTCGACGCTGAGCACATAGTCGGGATTCTTGGCGACCTTGTCGTGCACATCGATGACCACCAGCGGCATGAGCATGTCCTTCGGATCGATCTGGTCGGCGGAGAGCAGGCCTTCGTGAAAATGCGCCGGTGCATCCAGATGCGTGCCCCACTGGCCGATGTGGCAGTACTCGTTGATGCGAAACCCGTCCTTGGCGACCGTGTACAGGGTCTTGACGCGCTCGTCCGGGGCTCCCTTCCAGTGCGGAATGCCGGGGGCGAAGGCGTGAGTGAGATCGACGAAGCGATGCGCTTTGATGACGGCAAGGGCATCGGAGAGCGAGCTCGGCCGGTCGTTGCCGTCGGCTCCGTAGGCGAGCCCCCATCCCGAGCACCCCATCAGCACGATCACAAAAGTCCACGCCCGCATGCTGCTATCCCCCCCATGATTTGAACGGCCGCTGGATGATAAGCGCAAGGTGCTCATGCCGGTAGTTAGGGGCTCATGCCGGCAGTTGACGCCTCGGCGCCCGCGAGCCGCTCGCGCTCTTTCGGTGCACGAAGCGTGCTCCGTGCGCCCCATTTGCGAGCAGCTGCGCCCTTCGGGCGGCAGGGCGCTCGCCCCTCAATCCCGCGACTGCCGCGACAAACCGGGGTCTCGGCCCTTTACGCGCGCGCTGGTACGTTCCTTGCTGCATCGCCTCGACAAGCGAAAAAAAGGGGATGCCTCATGCAGTCGGTCGACCTCAAAGTGATGCTGCGCAACGCTGTTCTGTGGGCGGGCTTCGTCTCGGCCGTTGGCTCGAGCCCGCTGAGCCGGGCCACCGAGGCGGCCGGCACGGCCACGCCGGCCGGGACCGCCACGGCGGCGGGTACAGCCACGGCGGCGGGTACAGCCACGGCGGCGGCGACGGCCACGGCGGATGACTCCGGCCTTTCCGAGATCACCGTCACGGCGGAGCGCTATGTCTCGACCATCCAGAACACGCCCATCAGTATCTCGGCCCTGACCGGGGATCAGCTCATCGCGCAGGGCGTCACCACGGTCCAGGAGATCGCGAAGGAGGTGCCCGGCCTCTCCATGCGGTTCGCGAGCCCCGGGCTCACCGAATACGAGGCGCGGGGCCTGGCATCGAACGGCGGCGCCGCCCCGACGGTCGGCTTCTATCTCGATGAGATTCCGTTATCGCCCCCGGCGGTCTCGCAGTCCGGCAAGGTCGTGATCGATCCCGATCTCTACGACGTGCAGCGCGTCGAGGTACTGCGCGGTCCGCAGGGAACGCTCTACGGGTCGGGGTCGATGGGCGGCACCATCCGGGTGCTCACCAATGAGCCCAAGCTCGACACCTATGAGGGCTCGGTGCAGGCCACCGGCTCGGACACGCAGGGCGGCAGCGGCAATGGCTCTGCCAATCTCATGATGAACATGCCTATCGGCGAGGTGCTCGCCGCACGCGCCGTTTTGAGCTACCTCTATCGCAGCGGCTGGATCGACAACATCACGGTGCATCCATTTCCGATCGCGCTCGGCGTGCCGACCTACACGCAGCCCCTCAACACCTTGCCGGTGACCAACGTGTATCGCGATGCCAACAACGAGACGCAGTACGGCGGCCGCTTGAGCTTGCTCTTCAAACCGAGCGAGGATTTCTCGGTCCTCGCCCAGGCGATGACGCAGAGTCTGCACACCGGAGGCTACGACCTGCTCGACGGCAGTCCCACGAGCGCGCAGCCGCCGACCGTGCTCTATGACGCGCACTACGAGGCATTTCCCATACGCGAAGGCATTCGCGACGACATCTCGATTTTCGGCCTCACCATCAGGGGAAACGTGGGCATTGCCGACTTGACCAGCGCGACCTCCTACTTCGGCCGCACCGGCGTGCAAGTCCAGGACGCCTCGACATCGATCTATTACAGCAATGGCGGCGGTACGCCCTATGTTCCCATTCCCTACGCGGAGCGCGATCCCTCGCACCAGTTCAGCCAGGAAATCCGCCTGACCTCGCACGACATCGGCGGCTTTCACTGGGTGGCGGGCGCCTTCTACAGCAATCTGAACTCGGTGTGGAACGAAGTCAGCTCGAATCCGCTCGCTGCGACCCCGCAGGTGCCCGATGGCTCGTTCTTCACGTCGTGGAACGCCTATGGGGTCCGGCAGACCGCTTTTTTTGCCGATTCGTCGTACAAATTCACGGATCAGTGGAAACTCTCCGCGGGCGTGCGCTACTACCAGTACAAGAGCCACCAGGACGAGTACTCGTGGGGCCTCGATGGACCGTACTTCACGCCGCAGCCGAACTCGCAGATCACTCACGCCGCCGACAGCGGCGCGAATCCGCGAGTGGACCTTTCTTATGCGCCCAATACCGACTTGACCGCGTATGCCACGGTCGCGAAAGGATTCCGGCCGGGCGGCGCCAATCAGATTCTCCCGCCTGAGGCTCAGTATCCGCATTGCACGCCGGGCGCGCTGCAATTTGGGCCGGATTCGGTATGGAACTACGAGCTCGGCGAGAAGGCACGGCTCTTCGACGGCTGGCTCACTGTCAACAGCGACGTCTATTACATCAGGTGGCTGGGCGTGCAGCAGGTGTTCACCCTGCAGTGCGGCTATCAGTACTACGACAACGCCGGCAACGGCCGGTCCTTCGGGCCCGAGATCGAGTTGGAGGGCAAGCTCGCCGCCGACTGGACTGCAACCTTCAGCGGCGCCTGGACGGATGCAAAGCTCACGCAGCCGAATGCCTCGTACACCAACTTTCTCGAGAACCTCGTCTACGAGCCGAACGGCGTGACGCACCCATGCACGGCGGGAACCAAATGCGAGGTGCCCATCATGAATGTGGTCAAGGATACCGCGGACGTCGGGCTCAATTACGCGACGGCCGTGGGCGATTACCGGATCACCGGGCGCGCGGACTACGCCTTCGTGGGCACTTCCTACGACGTCGCGTACTACTTCGGCTACAAGCTGCCCTCGTACAGTCTCGTGAATGCGCGCGTCGGTCTTGGCCGCGGCAGCTGGGATGCCTCGCTGTTCGTGGACAACCTCACCAACAAGGTGGCCTTGATTTCCGCGAACAACACCAGCTTCCAGTTCAACATTCCGCAAGTGGTGCGCTACTCGACGAACCAGCCGCGCACCGCCGGAATTGAGGTGAATTACAAATTTTAGGGGCGCCGGCCCGCAATGGCGCGCGCGGCCTCTCGCCGCGCGCGCCGCGCCTCCTCTACACGTAGTGCCCGGCCTGCTGCAGGACCTCGATCTTGTAGCCGTCGGGATCCGTGACGAAGTAGAAGCGCGCCGCGCTGTTCGGCGCGACCAGCTCCTTCAAGTCGCCCACGGCATGGCCGAGCCGCTGCATCAGCGCGCGATGTCCCTCGAGATCCTCGACGCAGAAGGCGAGGTGCCCATAGGCCGCGCCATGCGCGTAGGGCTCGGTCTGACCCTTGTTCCAGGTGAGCTCGATCTCGAAGCCGCTCCGCGGCTCGCGCAGATAGAGCAGCGTGAACGTCGGAAATTCCATTCGATGCGACTCCTCGAGACCGAAACCGCGGCGGTAGAACTCGGTGGAGCGATCGAGGTCGAGGACTCGAATCATGGCGTGAATCAGCTTGGGCATGAGGATCTCACTGGCATCGGACGGTCACTGCGAGGGTTCGAGCGACTCGACGTAGGCGGCGAGATTGACGATGTCCGCATCGGACAATCCCTTCGCGACCTGCGCCATCATCGACGCATAGGTTCCCTGGCGCCGCCCGTCGCGATACGCCTTCAGCGCGTTCACCACGTAGACGGCGCTCTGCCCCCCTATTTTGGGATAAGCGGGCATGACCGTCGAGCGACCGTCCGACCCGTGGCAGGAGGCGCACTCGACGTACTTTTCGCGCCCGGCCGCGAGCGAGCCCTGCGGGCCTTGCGCCGCGGCCGGCAGCGCCGCCAGGAGGGATAGTGCCGGGGACAGCGCCGCCAGCGAGAGCAGCAGCGCCCGCGCCGCGGCGCGCCGGAGCGAGCGCCGGGCGCGCTCTTCAGTAGAGCGAGGCATGCGGGATCGCCAGCGCATCCGGCGACGGCAGCAGCTTTGCGGCGAGCAGCTGCGCGACGACGCGCCGCCGCGCGGCCGCGACGTCGATGCGCGCCTTTCGCAGCTGCGCCACTTCCCCGGCCGTGTAGGGTCGAAAGTCCGCGGGCAGCTGATCGCGGCTCACGGTGGCGAGCAGCCAGTTCATCATGCCGGCGATGTCCTCATCGGAGCTCGGGTTGAGCGCGACGTTGGGCACCTGCATGAGGTAGCGGCGTCCGTCGGCGGTGCGCGCGAAGTAGCCGATGCGGCCGGCGAGCGTCGGAATCTCGGTCACCGAGACGCCCGCGGCGCCGTGGCAGCCCTCGCAGTTCTGCGCATAGATGCGCGCCGCCCGCGCCATGGGCGCAAGGCGCAGGCCGGTTCTGCGCGTCACGGCGTCGGGGACGTTGCTGACCGCTGCGGCCTTGCCGGCATCGGGGTTTTCCGTGGGGACATTCTGCGCCTGCGCCCCGACGGCAGCCGCACACGCCGCCAGGACGATGCACCAGCGAGGCGCCGTGCGCCGGCGAGGGCACGAGGCCAGCGCCCTCACTCCGCCAGCCCGACCAGGCCCGCGCTCGAGCAGTGATACACCATGCTCGAAGCGCCGAAGCACCAGACGATGTCGTTGTTCACCTGCGGCCGGTACTCCGGCATGTCTCCCTCCTGGCCGAGGCAGGCGCAGCGCCCGCAAGAATCCTTGCCGCAGCAATCGCGATAGGCGATCAGATAGGTCTTGCCGTCCTCGGGATTGATGCATGACCCCACCCATGAGGTCGGCGAGGGCGAGCTGCCCGGAGGGCAGGTGCTCGGGCCTCCGCCGCAGCAGGCGCAGAGATATCCGTCGCTCGAGCAGTAGCGCCAGTAGTTGCAGCGGGTCGGATCCTTGGTCTGCGCCTGGTTGGCGAAATCCGACGCGAATTTGCCCTTGGGTCCCCGCGGCGCCTCGCCGGCCTGAGCGCGGCGCGAGACGGGCAAGAGCGGCAGCGCCGAGGAGGCGACCAGCCAGGTGGCGCAGCGCGCGAGGAAGCCGCGGCGCGACAGCCGCTGCGCGGCCTTGCGGCTGCTGAGCTCGATGAGTCGATCGAAGCGGCTGCGGGAGATGGGCTTCATGCGGGATGGCTCTTGGTGGCGAGACGATTCTTGGCGTCGAGATACGCCTGGATGGTGCCGAAGCCGGTTTCCTCGGCGATGATGAGGCTCTCGAGATGCTCGCGGTTGTTCACGAGTCCTTTGGCGCGAATGATCCCCTCGGCGTCGAGCAATATCGCGTAAGGGAGCTTGCCGACGTGGAAGGTCATGCCCACCTGCGGCGCATTGAGGTAGGCCATGCGCTCGAGCTCGAAGTCGCGGATCATGGCCCGTTGCTCCGCTTCATCGCCGTCTCCCACCAGCAGCACCTCGAGGCGCTCCGCGTCGGAGAACGAGCGGGCGATCGGCAGGAGCTTCTTGCACACCGGGCAGGCCGGTGAGACGAAGAGCAGGAGCCGGCTGCGCCCGCTCCGGCTCGCGCCGCCGAGCGCGATATGCTCGCCGGCGAGCGTCGTCACCGCGAGCACCGGGGCCATCTCGCCGACTTCCGGCCCTTGATCGCTGCTCATGGCACCCATGGGCGCCACGCGCTCGTGCAGGATCCCCACCTGCCGCGCGAGACCGAACAGCAGCACGGCCAGCATCAGCGTGAGGATGAGCTGCAGGATGACGATGTAGGGGAGTGCGGCCTGCATGAGAGCTCAGGGTCTGCGCGCCGCGGTCGATGCCGCGGCCGCGGCGCGCGACTCGACCGCCAAAGGAGCGGGCCGCCGCAGCACCACCGCGATCACCGGATAGAGCAGGCACAGGGCGGCGACGCATCCCGTACACGCCGCGATGTCGAGGACGGTGAGGCGGCGCGTGCCCATGGGCAGCAGCAGGCTCAGCGCGAGCAGTGCGAGGATGGCGTTGCGGGCCACCATCCAGCCGGCGATCCCGTCGCGCAGGCGCGACCCGAAGCAGCCGCAGTCGATGCTCGAGCGGCCGCGCTTCAAGTTGATCGCCAGCGCGGCACCGAATGCGAGCAGCTGTGCGGCGGCGGCGCACGCGCCGATGCGGCGCGTGGCGGGCCACAGGAGCGCGACCGCCGTGAGCGTTGCGGCGATGAGCAGCGCGGCGGCGACGGCCGGGGCGAGCGCATCGGGGAGCAGGCGGTAGTTGCGCACCACGCCGGGCCATTCCTCGAGCGCCGCGAGCTTGTGTACGGTCGATGCACCGAACAGCGCCGCCAGCGACCACGCGATGGCGAGCTCGAGCAGGGGGTCCACGCCGCTCGGAGGATCCACGCTAGTCGCCCCACACGGTCAGCAGCTGGGGTGTGAAGCCGAGCGGGTCGGTCCGGTAGAGCAGCTTTCCCGTGCTCACCCGGTAGGTTTCGATGCGCTCGGAGTCGGCGATCACGTAGACCAGGGGGCTCGCGTCCGGCGACACCGCCACCGATTGTGCCGGCTCGGCGAGCTTGATCCGCTGCAGACGCTTGCCCGCCGCCGCGTCGAACTCCCACACCTCGGTGCCGGAATTCTTGTGCGTCCAGGGGCGTCCCCGATGCATCAGCACATAGAGCCGGCGCTTGGCCGAATGGAAGTGGCTCACCTGCCAGCCGCCCGGCCGCCAGCCCTCGGCGCGCTCGGCCTTGGTGGTGAGCGACCACGGGGCACCGGGGGCTGCCTGCGCCCCGGCGAG
>Ga0335072_10003193_pt1 | contig 24794 bp, 23 predicted proteins | sample Lox_Sample_21_FD_206725 | JGI IMG/M metagenome (GOLD analysis project Ga0335072, IMG submission 206725) | Soil microbial communities from Loxahatchee National Wildlife Refuge, Florida, United States - Lox_Sample_2.1 | ecosystem: Environmental > Terrestrial > Soil > Wetlands | place: USA... | reverse complement strand
GCTTGAGTTGGCGGAGGATCTTGCCCTCGCCAGCGCGAAGGATGCTGTCTAGGATGGTTGGCACTTCTGGTCGTGCTCCTTGCGGATCGGATGGCTTACACGCCTCGCTGTCATGGTAGGCGAGTCAAGCCGTTAAGCCGAGTCCGTGGCTCAAAACCGAGGGCCCGAGCCGACCCGGCTGCCACCCCTGAGCCGGTAATGGGGTATTTTTTAGCTGACAGCGACCAGCTACCAGCTGCTGGACGCTCTGCGTGACAGACGTTGGAGGAAGTCGTGGCCGATGTGGCAACGAGCACCGTGGAGGGGCACGGCGCCACCGTGGCGGAGCCTGCCCTCGCGACGGCGCACGCCAGTGAGCATTTTAGCGGCCGGGCCGTCTCGTGGGTTGGCGTCACCATCACCATCGTGGGCTTCGTCATCGGTGGCGTCGCGTTCGTCCCCCACCCCACCTGGTGGCTGTTCTGGGTGGCCGCCGGTGTCGCCGCGATCGGCGGCATCGTCCTGCTCTCGGCCAAGACCTTCACCGAGGACTGGTACTAAACCGCGCTACTCCTGGAATGTCGGCCCCGCCGCTAGTCTGGCCGGATGGGCGAGACAGTGGAGTTGTCCCCCGACGATGCCCGGCGGATCACCTTGCGCGCGCAAGGCCTGCTTGGCGCCGAGGGGCGGCGCGGCGGAGTTAGCGTGATGCTGCGACGGCTTGGGGCCGTCCAGCTGGATACCATCAGCGTCCTGGCGCGATCACACGAGCTCGTCGCCTACGCCCGGCTTGGCGCCGTCGGCCGGGCCCGGGTCGAGGATGCCTACTGGCATCCCGCCCGGCCCAGCGCGTTCGAGTACTGGGCGCACGCCGCCTGCGTGCTGCCGCTCGAGTCCTGGCCCTATTACACGGCCCGGCGGCGGGGCATCCTGGCGCAGGGCCAGCGCTGGCACAAGGTCTCCGAGCAGGCCTGCGGCGAGGTCCTGGCCCGGCTGAGGTCCGAAGGGCCGCTGACCGCTACCCAGCTGGGCGGCGCGAAGGCGGGCGGCCCGTGGTGGGACTGGTCAGATGTCAAGATCGCGGCCGAGTGGCTCCTGGACACGGGCCAGGCGGCCTGCGTCAAGCGGGTCGGCTGGCGCCGGGTCTACGACCTGCCCGAACGGGTGATCCCAGGGCCGCTGCTTGATCAGCAGCCCACCGACGGCGAGTGCCTGGCCCACATGATCGGGGTAACCGCGCGAGCACTCGGCGTCGCCACCCACGCGGACTTCCGTGATTACCACCGGATTGACTGGTTCGGCCTCAAGCAGGGCACCCCCCAGGCCATCGACGCCGCGGCTGAGGCCACGGGACTCACGCCCGTCACGATCGCTGGTGGCCCCCGCCAGCTCCGGGCCTGGGCAGATCCTGCGGCGCTTGCCTGGCTGAGCGCGGGCGGGCGCGGGACGCACCGCACCACGCTGCTTTCGCCATTCGACTCGCTGATCTGGGACCGCAAGCGGACGACCCGCCTGTTCGGCTTCGAGCACGTCCTTGAGGCCTACCTGCCCAAGGAGAAGCGGGTTCACGGGTACTTCACGATGCCCTTGCTGGCGGGCGGTCAGCTCGTCGGACGGGTTGACCCGGGCCGAAGCGGCAAGACCCTCATCGCCAAGCACATCGTCTTGGACAAGCCCTCAGCCGCCCAGCCCATGGCGCGCGCGCTGGCCGAGGCGGCCAGCTGGGTTGGCTGCGACAACGTCGTCGCGGAGCGGATCTCGCCGCCGCAGCTGGCCGATCGCATGGGCGCTGTACTCAACGACCTCTAGCTGATCTCGATCAGCTTCTCGCGCACCGCGATCATGACGGCCTCCATCCGGGAGTGGATCTGCAGCTTCTCCAGGATGTTGCGTACGTGGTTCTTCACCGTGTTCTCCGAGATGAACAGCTCCTTGGCGATGTCACGGTTGTTCATCCCGCGGGCCACGAGCCGCAGCACTTCCATCTCGCGCTCGGTCAGCTTGGGCGCCGGAGCGTGCTTGGATGGCTCCTCTTCCGCGTCCCGCCGGGCCAGGGTGGCGAACTCGGTGAGCAGCTTGCCCGCCATCGACGGGTTGATCAGCGACTGCCCGCCATGCACTGAGCGGACCGCCGCCGCGACCTCGTCGAGCGGTATGTCCTTGAGCAGGTAGCCGCTGGCGCCCGAGCGGATCGCCTCGAAGAGGTCTTCTTCCTCATCGCTAATCGTCAGCATGACGATCTTGGCGCTCGGCGCGACCTCCTTCATGGCCCGCGCGGCCTCAATGCCGGTTGTCTTCGGCATCCTGATGTCCATCAGGACGACGTCAGGCACCGCCTCGCCGGCGATCTGGACTGCCTCGGCGCCGTCGCTGGCCTGGCCGACGAGCTCGATGCCCGGCTCCTCGGCTAGGACCATCTCCAGGCCACGCCGAAAGAGCGCGTGGTCATCCGCGATCAGCACTCGGATGGGATCGCCCACTGGTACCTCCGGACTCACTTGCCGGGGCGCGCTGGACCGCGGCACCCCAAAACCCCCGAGCCCGGTACCGGTCGTCGGAGACCGATCGGTCACGGCCGCTCCTTCCGCTGCGATCGCAGTTCACGCACAGGATAGGACATGTCACTAAACCCGTGGGTACTGCCCCGGCCCGGCGTGCCACCGGGCACGCCGGATCGGGTTGTCCTGACTGGCTGGCTTACGGCCGGCCGCGGCGAGGCAGGGCTAGCCCTCCTCCACGAGCCGGATAACTCCATAGTCGTACCCGCGGCGCCGATAGACAACGCTGAACTTGCCGCAGCCGCTGTCGTGGAACAGGAAAAAGTCGTGACCCACCAGTTCCATCTCCAGCAGGGCCTGGTCGATTGTCATCGGATGGGAGACGTGTACCTTCTCCCGCACGACGAGCGGGCCGTCGCCTTCCATCTGGATCGGGATCAGCCCGGCGGCCATCGACGCGTCCACCGCGGCATCCCCGAGCCTGGCCACGGCCGGGCCGCCAGGGCCGCCTGTAGCCCTTTTCCTGCCGTCGCCGGCCCCTACGAGCAGTGTGCCTTCGAGATCGCCTGACGCCGCCCCCACGGCTGCCTGGACCTCGGTGGAGTAGACCGCCGGCATCTCGCCGCGCTTGGCCTTGCGCCGTTCCGCCGCCCGGCGCAGGCGCCCCTCCAGCTTGGCGAAGGCGAGGTCGAGGGCGGCGTACCTGTCGTCGGCCGCCGCCTCGGCGCGGATCGCAGGACCACGCGAGCGGATCGTCAGCTCCACTCGCTCACTGTGGTCAGCCTGTCGCGGGTTGCGCTCCTGCGAGACCTCCACGTCGACCCGTACCGCCCTGGCATCGAGCTTCTCGAGCTTTGCCAGCTTCGCTGCAGCGTGCCTTCGGAATCGCTCAGGAACCGTCGTATGCCTGCCCTTGAAGGTGATGTCCATCTCGACTCCCCCTACGGCTGTCGATTGAACGGCTGGTTGATGGGCGGCACTCGCCCGGCCGACCTGGTTTTCGTCCCCACATCCGCCTGCTGAGGGGCTCGCGGCCTTCCATGGCCACTACTGCCCTTCTCCGGTGCCCGGGGGACTCTGTATCCCCCGGCCGGGCAGGACTTACCTCTAAGCCGCACCGTGATCAGTCGACGAGAAGTCGCCTTACGTGGACCGTTTTGCCTGCGGCTGGCATCGGCTTGCCGACTGGAGCCCTCCGCACACGGAGGGACCAGCCCGGCGCAACCACGGACCCGGGCGAGTGCCATGCATGAACGCTAGCTCGCCGGCGCCCAATTGTCAGGCGGGACATGCGTGACAACCTGCGACAAACTCGGGGGTACCTGGCCGGCGAATCTGGCGGCGGCTCGCCCGGCTACCCAGGGAACGCGGGAGAAAGGCCGGATTGGAGGCTCTCCCAGGCGCTTGACAAGCTCGCGGCGATGCTGACCGTGCCGTGCCCGGCGGCGACCAGCCCCCAGGTGGTGCTGGCGGTGATCGACGTGATCGCGCCCTGCGGTCCCTCCGCCGTCGTCGCGGTGCCGCCGTTGACGGGATAGTCCGTCACCGTGTTGCCGGGCTCACCTAGGGCGACGACGTCGTCGGCGCCGTACCAGGACAGCGAGGTGAACGCGCCCGATGCCTTGCAGACGAAGAACGGCGACAGGTTGATGTTGACCTGCGGCTGCGACGGCGGCCCCGACTTGGCGATCGCACCGAAGGCGAGCGTCTGCTGCGAGCCACCGTAAGCGATGGCTACCCGCACGCCGTCGGGCGCGACCCGCACCGCGGTCACGTCGCCTGACGTGCTGCCGCAATTGGTGGTCGGTGAGCTTGAGGTGCTCCAGATGCTGACGGAGACCGGCGGCGTGGCGGGCTTGGTCGGCGTGGCGCTGAGCATGAAGACGTCGCCCGCGCTATTGACGACCCAAAGGTTGTCGCTGTTATCCCAGCTCAGGGAGGTTATGCCGGACCCAAGGCCGCGTGCGGCCAAGACGGCTTGGCCGACCTTTCCCGTGTAGAGGTTTCCCTTCTTGACCGCGGCCAGGTACTTCCCGTCGGGCGACACGGCGAGCGAGGTGTAGCCGGTGCCGATGCTGGCCAGCGTGACCGGCTTGTCCTGCTGGGATGGCTGCAACTCCAGCTCACCGCCGGCCGTTAGGTAGTACAGGTCGTGCACCTGCGAGCTGGCCGCGGGCTGGTAGGCGGCCTCATGCTGCACCGGGTTGCCGGGCGAGGCGCCCGGCGGGTAGAACGGCTTCCCGTTGATGTAGAGGGCGATGGATTTCACCTGCTGCTGCTGGCCCTGGCAGGCGCCGGTCAGCGTGCACAGGAGCTGCGCGGAGATCTGCTCCTCCATCGTGGGCGTGGCCCGCGACAGGCCGGCCCCCGTGAGGTTCACCGACGCCGTCCCGCCGTCCACGGTGACCGCCCCCTGCAGGGCGGTGTGCTTGGGGAACGCCGTGTTGGTGGCCGAGCTTGGCGGGTCTGCCTCGCCCAGCCAGTCAGCGGGCGGGCTGATCAGGTCCTGGACAAGGCCGTTGACGAGGGCGCCCTGAGTGGCCTGCAACGGGACGTAGACCGGGTCGGGAACCAGGTAGCGCATGGATGGGTCGAAGAAGTACAGGTCCGCGAGCTGGTAGTCGGCACCGAATTCGGTGCTGGTCAGCAGCAGCGGGTTGTCGTGGGCGTTGGAGATCCGCCACTGGCCGTCGCGGTCCCTGACGAGGTCGTAACGGTAGGTCTTCGTCTTCGTCTCGCTGGCGACGGCGTACCCTTCGCGGGAGGTCAGGGTGGCCTGGGGACTGCCGCTGACCGTAACGGAGGCGGTGTCCTTCCCGGCCGCGAGCTGAGCCGGGCCCACAGCCGGACCGTCCTTGTAGACAACGGCCGACCAGCCGGGCTTCCACTGCCGGCTGGCCTGGGACGTGAGGTACGTGCGCGCAACCTGCTGCTGTCCGGCGAAGCTGGCGCTGGCGGCGAGGAAGCCCTGCACGATCTGGGCCGGGCTGCCGTTTTGCAGCGGGGGCGAGGGGACGATCTGGTAGTAGTTCTGGTTGGGCGCATCGGCGCCCTGAGTGGCCGGGTAGGGCAGCACCGGCCCGCCGCTCGGCATGGACACGCACCCGGCGGCCGTCACGGACAGGCCGACCGCGACCAGCAGGGCCGCGAGGGCGCGCCGGGCCGAGGGCCTACGCATGCCCCCCTCCCGTCACGCCAGACGCTCCCGTAAGGCCGGGTGGGGTTGCGAGGTCAGGGGCCGCAAGGTCAGGGGCCGCAAGGTCAGGGGCCGCAAGGTCAGGGGCCGCAAGGTCAGGGGCCGCGAGGTCAGGGGCGGCGGTGATGCCGGCTTCCACCACGGCCGCGATCACGTCGGCCTCGTCAGGGCCGAGCGCCAGCGGTGATCCCACCAGAGACTGCCCGGCCGCCCTTGGGACGGTGAGCCGGAACACCGACCCGCGTCCCTTCTCGCCCCAGGCCTGCAGCCAGCCGCCGTGCAGGTGCGCGTCCTCCAGGGCAATGGCCAGCCCAAGCCCGGTGCCACCCGTGGTCCTGGCCCGGGCCGGGTCGGCCCGCCAGAAGCGCTCGAAGACCAGCATCTCTTCTCCGAGCGCCAGCCCGACCCCGTGGTCACGGACCGCCACGGCGACCGCGCCGCTGTCGGCGGCGACCGTCACGAGCACGTCCCTGCCCTCACCGTGCTCAACCGCGTTGACCAGGAGATTGCGCAGGATGCGGTCCACCCGGCGCTTGTCGACCTCGGCGATGCAGGGCTCGGCGGGCAGCCGGAACTCAATCCGGCAGCCGCGCCGCTCGGCCAGTTGCTGCGCGTCGTCGGCACTGCGCCTGGCCAGGTCGCAGATGTCCGTGGGCTCGGCGTCCAGTGTCGCCACGTTGGCGTCGTGCCTGCTGATCTCGAGCAGGTCAGAAAGCAGGCCCTCGAACCTCTCGATCTGGCTCTGCAAGAGCTCCACGCTGCGCGCCTCGGCCGCGTCAAGCTGCTCGCGCGCGTCGAAGAGGATCTCGGCCGCCATCCGGATCGTGGTCATGGGGGTCCGCAGCTCGTGCGAGACATCCGAGACGAACTGCCGCTGCGCCTTGGACAGTTCCTCAAGCTCGCGCAGCTGGCCCTGGAGGGTGGTGGCCATCTCGTTAAACGATGTCGCCAGCTTGCCCAGGTCGTCCGCGCCGCCCACCATCATCCGCTCGCCCAGGTGGCCCGCCGACAGCCGCTGGGCCGCCTGCGCCGCGTGCCGGACCGGGACCACCACCCAGCGCGTGACGAGCGAGGCGATCGCGGCAAGCAGCGCGATAAGCGCAAGCCCCGCGCCGATCAGGGTCGTCTGGACGATCTGGAGGGATGACTGCGCGGCCGAGAGCGGGAAGATGAAGTAAAGCTCGTAGTACTGGCCCAGCGGGGCCCCGACGGCCAGCGCGGGCACGCTGGGCTGCCCGTGGCTGTAGAACGTCAGCGTCGTCGGGGCGTAATACAGCACGTTCCCGCTCTGCCCGGCGGTGGGGACGGCCGGCGCCGTCTCCGCGGCGGCCTGCTCCCGCTGCACGTCGGTGATGAGCGCCGTCGGCAGCGTCGCGTACGGGTCGATGTTCGGGGTGAACAGGTGATTGAACGTTGGCCCGATGCTCGACCTGAGGCCCACCACCACGTAGTAGTTCGGGTTGGTGCCGGTCTGCTGCTCCAGCGTCTTCGCCGTGCTCAGCATGAAGCTCTCGGCGGCCGAGTTGCTCGCTGGCTCCACCGTGAGGAGGGGCAGCGAGCTCGCGGCGTTCAGCCCGGCGAGCGCCTGATTATGCGCGGCGTTCTCGGCGTTGGCCAGCAGCCCGTCGGAGATCTGCTCAGTGAGGAAGAACCCCAGGATCGCGATCATCGTGGTGGAGATGACCAGCGTCGTGGCGATCACCCGCAACTGGAGGGACCGGTTCCAGCGCTGCCGCCCCTTGCCGACGACAGAATGCTCCCAGCGCAGCAGGGCACGCAGGGCGATCGTCACCCGGTGCGGAAGCCAGGAGACGAGCCAGCGCACGACCCTGTTGCGCCGCATCGCCATCTCCCAGGCCTCGCGGCGGAACTCCCGTGGCGGACCCGGCTCGCGGGCGGCACCGGGCTGGCCGGCCGCGTCTGGGGTAACCGCTGACCGCTCCATGCCCAGATCAGCCAGGACCGGCCTTGTACCCCACGCCGCGAACCGTGACAACGATCTCCGGGTGCTCGGGGTCCTTCTCGATCTTGGCCCGCAGGCGCTGAACGTGGACGTTCACCAGCCGGGTGTCGGCGGCGTGCCGGTATCCCCAGACCTGCTCGAGCAGCACCTCACGGGTGAAGACCTGCCTAGGCTTGCGCGCGAGGGCAACGAGCAGGTCGAACTCAAGCGGCGTGAGGCTCAGGACCTCGCCGTTTCGCTTGACCGAGTGCCCGGCGACGTCGATCGCCACGTCGCCAATCTGCAGCATCTCGGGGGCCGGCTCGTCGGTTCGCCGGAGCCGGGCGCGGATGCGGGCCACTAGCTCCTTAGACTTGAACGGCTTGTGGATGTAGTCGTCGGCGCCGGACTCGAGCCCGAGGACGACGTCAACCGTGTCGGTCTTGGCCGTCAGCATGACGATCGGGACACCTGACTCGCCCCTGATCTGGCGGCACACGTCGATACCGTCCAGGCCCGGGAGCATGAGATCGAGCAGCACCAGATCCGGCCGCGTCTCGCGGAAAGCCTCTAGCGCCTTGTCTCCGTTATCCACGAAGGTTGGCTCGAACCCCTCACCGCGGAGCACGATTCCGAGCATCTCCGCGAGCGCCGCGTCGTCATCGACGACTAGCACACGTCCTTTCATGAGCCCCATCGTTCCATGTATCCGGCTCCCAGGAGGAGCACCTTCGGCGACGGGCGTGACGCCCGCCGCCAATGCCATACGCCCAGCATGCGCAGGTTACCGTTTTTACCAGGTTTGGACCACTCTTACGCCCAAGGTAGGCGATGACGCGACCAGCCGAACGCCGGCCGAGCGAGGATCCTGTCCCACTCTAGTGGCGAGAATCAGGTTCTGAGTCTCGCCCGCGGCTGCCGTTCCGGCCTGCGCTTGCTCCCTCAGCCGGCCCCTGACGCCGACTCCAGGGGCGGCGGGGGCGAGCCGGCCCCTGGGCCGCCCGCCACGGGCTGGCCCAGCCCCAGCCCCAGGTGCTCCGCGCGCTCCGCGCGCTGGCGGCGACGACATGGCCGGGCAAGGAATGTGAGCTATTGACTTCATAAATGCCATACTCATCCCCCGTCGCGTAGGCCGGGCACACTCAGGCCTATTTTACAGGAATTAGCTGGCGCATGCCAAAGCCATTCAAGCAATTCCTTATAATTGCGCTATGTACGAGTTTGAGCAGCCCGGGATGATCCGATGGCCGGGGTGGCTCCGACGGCGCCGACCACCGCAAGAGGCCGCCCGGGCAGGGTAAATGCCATCAGGCACCGCCGCGCACCGATACAGTTCGGGGCATGGCGGACCAACCCTTGACTAACATCATCGAGCCGGGCTGGGCGCAGGCACTCGCTCCCGTCGCGGCCGACATCACGCGCATGGGCGACTTCCTCAGGCAGGAGATCGCCGCAGGGCACACCTACCTGCCCAGCGGCGAGAACGTGCTGCGGGCATTTAAGCAGCCCTTTGCCGATGTCCGGGTGCTGATCGTCGGCCAGGATCCCTATCCGACACCCGGGCACGCGGTCGGCCTTAGTTTCTCCGTCGACCCCAGCGTCCGGAGAATTCCCGGCAGCCTGGTCAACATCTTCCGTGAATACTCAGAAGACCTCGGATACCCGCGCCCGTCGACAGGTGACCTGACCCCCTGGACGCAGCGGGGCGTCCTACTGCTCAACCGAGTCCTCACCGTCCGCCCGGGCAAGCCCGCCTCGCACCGGGGCAAGGGCTGGGAAGCCGTAACCGAGCAGGCCATCCGGGCTCTGGCCCAGCGGCATGAGGCCGGAAGCCCGCTCGTCGCGATCTTGTGGGGCAAGGACGCCCGCGGCCTCGCGCCGATGCTCGGCACGGTGCCCCGCATCGAATCCGCGCACCCAAGCCCCATGGTGGTGAACGGCGACTTCTTCGGCTCCCGCCCCTTCAGCCGCGCCAACCAGCTGCTGGGCGACCTCGGGGCGGACCCGGTCGACTGGCGGCTGCCCTGACGCCATCAGGGGGACCGGGCGCCGTCCGATTGGCACCTAAACTGTGCGAGTGATGCGGGGCAGGGCCGGCCAGGATCGGCAACGTGAGCACGACGCCTGGCCGAGCCGGCGCCTGGTCTCGGTCTGGTTCGCCTGCTTCGCGGTCTACGCGGGCCTGCTCGCGCTCCTCGCCGGGGGCGAGGATGGCATCTGGGGAGCGTGGGGTTTCGGCGCGTACGCGATCGCGGCTCTCGCGCTCCGCTTCACCGACGGCTCCGCGAGCGCTTCCGGGGATACCGGCGACCGCTGGTGGCCGGGCCTGGCGATAGTCGTCGGTGGTGGCCTGATCGGCCCCTTCCTGTACCTGGCGATCACGCATCCGGACCCGGCTGAGGTGACCGTCATGGCCAGGGGCGCGGTGCACCTGGTGCGCCACGGGACGCCGTACCTGCCGGTCAGCCAGCTCACCGCCTGGACGTCCTACAACCCTTACCTGCCGCTCATGGACCTGTTTGGCCTGCCCAGGGCCGGACTGGGGACGGCCAGCGGGCTGGCCAGGGTGTTCGGCGACCCACGTATCTACACGTCGCTGTTCACTGGCGCGCTGCTTGCCATCTCGTTCGCGCTCATGGCCAGGCATGACGTCAGGACCTGCGCGCAGTGCCGTGCCCGCAGCACGCGGATCACCGTCATCGCCGTCACCTCACCGGTCATCGGCTTCCCGCTCGTCCTTGGCATTACCGACCCGCCGGTCATCGCGGTGACCATCCTGGCCCTTTCCTTCCTGGCGCGGGGCTGGCTGACCCGCACCGCGCTCGCGGTCGCGGTCGCCTGCGCGCTGAAGTACACCGCGTGGCCGCTTGTCCCGGTCTTCGTCGCGGCGGCCTGGGCACGCTACTCGCTCAGGGACGCCGCCCGCCTGCTGGTGACGGCCCTGGTCGCCGCCTGCGCGCTCGCCCTGGCCGCAGCGCCGAACGCGCTGTCCAACCCGGCCTCCATCGTGGCGAACACGCTTGACTATCCGCTGGGCCTTACCAAGATCAAGACGGTGGCGGCCAGCCCGCTGCCTGGTCACCTGCTCGCCAGCACGGGCCACGCGGGCCACACCGCCGCCGTCGCGATCCTGCTGGTGGCGCTCCTGGTCTTCGCGGCCTGGCTCATCGTGCGCCCGCCCCGCAGCTACAGGGACGTCGCCGTCCGCCTCGCCGTCGCCTACATCCTGCTGTTCACGCTGGCCCCTGCCACCCGCTACGGGTACTACATCTACCCGCTGGCCCTGCTGTTCTGGCTCCCCCTGTCGCGAGGTCAGGAGCCGAGGCGCCAGGAGGCCAGGTAGGCGCGCTGGGCCGGGGTGAGCGCGTCGATCCGCGCGCCCAGGGCCGCCAGGACGAGGCGGGCCGCCTCCCCGTCCAGCTCGGCTGGCACGGGGTGAACGTCGGCTGACAGCTTTCCCTTGTTCTCCACCAGCCAGGCCAGGGCCAGGGCCTCAATGCCGAACGCCAGGTCCATGACCTCAGGCGGATGCCCCTCAGCCGCGACCACGTTGACCACCCGGCCCTCGGCCAGCAGCAGCAGGCGACGCCCGTCGGGCAGCTCGTAGGCGTCGCAGTGCGGGCGCACCTCGGGCGCCACCACGACGGCGAGGTCCGCGAGCCCGCGCACGTCGATCTCGACATCGAAGTGCCCGGCGTTGGCCAGGATCGCACCGTCCCGCATGAGGGCCATGTGCTCGGCCGTGATGACGTCGGCCGATCCTGTCGCGGTGATGAAGACCTCACCGCTGCCCGCCGCGTCCGCGAGCGGCAGGACGCGAAAGCCGCGCAGTACCGCGTCAAGCGCCCTGACCGGGTCCACCTCGGTCACGATGACCCGCGCGCCCAGGCCGCGGGCCGCCTCGGCTATGCCGGTCCCGCAGGGACCGAAGCCGGCCACGACCACGGTCTTGCCCGCCAGCAGGATCCCGCTGGCCCGCAGCAGGCCGTCAATCACTGACTGGCCGGTGCCGCGCAGGTTCTCCATGAGCCGTGTCGCCGGGGTGTCGCTCGCGGCGATCATCGGGAAGGCGAGGGCGCCTTCAGCGGCCATCCGGCGCAGCCGGAGCACCCCGGTGGTGGTCCCCTCGCAGCCGCCCTTGACCTGAGGCAGTTGGCCGGCCCGTTCTGTATGAAGGGTCTGAATGAGGTCCCCGCCATCATCGACGACCAGGTCGGGACCGGCATCGTCCGCACCGGCGGGGCCCAGCGCGAGCGCGATGTGGTCGTAGTAGGTGCGGCGGTCGACGCCGGCGCGGGCGTAGACGGCCATGCCAGCGTCGGCCGCCAGCGCGGCGGCGACGTCGTCCTGGGTGGACAGCGGGTTGGAGGCCGCCAGGGCGACCCGGGCGCCGCCCGACCGCAGCGCCCGGGCCAGGACCGCGGTCTCCGCCGTCACGTGCAGGCACGCCGCGATCGTCATGCCGTCGAACGGCCGGTCCGCCGCGAACCGCCGCGCCAGGCTCGACAGGAGCGGCATGGCCCGGGCGGCGTACTGGACCCGCCGATCCCCGAGCTCGGCGAGCCCGGGGTCGGCGATGAACTCGTGTTGCGGCACAGTGCCTCTCTTCAGCGGACCGCATCGGAGGATTCCGGGGGGCGTCCCCGGGCTAACTCAGTACCGGTAGTGGTCCGGCTTGTACGGGCCCTCGACTGGCACGCCGATGTAGTCCGCCTGGTCCTTGGTGAGCGTGGTCAGCTTGACGCCGAGCGCGTCCAGGTGGAGGCGGGCGACCTTCTCGTCCAGGTGCTTGGGCAGCGTGTAGACGCCGACCGGGTACTGCTCCGTCTTGGTGAACAGCTCGATCTGCGCCATCACCTGGTTGGTGAAGCTGTTGCTCATCACGAAGCTCGGGTGCCCGGTGGCGTTGCCCAGGTTGAGCAAGCGGCCCTCGGACAGCACGATGATCGTGTGGCCGTCGGCGAAGATCCACTCGTCGACCTGCGGCTTGACGTTGACCTTCTTGATGCCAGGGAGGGCGGCCAGGCCGGCCATGTCGATTTCGTTGTCGAAGTGGCCGATGTTGCCCACGATGGCCTGGTGCTTCATCCTCGCCATGTGGTCGGCGCGGATGATGTCCTTGTTGCCGGTGGTGGTGACGAAGATGTCCGCGTACGGCAGGGCCTCCTCCAGGGTGATGACCTGGTAGCCCTCCATCGCGGCCTGCAGCGCGCAGATCGGGTCGATTTCGGTGATGATGACCCGCGCGCCCTGGCCCCGCAGCGAGTCGGCACAGCCCTTGCCCACGTCGCCGAAGCCACAGACGACCGCGACCTTGCCGCCGATCAGCGTGTCGGTCCCGCGGTTGATGCCGTCAATGAGGCTGTGGCGGCAGCCGTACTTGTTGTCGAACTTCGACTTGGTGACCGCGTCGTTGACGTTGATCGCCGGGAACTTGAGGCTCCCGTCCCTGTGCATCTCATACAGGCGGTGCACGCCGGTGGTGGTCTCCTCGGTGACGCCCTTGACCGACTCGGCGGTCCGCGTCCACTTGCCCGGCTCGTCGGCCAGCGAGTTGCGCAGCCGGTCGAGGATGACCTGCCACTCCTCCGAGTCGCCCTCAGCCGGGCTGGGAACCGCCCCGGCCGCCTCGTACTCGGCGCCCTTGTGCACGAACAGGGTGGCGTCGCCGCCGTCGTCGAGGATCATGTTGGGGAGCTTGCCGTCCGGCCAGGTCAGCGCCTGGTCGGTGCACCACCAGTACTCCTCGAGCGTCTCGCCCTTCCAGGCGAAGACAGGGACGCCCTTCGGGTCGTCCGGCGTGCCGTCAGGCCCGACCGCGATGGCCGCGGCCGCGTGGTCCTGGGTGGAGAAGATGTTGCAGCTGGCCCAGCGGACCTCGGCTCCCAGCGCGACCAGGGTCTCGATGAGGACGGCGGTCTGGATCGTCATGTGCAGTGAACCGGTGATCCTGGCCCCGCGCAGCGGTCGGGACTCCGCGTACTCGGCGCGGGTCGCCATCAAGCCAGGCATCTCGTGCTCGGCAAGCTGGATCTCCTTGCGGCCGAAGCCGGCCAGGCTGATGTCGGCGACCTTGTAATCAGTGCTCATGCACTTAGCTCCTCTGTGCGTGACTTGGCGACGGATCCGACGCTACGGGATGCCGACGACGCTCGCATCTCCGGGGGGTCATTTTTGACAAAAGATTGTTAGAATGCCTTCGTGCGCATCTCAGAGGCGGCCCGGCGGCTCGGAATGTCCCCCCGGATGCTCCGCTACCGGGAGGATCTCGGGCTGCTCCCCCCGCTGCGTAACGGGGCCAGCGGCCGGGCCCGCCGGAGCCGGGCGCCGGGACATCGGCAGTTCACCGAGGAGGACATCGAGGCGATCACGGCCGCGATTCGCCTGGAGCAGCGCTACGACATCACGCCAGCGGCCCTGGCCTTCGGGCTGCGCGTGCTGACCGAGCCCGCGGTGCGCGCGGCGGTGGCCGACCTGGGCCGCAGGACCGGGCACGTCCCGGCCACCCCAGGGCGCGCCCTTGACTTCGAGAAGGAGCGCGCCCTGCGCTGGCTCGGCACCCCGGCCAGGCGCTGACGGGGGTGCCTAGATCTCGATGCGGGCACCCATGATGACGGTGCGGTCGCGGGGCAGCTGGAAGTACTCGGCGGCGTCGGCGGTCAGCCGTGAGGTGGCAAGGAAGATCCGCTTGCGCCAGCGAGGCATGCCGGAGTCCTGGCCCAGGTGCAGGTCGATGGTGGACAGGAAGTAGGAGATCTCGCCGTCCGCCAGGGCGTTCCTGACCTCCACGTGCTCAATCAGCGGCAGCAGCGAGGGCACGTTGGGGGTGTCCATGTAGCCGAACTTGGCCGTAACGTGGACGATCCGGTCATCGGTGTAGCCGAGGTCGTCGACGTCGACGATTCGCTTGTCCACCGGGACGTGCGGTACTGGGACCGTCTCGACTGACAAGATGACGACGTGCTCGTGCAGCACGTGGTTGTGGTCGACGTTGGCCCGCAGGGCCAGTGGGGCGGTCTCCTTGCCCCGGTTCAGGAAGATGGCCGTGCCGGGCACCCGGACCGGCTGCCGGGAGTGCAGCTTGGCCACCAGGTCGGGCAGTGGCCCTTCCTCCTGGCGGCGCTTGGCGGTAACGACCCGGCGGCCCTGCTGCCAGGTGATGAGGACAGTGAAGACCCCGATGCCGACCAGCAGCGGCAGCCACGCCCCGCGGACGAACTTGGTCAGGTTGACCGCCACGAACATCACGTCCACCAGGAGAAGCAGGCTGGCTCCGGGGATCACCAGCCACAAGGGCTTGTTCCACTTCTTGCGCGCGATGTAGAAGAACAGCAGGGTCGTACAGGTGATTGTGCAGGTCACCGCCATGCCGTAGGCGTAGGCGAGCGCGTTGGAACTGCGGAAGGCGAAGACGAGCACCAGCACCGCGACCAGCAACGCCCAGTTGATCCAGGGCACGTAGATCTGGCCGACTCGTTCCCTGGAGGTATGGTCGATGCGCAGCCGTGGCAGGTAGCCGAGCTGGGAGGCCTGCTGAGTGAGCGAGTACGCACCGGAGATGACCGCCTGCGACGCGATGACGGTCGCGACCGTGGCGAGGATCACCATCGGGATCTGGCCCCAGCGCGGCACCAGCAGGAAGAACGGGTTGGCGATCGCGCTCGCTGGGTTGCCGAGGACGAGTGCGCCCTGGCCCAGGTAGCTCAGCGTGCAAGCCGGGAAGACGAGCAGCAGCCACATCGTGGTGATCGGCCTGCGCCCGAAGTGGCCCATGTCCGCGTACAGAGCCTCCGCCCCGGTGACCGCGAGGACCACGGCGGCCAGCGAGTAGAACGCGGTGGTGAAGTGCCCGGCGAAGAACCCGATGGCGTAGGTGGGCGACAGTGCCTCAAGGATCGCCGGATGGCTGATGATCCCCTTGACGCCAAGCGCGCCGATCACGGTGAACCAGACCGCCATGACCGGGCCGAACATCCGGCCGACCGCGCCCGTGCCCAGGCGCTGCAGAAGGAACAGGCCGAGCAGGACCAGGGCGGTGAGCGGCACCACCAGGTGAGTGATCGACGGGGAGACGACCTCGACCCCCGAGATGGCCGACAGCACCGAGATGGCGGGCGTGATCATGGAGTCACCGAAGAACAGCGAGGCGCCGAACACCCCGAGAAGGGCCAGGCCGACCTGGACCCGACGACCGCTGCCCCCGCCCATCTTGCGGATAAGCGTGATGAGGGCCATGATGCCGCCCTCGCCGTTGTTGTCGGCGCGCATTACGAGCAGCACGTAGGTCACGGTGACGATGAGCACCCCTGACCAGAAGATCAGCGACGTGACGCCGAAGACGCTTTCGGTCGAAACCCTGATCCGATGGGGGTCACTGGGGTCGAACACCGTCTGCACCGTGTAGAGCGGGCTCGTCCCGATGTCCCCGAAAACTACGCCGAGCGCCCCGAGTGCGAGCGCGGCCTGTCCACCACTGCGTCTTCCAGCCACGCGGGACAGATTACAGAAGGGCGCAAATCGCTAAGTCGGTGGCGGGCCTACGCTGGCCCGCCTGACCAGCGCGGGAGTGAGGATCCGGCGCTCGGCGAGCCGCCTGCCGCTGCGGACCTGGTCCATCAGCAGGTCGATGGTCTCGGTCGCGACCGCGTCGAAGTCAGGGCGGATCGTGGTCAGCGGCGGGATGAAGTACGCGGCCTCGGGGACGTCGTCGAAGCCCACCACGCTGACATCGGCGGGAACTCGCTTGCCCCGCTCGTGCAGCGCCCGCAGGATGCCGAGCGCCAGGTGGTCGTTGGCGGCGAAGACCGCGGTGAGGTCGTTCATCCGGGCCAGGATCTGCCCGGCCCGGTACCCGGAAGCGGCGAACCAGTCGGCCGGCATGACCGGCGGAACCTCGGCCCCGGCCTCGGCCAGCGCCCGCTGCCAGCCGGCCACTCGGCCCTGGCTGTCGAACCAGTCGCTGGGCCCGGACACGTGCCAGACGGTGGCATGCCCCGCCTCGAGCAGGTGCCTGGTCGCGGCGTAGGCGCCGGTCTCCTGGTCCACGGTGACAAGGCCGTTGGGCAGCCGAGGGTCCCCGTCGATGGTGACCAGCGGGATGTCGCCGGGAATGCTCTCGATCGCTTCGTTGGCCGACTCGACGGGGGCAACGACGACCAGGCCGGCCACACGCTGGTCGCGGTGCCGGCCGATGGCCTCGGAGATCGACTGCGGGTCCAGTGCCCGGACGCTCTCGACGCTGACGGTGAACCCGTGCCCCAGCGCCGCCTGGGCGAGCGCGTTCAACGTCGAGACGGGTCCGTAGAGGGTCGATGACTGCGCGACCACGCCGATGACCTGGGACGTCCCGGTGACCAGGGCCCGGGCGGCCTGATTCGGCCGGTAGCCGAGCTCGGCGATAGCCGCCTGGACGCGGCGGCGGGTCTGCTCGCGAACGTTCGGGTGGTCGTTCAGGACGCGGGAGACGGTCTGATGGGACACTCCGGCCAGCCGGGCGACATCAGTCATCGCCGGCTCGCGGGCAGGGCGGACCACGGGCATCCCCATTAGTTGGACAGGTTGAGCACGATAACGCAACTTTTTTCGGTCACCAAGCATACACCAACCTCAGAAACGTTTCCCCACGTCAAACGCCATCCTTGGTGACGTGAGCCGCGCAACGGGGCCGTTGTTCACGCTAACAAAAGGGGCGGGTGGGAGCAAGGTGGCGCGACGGAAATGCAGCGGCGGGAAGTTGCCAGACAATGACGGAACATGGGCCGTTAGCACGACGGTTCGTGAGCAATCTCACCCGTACCCGCGCGGAAACCAGCGACGGCGGGCCGACGCGATCCCGCGTCGGCCCGCCGTCGCGGGAATGTCACGTCCGTGCGCTCTCCTGTCCCACGGGGCCAGGCCAGGCGATGACGTTCCGGACGAACCTTCGTTACGTGCTAAACGCCATTACCCGGCCGGACGTTACACGAATCGGTCTAGGGCAGGTCGAAAGGGAGCTTGATGCCGTCAAGGGCGTGGCCGCACAGGTCATCCTCGCGCTCGCCTGGCAACGACTCGATGATCGTGCCCACGAGATCGCGGAGCCTGGACATGTTCTTGGCGAAGACCTCGAACACCTCAGCCTGGGTGACGCCCTCGCCCTCTTCGACCCCGGCGTCGAGGTCGGTTACCAGGGCCAGCGTGGTGTAGCACAGGGCAAGTTCCCGGGCGAGGACCGCCTCCGGATGGCCGGTCATGCCGATGATCGTCCAGCCCTGGGCGGCGTACCACGCAGACTCGGCTCGACTTGAAAACCTGGGGCCGTCAATGACAACGAGCGTGCCCGAGGCGGCCGGCGCCCAGCCGGCCGAGCGGGCCGCGGTGATCGCGGCGGCGCGCCCGGTCGGGCAGTAAGGATCGGCGAACGGGACGTGTGCGGCGCCAACGTCGTAGTACGTCTGGACGCGGCCACGGGTCCTGTCGACGACCTGGTCCGGCACGACCAGGGTGCCCGGCCCATACGAAGGAGTCAGCGAGCCGACGGCGCTCGGCGCGAGGACGCGGCGCACCCCCAAGGCGCGCAGCGCCCACAGGTTGGCGCGGTACGGGATCTTGTGCGGTGGGAAGCGATGGTCACGGCCGTGCCGTGGAAGGAACGCGACCCGCTTCCCGCCGACCACGCCGACGAGGACGGTCTCGCTGGGCGGGCCGAATGGTGTCTCGACCGCCACCTCGTGGGCGTCGGTCAGAAACTCGTAGAAACCAGAACCCCCGATGACCCCAATGTCCGCGACCGGCGCCATGGCCGCTAGGCGACTTTCTCGGCCGACTTGCTAGCCGATCCCGACCCCGACCCCGACGAAGACGCGGACTTGTCGGCGCTCGGCGAGGAGGACGAGGCGGGCGCGGGTGACTGCGACGACTTCGAGTCCTGGGTGGACGACGAGCTCGCCGAGGACCCGGAATCAGCCGAGGACCCCGAGTCAGACGAGGACGACGCGGTCGAGTTGCTGCCACTGCGGCTGTCCGTCCGGTAGAAGCCGGAGCCCTTGAACACGATGCCCACCGGCGAGAAGACCTTGCGGAGCTTGCCGCCGCAGGCCTCGTGCACGGTCAGCGGGTCATCGCTGAACTTCTGAACGGCCTCAAACTGGTCACCGCACTCGGTACACGCGTACTGGTATGTGGGCACGATCCCCTCCCGGGCAACAGCCAAGTCAGTTCGCTAGATTAGCACTCTCCGCTAGCGACTGCTAAGTCTAACCTCCCGAGGGTACAGCTCATTCCTTGAGCCAGGTGACGCCATGGCCTGGTCGCACGATCGCGCTCACCGCGCGGTCGTGTGGCTCGACCGGCACCGCCTCAAGCAGCTCGGTGTCGTAGAGCACGGCGATGACCGGAACCTGCTCGCCCACGCGGGCCAGCGCCCGGTCATACGACCCGGCGCCCCGGCCCAGCCGGTTACCCGATCGGTCGACGGCGACCGCGGGCGCGAGTACCACGTCGGCGCGGGAGACCGTCCCCACGCCCCGGGGCGGCTCGGCGGGCTGCAGCAGCCCGCGCGGACCTGGCACCAGGGAGTCAGGCCCCTCATAAGAGGCCCAGTCGAGATCGCCGTCGGGCGCCATGATCGGCAGCACCACGTAAGAGCCGCGCTTCCACAGCGCGTAGACGAGCGAGCGTGTGGCGGGCTCGGTGCCAACCGAGTAGTACGCCGCGATGGTCCCCGCCGCCGCCACCTGGGGCAGCGAAAGCACGTGGTCGCGGATCAACCGCCCGGCCGCGGCCCGGTCGTCGGCGGGCATGTCCGCCCGCGCCGCGATGAGACGCCGCCGCAGGGTGCCCTTATCGACGGCAACGATCGTTGAAATGTCCGTTTCCAGCATCCCGTTAGGCGAGCATTTTTCCTCGTGAGAGGACATGCCGTGCACCCCACCCTCGCGTTGTCACTACCCTTAGCCCATGGTCGAATCCGGCGCAGCCACGACACCAGCAGTCATGAAGGCGGTAGTGCCCGCCGCGGGCCTTGGAACCAGGTTCCTGCCCGCGACGAAAGCCACGCCTAAGGAGATGCTGCCCGTCGTCGACAAGCCTGCTATTCAGTATGTCGTCGAGGAAGCGGTCGGCGCTGGCCTGAATGACGTGCTGCTCATCACGGGACGCAGCAAGCGTTCCATCGAGGACCACTTCGACCGCGCCTACGAGCTTGAGGAAGCACTCACCTCCAAGGAGGACTGGGACAAGCTCGCGCTGGTGCGCAAGTCCAGCGAGCTGGCATCGGTGCACTACGTTCGCCAGGGCGACCCGAAGGGCCTTGGCCACGCGGTGCTGTGCGCCGCGCAGCATGTGGGCCGGGAGGCGTTCGCGGTGCTGCTCGGCGACGACCTCATCCACCCGAACGATCCGCTCCTCACCGAGATGATCAAGGTCAGGGAACGGCACGGCGGCAGCGTGCTCGCGCTCATGGAGGTGGACCCCGAAGAGGTCTCGCTCTACGGTTGCGCCGCGATCGCGCCGACCAGCGAGGAAGACATCGTCCGCGTCACCGACCTGGTCGAAAAGCCGGTTCCCGGCTCTGCCCCCAGCCGCTGGATCCTGATTGGCCGGTATGTCTGCGATCCCGAGATCTTCGACATCCTGCGGCGCACCCCGCCGGGGCGGGGCGGGGAGATCCAGCTAACCGACGCGCTTAAGGTCCTCGCCCAGCGAGGCGAGGTGCGCGGCGTGCTGTTCCATGGCCGCCGCTATGACACCGGCAACAAGCTGGACTACCTGCGCACCCTGGTGCACTTCGCCTGCGAGCGCCAGGACCTGGCCAGCGAGTTCGTTCCCTGGCTGCGCAAGTACCTGGAAAGCGTGCAGGCTTGACAGGGCAACCCGCCCAGGCGCCCGACCCGGACGTGCACTCCCGCGACAGCGACATGACGCCGGTCGAGGTCCACCAGGCGCAGATCCTCGAGGCCATCCGGGTCCTGCCGCCGGCCGAGCTGGCGCTGGCGCAGGCAGAAGGCTGCGTGCTCGCCGAGGACATCACCGCGGCGGTCTCCCTTCCCTCCTTCGACAACTCAAGCATGGACGGCTACGCCGTGCTGGCCAGCGACACGGCCAAGGCCAGCGACGACTCTCCGGTGTTCCTGCCCGTCTCGGGCGAGATCGCCGCTGGCGATACCGGCGCGTTCACGCTGGCCGCGGGCGGCGCGATCCGCATCATGACCGGCGCGCTCATCCCCGCCGGAGCGGACGCCGTCATCCCGGTCGAGCTCACTGACGGCGGCAGCACGCAGGTCGGGATCCGCAAGCAGGTGGCCGCGGGCAACGCGGTGCGGTACGCCGGAGGTGACGCCAGGCAGGGCGAGGTCCTGCTCGAGACGGGCACCCGGCTGAAGCCAATGCACATCGCCGTGGCCGCGTCAGCCGGACGGCGCGAGCTCCTGGTCCGCCCCAGGCCGAGGGTCGTGGTGCTGTCCACGGGGAACGAGCTGGCGGAGCCGGGCACTCCGCTGGTGCCCGGCCGGATCTGGGACTCCAACAGCTACATGATCGCCGCCGCCGCCCGGGAGGCGGGCGCGATCGCCCACCGCCATGCGGTCGTCCCCGACGAGGCCGCGCGCGTGCTTGCCACCCTGGAGGAGGAGCTTGAATCGGCTGACCTGCTGGTCACGACCGGCGGGGTCAGCATGGGCGGCGAGCACGACGTCGTGAAGGCGGCACTCGGCCGGCTGGGCACGGTCACCTTCAGGAAGGTGGCGATGCAGCCGGGGATGCCGCAGGGGTTCGGGACGGTCGGCAAGGCCCAGGTCCCGATCTTCACGCTCCCTGGCAACCCGGTCAGCGCCTACATCTCGTTCCAGCTCTTTGTCCGGCCTGCCCTCGGAGCGCTGCAAGGAGACCCGGCGTTCTCCCTGCCCGCGGTCCGCTCAACGCTCACCGGACCGGTGCGGTCACCGGCGGGCCGGCGCTCGTACCTGCGCGCCACGCTCTCGGCGGACAAGTCAGGGGTTGCACCGCTGAGCGGTCAGGGGTCTCATCAGATCGCCGCCCTTGGCCGGGCCAACGCGCTTGTCATCGTGCCTGAGTGGACGACGTCACTGGACGCGGGCGCCGAGGTTGACGTCCTCATCCTGCCCTAAGTCGATCACGCACCTCATGCCCCGCTACAGTGGGTTTTCATGAGCGAGGCTGCTCCGGTGACGCGGCTGACCCACCTCGATGAGGCGGGGCAGGCACGGATGGTAGATGTTTCCGCGAAGGACGTAACCGTACGCACCGCGCGGGCGTCCGGACGGGTGCTGGTATCGAGCCAGGCCGTGGCGGCGTTGCGGGATGGCCGGGTCCCCAAGGGTGACGCGCTGGCTGTAGCGAGGATCGCGGGAATCGCTGGCGCCAAGCGGACGCCGGACCTGATCCCGCTCTGCCATCCGCTCGGCCTGCACGGCGTGCAGGTGGACCTCACCGTCGAGGACTGGGGTGTAGCGATCAGTGCCACGGTCAAGACGGCCGACAGGACCGGGGTCGAGATGGAAGCGCTGACCTCGGTGAGCGTCGCTGCCCTGACGCTGATCGACATGATCAAGTCGGTCGACAAGGGCGCCGTGATCACCGATGTCCGGCTGGAATCCAAGGATGGCGGCAAGTCCGGGGCGTGGAGACGCGACGTCGGCGCCGAGGAGCGAGCGGGAGACAGCAGATGATCCGGGCGCTCGCGATCACGGTTTCCAACCGAGCCGCCGCCGGTGTTTACGAGGACCGCTCTGGTCCCGTGCTCGTCGAGCTGCTGCGCGAGGCCGGGTGCGATGTCGTGGACGGCCCCCTGGTGATCCCAGACGGCGAGGCGGTTGGCGAGGTCCTGCGCGACTCGGTGACCGCCGGGTACGACGTGGCCGTGACGACCGGCGGCACCGGCCTGACCCCGAGCGACCTCACACCGGAGATGACCCGCCGGGTCATCGACAGGGAGATCCCCGGCATCCCCGAGGCGCTGCGCGCCGCCGGCGCCGATGCGGGCGTGCCGTCGGCGATCTTGTCCCGCGGGCTTGCGGGGGTAGCGGGGCGCACGCTGATCGTCAACCTGCCCGGCTCCATCGGCGGGGTCAGGGACGGCATGAAGGTGCTGCGGCCCATCCTGGTGCACGCGGTGGACCAGATCCGGGGCGGTGACCACCCGCGCCAGGCGGACAGCACGGCCCAGCCAGCAGAGGCTGGCCCAGCCGAGGCCGGACACCAGGGTCACGCCGGCCACACGCATCATGGTGGTCAGGCCGAGAATCAGCAGGCTTCTGACGACTCAACTGACCAGAAACTAGTCCCCTAATCCGTTTCGCCCTAGTTCATAGGCCAATGCCTGCCCTGGGCTTCAGAAGCCTAGTTTCTGATCAGGAATCACAGCGCCGACATCGCATGGGGCCGGTGGGCGACGGTAGATTGCCTGGCATCACCTTGCGCGCCGGGAGAATGATAAGCACCGTGGGACGTATCCGAGGGTGGCCGGTCACCCTGACCGAGCCAGAACTGCTTGACGCTCCGATCGCGCTGCGGCCCATACGCATGTCCGACGCCAGCCGCTGGCGGGAGATCCGGGTGCGGAACGCGCCCTGGCTGCGCCCCTGGGAGCCGACCAACCCTGAGACGCCGCTGCACCGGTCGTCGCTTGGCCCCTACGTGTCGCTCGTCCGCACCATGCGCCGAGAGGCTCGGCAGGGAGTCGCGCTGCCCTGGGTCGTGACCTTCGGCGGGGAGTTCGCTGGCCAGCTCACCATCGGCTCGATCGTGTGGGGATCGTCGCGATCTGGGCAGGTCGGATACTGGATCGACGAGCGCTTCGCCGGTCGCGGCATCATTCCCACGGCACTGGCGATGGCGGTGGACCACTGCTTCGGCGTGGTTGGGCTGCACCGGCTTGAGGCCTCGATCAGGCCGGAGAACACGGCCTCACGGCGGGTGGTCGAGAAACTTGGCTTCCGCGATGAGGGCGTTCGGGTCCGGCAGCTGCACATCAACGGCGCCTGGCGTGACCACCTGTGCTACGCGCTGACCTCCGAGGAGGTCCCGCGTGGCCTGATGCCCCGGTGGCGCAGCTCGCTGGCGGCGTCAAGGAGCGGCGCCTAGGCCGACCCGGTGCCTGCGCGGACCCGGCCACGCGATCTGCGCTGATCGCCACGCGATCTGCGCTGATCTCGCCGATATCCGCGACACGCCGCTCGGGTGCTCGTTATCGGCGGTCTGTGCCTTTACGTTGGATCGCATGATCGCGTGCCCGGCGGGAGCCTGCGGCTGCCCGGCGGCCTGCGCCGTGCGCAACGTCACGCCTACGCGACGTGCCAGCTTGTGCCCAGGTAGTCACGCAAGCCGAGGGGAGGCCGGATGAGCAGCGCGATCTTGTACCTGGCAATCATTGGCATCTGGGCCGGCGTCCTCATACCGCGGTGGCTGAGGCGGGACTTGGCCCGCGGCCATGGCGCCCACGACGCCAGCGGCCTGCCCGCGGACGAGGCCGACACGATCGACGACTTCACGCCCGTCCCTGCCGCCGTCGGCGGGCTGGGCGGTTCTGCCGACGAGCCGGGCGGCTTCGCCGACGAGCCGGGCAGCTTCGCCGACGAGCCAGGCAGCTTCGCCGACGACCCGGGCGGCTTCGATGCCAGCGAGGAGTACGCGGACGGGGACACCAGCGCTGATGCCCCCGCAGTCGCCGACCAGGGCCGCCGGCGCGTCTTCGCCGCCCGCCGGCGGCTACTGTGGATGATCCTCGCCCTGGAGGCCGCGGCGGACGTCCTCGCCGCGAGCGGCCTTGCCGCCTGGTGGGTGATCGCTCCTCCCACCGTGATGCTGGCCGGGTACCTGCTGCTGCTGCGCGAGGCCGCGCAGGCCGACGCCGAGCGAGACGCGCGGGAACGCGACGCCGCGCAGGCGCGCGAGCAGGCGAGGCTGGCCCGGGAGGCGGGCAGGAGCCGTGAAGCGGACAGGGACGAGGCGCCGGCCCCGCCGGCTGTATTCGCCGCGGCCCCGGTTCCCGAGGACTACTCGGAAGACCTCCAGCCCGGCCGCGACTTCACGCCGGGTGGCAGGTACACCGCCTCGGCCGAGGACGACGCCTACGACCAGTACACGCAGGAGCGCCTGCGCGCCGTCGGCGACTAATCCGGCCCGGCAACCACTCGCAGCCGCTCCGGGGAGCTAGCCCTGACGTCACCGGCAAGTAAGCGCG
>Ga0335072_10003192_pt1 | contig 24798 bp, 22 predicted proteins | sample Lox_Sample_21_FD_206725 | JGI IMG/M metagenome (GOLD analysis project Ga0335072, IMG submission 206725) | Soil microbial communities from Loxahatchee National Wildlife Refuge, Florida, United States - Lox_Sample_2.1 | ecosystem: Environmental > Terrestrial > Soil > Wetlands | place: USA... | reverse complement strand
CCAGACGCCGCTATCGTTAGCCGCCGAGAATGGGCACGAGGCCGTAGTCAAGCAGCTGCTGGAGGCCGGCGCCGATATCGAGTCGAAGGTTAGTCAGTACAGCCAGACGCCGCTATCGTTAGCCGCCAAGAATGGGCACGAGGCCGTAGTCAAGCAGCTGCTGGAGGCCGGCGCCGATATCGAGTCGAAGGGCAGTCCGTACGTCCCGAAGCCGCTGTCGTGGGCCGCCAGGAATGGGCACGAGGCCGTAGTCAAGCAGCTGCTGGAGGCCGGCGCCGATATCGAGTCGAAGGTTAGTCAGTACAGCCAGACGCCGCTATCGTTAGCCGCCGAGAATGGGCACGAGGCCGTAGTCAAGCAGCTGCTGGAGGCCAGCGCCGATATCGAGTCGAAGGATAGTTGGTACGGCCAGACGCCGCTGTCGTTAGCCGCCGGGAATGGGCACGAGGCCGTAGTCAAGCAGCTGCTGGAGGCCGGCGCCGATATCGAGTCGAAGGATAATGAGTACGGCCGGACGCCGCTGTCGTTAGCCGCCAAGAATGGGCACGAGGCCGTAGTCAAGCAGCTGCTGGAGGCCGGCGCCGATATCGAGTCGAAGGATAGTCCGTACCGCCGGACGCCGCTATCGTTAGCCGCCAAGAATGGGCACGAGGCCATAGTCAAGTTGTTGCAGCACAAGGCCACGATCTCCCAACACTTTGCACCACCTGGACGAGATACAGTATCTGGTGATTTACTGTACCGTGCAACTTTCCGAGTATAGCGCCTTGTTTTGCTGTTATAGAAGCATGTTCATGAGCATTTATTCGCGTTCATCCCTACACTCCGCTATGAAATAGAGATGTGATAGAAAACTATATTGAAATGGAAACACTTCATAGAAACAGTTCTAACCAGGTCTAAAGTGAGTAACATTGGACAGCTGAGGTTCGTTATCGCAGAAAACCGTAGGTAACACCATAGTATTACCGTAGGTACTATCGTAGTACGGAGTACTGTACTAACGCACCGTGCAGCCTTGCGCACTGATTCCCGCCTTACCAAACATCCTCACGTCGATAGTTTGCCCAGTCCACTTCATCGCGCGTTTTATGAACTTCAACTTCCAAGCCAGCCTCAGTTGGCACTTGGAGCCTTCGCAATGGCATCATCCACCGAGATTCCAGCGCCTCCAGCGATGCAAGAAGGCATCTTCTCGCTGCTAGACACGTCCGTACCTCAGACACGCTTATCGCAGCTCACTAACCGGCCGACAGCGACCTCTACAAACTGACGATGCAATGCTGCGTGCTCAAGTACTTCCCAGACGTGCAAGTCACCTACCGCTACACGAACCGCACTCCGGCGATGAAGTTCTCGCGCAAAGCAAGCCGATGGCTAGAGGCACAAATCGCGAAGCTGGCGGACATCAGGCTGAGTGCCGACGAGCTGGCCTTCCTGCGGCACACATGTCCCTACCTCAACGAGCCCTACCTACACTACCTCTCAACCCTCCGCCTCGACCCAGCGCACCAAGTCACACTGACCTTCGTCCCGGACGCGTCCTCTACACCGGGCACCGCCTCCGACGCCGACACGGGCGCGCTCGACCTCGCCGCGGCCGGCCGGTGGGTGGACACAATCCTGTACGAGATCCCGCTGCTGGCACTAGTGAGCGAAGCCTACTTCCGGCACGAGGACACAGACTGGACGCACAAAGGGCAGGCGGAGCGGGCCGCGGCCAAAGGCGCGGCGTTGCTCGCGGCCGGCTGCGTCTTCAGCGAGTTTGGGTCGCGGCGCCGCCGCGACTACGCCACGCAGGAGCTGGTGCTGCGCGGGCTGGTGGCTGCGCAAGAGGAGGCGGGGCCGGAGGTGTTGGGTAGGTTCACTGGCACGTCCAACGTCCACTTTGCCATGAAGCTGGGCTTGCAGCCGGTTGGGACGGTGGCGCACGAGTGGTTTATGGGTGTGGCTGCGGTCTTCGATGACTATGAGAATGCGAATGAGACGGCGCTGCGGTATTGGGTTGACACGTTTGGAGAGGGTGTGCTCGGCATCGCGTTGACGGACACGTTCGGCACCGCGGACTTCCTCAAGGCGTTTGCCAGGCCGATTCCTGAGAACGTATATGCAAGAAAGGAAGACGCTCCTGCTGAGAATGGCACGGTTGAAATGAAGAGGAGGACGTATGCGGAGGTATTTACCGGTGTGAGACAGGACTCTGGCGATCCGGAGACGTACATCAAGCAGATGCGCGAGTTCTACTTATCGCAAGGTATCGCGGAGAAGAAAGTGATCGTGTTTTCGGACTCACTCAACGTCGATCTCTGCTTGAAGTACAAGAATGCGGCTGAAGATGCAGGCTTCCAGCCCACGTTTGGAGTCGGCACGTTCTTGACGAATGATTTTGCACGGCTGAGTGACGGGAAGAAGAGTGTACCACTGAATATTGTCATCAAGCTGTCGAGTGCGAACGGCAGGCCAGCTGTCAAGATTTCTGACAACATTGGGAAGAATACTGGAGACAAAGGAACGGTTGAGGAGGTTAAGAGAAGGTTAGGCTACACGGAGAAGGAGTGGGCAGAGGGTGATGAGAGCAAGCGATGGGGTAAAGAGGGAGACAAAGATTCTGTGACGCGGATTTGAAGGCGCTCTTGTCTTAATGATGGACTTTTACTGACTCCATTTGACCGTAAATGTTCGAAAATACCGGATCCCGAATCGGCTGAATGGCGCAAGCTTGACCACTCCTAAACCTTTCATGATTATGAACTACAGGTCAGAACCAGTGCGGTGTCTTGGAGTTTCATGGACTGCGACAAATACCGTGTTTGATTATGAGTACAGGAGTTGGCATAAATGGGAACAGGTAGAAGCTAGAGGTGCTTCAGGGACGCTCATGGATCAGGTTCAAGGTCTGTCGTTCATTGGAAATGTGGAAGCAAATTTAATGGCGCTACGATCATACAGAGATATTTGAGCTTTGCTGGCTTCAATGCCAGGCTCGACCTATGTTAAAAGCATTCTGATAATACGATGAAGTTCATTGTAACTTGATGGAGATTTCCGTCTTCGCTCTACGGTCACGCCAATACTAACAGCGAGTGAGTTTATGAGCCTGAGCATTCTCGGTGATGAATTATTGAGTACAATCATCAAACGTGAATATATTGTTGTCGAGAAATCATGTAGGCTCTGACGTTGGTCTCATCGATGTTGAATCGAATCTGCATTATTCAATGAGTGGCGTTGTGACTCTCAGCCTCAGGCGTTATGGGGTGCCGAGGCTAGAGCTAGTTAATTATCAGTTAGTCAGGACGTAGATCGGCAGGCACACATTCTATTAGAAGGTTAAGTCGGACTGTATCAGCGATAGCGGCATTTGTGCCTGGGCGCCGTCGTTGGCTTTAAGCTCGTTTAGTTGGTTTCGAATTGCTCCTTTATTTTCGCGTTAGAGGTCAGCGACCGTTCATTGGCACGTAATCTGCTACCAAGCATCTGCGACCAAGCACCTTCTAGAGCCACCTCCGTCTTCTCTTTTTCTCCATACACGCCGTCTTCTTTTGCACAATTATTCTCTGTACAGCTGCTTGCATCTTCTACCTCACAATATTCACTTGCATACCCTCCAAATCCAGTGAAGAATATCTCGGTTCGCATAAAGGCGTCGTACGTGACCTCCGAACGCGAACGCTGCATCCCGTGTTTCAGCATGGTAAGTTGAGACCACCCATCCCCTCCAATCCACGACTTACTGAAGAACTTCTTCGACCTTCAATTATTGTAATTGCTGACAATATGGAGTCCGGTAACAATCCCTACAGCGGCACCGGAGGCTATGGCAGTCGCAATCCCTACGCACAACAAGACTCAAATCCCTACGGAGGTGGAAATAGATACGGAGGGACACAAGGAGGAGGAAATGATAATTATGGCCAGCAGAACGGATATGGTACGAAGCCACTTCTTCATTTGCTATTCTCTATACTCTGGTGCTGTGTGTCGAAGATATGGTTTCTGACTTCAAAAAGGTGCTCCGCAGCAGGACGTAGAAATGAACCAATACAACAGACCTCCTCCAAGACAGCAACCAGGATTCCAAGGTGGTTTACCTTCAGGACCAGGAGCGAGGAGACCAGGCGGTGGACTACCACAAGGACCAAGAGGAGGAGCTTCTCGACCACCTCCAGCTGCAGCACCACCTTACGGCTCAGATCGAAACGATAGACCAGGTCATGGCTTCGGTGCTCCAGGAGGAGGTTTCGGTGAAGGACGTAACAACGCACCACAATCTCCCGGATACAACTCAGGGCCACGCAACGAAGGCGGTTATGGCATGCAGAGTCCGTCTGCTCCACCAGCACTACCTCCACCACCTGTAATGAACGGCTACAACGCTCCACAGTCCGCACCAACCAACGGAGGCTCCGGTAGCGGCGCCATCCTCAACGACTGCCGCTCCATCGACAAAGCAATCGACGACCTCGAATCACGTCTACAAGGACTTCAATCGCTGCACCGGCGCGTGCTCAACGACCAAGCCTCGTCCTCGCTGATCGACACCGAAAACAGCGACATAATGACCACCTACCGCAGCCTGGGCAGCCGCCTGAAAGCGATCAAGTCGGACCCAGCGTCGCAGTCGGCATCGACGGCGCCGCAAGTCGGCCGCGTGGACCGGCGCCTCAAAGCCGCGATCACGCAGTACCAGCGCATCGAAGCCGACTTTCGCAAGGCGATGCAGGAGCAGCAGGCGCGGCAGTACCGGATCGTGCGGCCGGACGCATCGGACGCCGAGGTGGCGGCGGCTGTCGACGACGCGACTGGCGGCGCCCAGATCTTCCAGCAGGCACTGCTGAATGCGGACCGTAGTGGCCAGGCCCGCAGCGCGCTGGGCGCGGTCCGCGCCCGCCACGACGAGATCCGCCGCATCGAGCAGACTATGGTCGAGCTCGCGCAGCTGTTCCAGGACCTCGATCAGATTGTGCTCGCGCAGGAGCCGCTGGTGCAGACCATCGAGCAGAAGGGTGAGGAGGTCCGCGAGAATATCATCCAGGCGAACGTTGAGCTCGATAAGGGCGTTGTTAGGTACGTGGTGCTGTGTTTGGTGACGGTGCGCGCTGGGCTGGTTGCTTGAGAGTCAGCTGTGCGCGCGTCACGGAAACTGGTTCTTGGACTGAGATGAGACTGACTGTTGCTGTAGTGCGAAGGCTGCCAGGCGCAAGAAGTGGATCTGCTTCTGGATCTGCGTGATTCTGCTCATCATCGTTGGCGTTGTTGCAGGTATATACCTCGGCGTCATCAAACCGAAACAGAATTAAAACTTCGATTCTTGGTCGATATACTGATGCTCTTCGCTTCAAAGTAAATCTTGAACGAGGAATTTCGCAATTGGAGGTTTGGGCCAACGCCATTCATTCGTTTGACCTTGTTATTGGCGTTGTCCGGCTGGTTTCGAGATTTAGATGGGGGTCCGGTGTTCAAATACTCATGAACGTGGTGGCCGTTTTTCGTCAAGAGTGACTATATCAGCGGCTCTCGCTTCTTGCCTTACTTTCTTGGTGCGTCAGCGGGCTCTGAGCGCCGTGTCTTTCGCTGTGAGCAAGGCATTGGTGCTTATGGAATTGCATTGCAGTATTAATATCTTTCTATGCGGAGAAAGTTACAGTAGATCTTAAGCATTTCTAGGCGTTTGACTTCAGAGATAGGAAGCTTTCAATTCTAAAGTAAGTTCCATTTTGCTGTTTAGGTTCAAATTCGTCTCAATTGCAGCTACGAGGTAGCTGTTCCAAACTTTTACTGGAAGTGGATAGAATACTGACTAGCTTCGGTATCTTGCTTTGTGGATGTACTCCACTAGCTTTTTCTATGGTCGTTGAAAGTTCCTGAAGCTTCAGAAACCAAACTTTTGCTAAAATACTTGATATTGAAGATATGGAATACACCAAAATTCGAAGTGGCAACAGGATTCCATGAGGCAATCTCTCCTTTTCGACGTCACGCTCCCATTCTAATTATCATTTTAGCGCTGGCTTTTGCTTTTAATCTTCCGTTCTTGAGGGCCAAAGCAGCGGTTAAAAGGGAGGGAGGGTCGCCTAGAGAGCGATCTCGTATTCTCACAGGCCGGATATCCCGCCTAACCGCTGTTGTACCGGTCAAAAACATAGGGGCAGTGGGGCAGTGTCAGGATGGTGGAGGGGAATAAGCAAATGCACCGCCCTGTAGCGTTGCGCATTCACTGCATAATCCATGCAACCGGTGAATCAAAGCAGCAGGCTAAGGACAGTAACTCCCTAGCCAACAAGCGTAGATTCTCCGACTCTCGCGTGGTTACCGACATTGAGGCTCTGTCTATTTCTAGCTTCTCTCATGTCTCAAAAATGTCTCCATCCTCATCTCTTGTCTTTGCGTGGTCCTCTATATCATTCAAGCTGTCTCTCCATAGATTGCGCAGGTGATAGGTCGGCCGAATTTTCGGCTTGTTTAGTATACGACACCGCCGCTTTGAAGCCATAATGCCACGATGAGTTTTGGCTTCGGCGTAAGCGACCTCATTACGGTTGGTGCGTTGGCATGGACTGTGTACAAGGCCTGTCGAGACTCATCCGAAGAGTTTCAGCGCATCGCTAAGGAGGTCAAGATACTTCATATCACTATCAAAGAAACCGAAGAACTTCTGGAAGAATACCACTGGGAGTTGTCGCCTAGTCGCCGTGAGCGCCTTGAACTTATAAGAGAATCATGCGAAGAGAACTTGAACGAGCTTCAGGATATTGTACAGAAATACGAACGGTTGGCTACTCCAAGCCAGAGGGTATTCGACCAGTTAAGATTTGGCCTGCAAGATGTATCCGAATTGAAACAACGAATCATCGCGACCTATACAAAGCTCGATGCTTTCAATCATATCCTAAGCAAGTAAGAGTGCAACCGCTAATGCCACTATCGTCACCATTCTAATGTAGTACAGCTCATCACAGCGCATTATAATTAAGAAACTAGACAAATATCGAAAAGAAGTCCGTGGAGGTCTTCATGAAGGTTCCGTGGCATCTACGGCATCAGCAGAATCAATCGGCACCAAAGAGGTATGGGAAGGATTCAGACGTGAGCTCGAAACAATAGGAATTTCGAAGTCGGTCATCAATGAAAATCAAGACTTCATCACAGGGTGGTTCCGCGACTCCTTTGCACGCGGCGAGTTGGAGGAAGATACGCCGCTGGAGACCATCGACACAGGCCCGGCACCTTCATTGCTGTCGGGACCAACCGCAGTAAGGGGCGCAGACTCCCTCAGGTCACCATCGACCACGGCCGTCGACAGCACGGCCGAGAGCATCACGTTCGACAATCCGTTCGACAAGTACTTCGAGAAGCTGGTGCCGACGACGAGCGCCACGAGCTCCGGCTCGCGAACTTCCGCGGGCGGCTCCGCACGCAAGAAGTCATCACGCCTGGGTTCGATCATGTTCAAGCTGTTCAAGTCGGACGCGATGTTGCTGGAGGCTGCGAGCGAGGGCGACACCGACAAAGTTGCCGACCTCATAAGCAAAGGCGCGAATGTCAACGTCAAGGATCGTTGGGGGTGGGCTCCCATGAGCATGGCCGCGTATGGTGGCTACCCGGAAATCGCGAAGCTTCTGATGGAAGCTGGTGCAGACCTGGATTACCAAGATGTCGACGGTGACACGCCGCTTGATCTTGCGACGAACAAAGGCCATACTCCAGTCGTACTGTTGATTCAGGAAGAGATTACGAGACGGACGGTAGAGAGTGGATAGTCACACTTAGAAGGGCCCATGACTGATGATAATACGATTAAGTTCAGAGTTAGAATAGTGAATGCTCTGAACGGTGCTGAATGCCATTGTTGGTAATTTGATAGGGACTATTGGGAAGTCTTCGCTGAACTTCCACGGCAAACAATGGCTATTTTCAAGTTTGCAATTCCATGTAGATAGCCTGTTGATCTTTGACACTCGGTTACGAGCTGCGAACTTGAAAGAACAAGCGTAGAATGATGACTTCTTTGTTTGAGAATTAGTGACATTGAAGTCTCGGACTTCGCTAAGCACTACAAGCGGACTGAATAAGCATATGCGAAAATAATTCAGCGTACTGTGATTACAGAGAGGATGCAAATGAAACAAAAAGCACTTTCAGCGCTCAATCTACGTTGGTCGTGTGATATTGAGAGGCGCAGTTGGCATGCGTCCCCATCCCTAGGTACGATATGCACCTTAACTATCTCAGCAAGCATGAGCTGGCAAAGACACTCAGCCACTTTCGCTTCCCCAAACTTATTTGAGAAAGTCCTTAGCGAATACATAGATGCGACATGTATTGTTCTTAATAAACTGCAGGTATCCACTCAAAATGCATCCACAGAGCTTGGTCCTCGCTCTCCCCTATAAATTTTTCTTTTCCTTAGGTGTTCGGTGCGAATGCATGAAAAGATGAGCTCTAGCTCGTCTGTTCCCCAAAAACATGACTCTCCAAGTATCTGCATTGTCGGTGCTGGAATTTCAGGTCTAAGATGTGCGGATATACTGCTTCAGAAAGGATTTCGTGTTACTATATTCGAAGCTCGGGATCGCATAGGCGGACGAGTGCGTTCCATTCTTTGAGTGTGCTCAATTGTGAACTGATCGATTCCATACAGATTCATCAAAGTGATCAGCTTGGATATTTGGCAGACATGTGAGGATATGACTCCTCGTGTTCTTGAAAAGAGCTCCATCTAACATCTGCAAGCGGTCCTAATTGGATTCACACTTCTGGATCAAATCCTCTCCACGACCTTGCACGTGAAACTCAGACGCCTCTCCATGTTTGGAACGAGGTAATCAGAGTTTATGACCGCAATGGAGACCTAATTCCTGAAGACAAGGCCAAGGAGCTTTCCGATCTTCGTTGGACGTTGATCGAAGATGCATTCCCATACAGTCTTGCCAACAAGGATACAATTCCCGCAGACGCGAGTCTTTACGATTACCTGGTTAAGAAAACATCAGAAATGGAAATGGAACCAAGCGACCGACAGCTGTTATTAGATATGTCACAGATGTGGGGATGTTACATTGGTGATGCTATAGACAGGCAGAGTCTTCGGTTCGCATTTCTCGAAGACTGCTGCGGTGGAGGTATGAATTCAAAGTTGCGATATGACAGGTCAATTGCTAATGGGATATACAGAAGAATCAGTAGTTGCATCTACTTTCACCGACATTCTCAAGAAGCTCGCAGCTCCCGCGCTCGCATCCGCCAACATTTTACTCAACACGCTGGTTGTGGGGATTGAGAATCTTCCTTCCAGTCCTCCCACAGTATCAATCAAGACGGAAGACGGAAAAGAGTACCAATTCGACGCCGCCGTCGTAACCACACCGCTAGGCTGGCTCAAACGCAACCTGCACGTCTTCGACCCGCCAATCCCAGGCATCCTGACGAAAGCCATCTCCTCGATCTCAGTCGGGCACCTAGAAAAAGTGTACCTGACGTTCCCACGCGCCTTCTGGCGCACCACCACCACTACCACCACCCCCAGCACCAGCAGCACCGCGGACCCACACGCGGGCTACACGAACTGGGTGTCGCCGTCGTACGCGGGCGCCACCAACCCGCACGCCTGGCCGCAAGAAGCGTACGACCTGGCAGCCTTCGCGCCGCCGCACGCCCACCCCACACTGCTGTTCTACACGTTCGGCGCGGCGTCGGCGCACATCGCGGCCGCGGTGCACGGCCGCCCGCCCCCCGCCCAGCTCGCCTTCCTGGCCGCCTTCTTCGCGCCGTACGTCGCGCGCCTGCCGGGCTTCGACGCCGCCGACCCGGGCTGCGCGCCACGCGCCGCGCTCGCTACCGCCTGGCGCTTCGATGAGCTGGCTGGCGGCGGCTCCTACTGCAACTTTCAGGTTGGGCTGGAGGACGCGGACGTGTGCCTTGAGGCGCTGAGGGTGGGCTGTCCTGAGCGCAGGGTCTGGTTTGCTGGTGAGCATGTGGCGCCTGTCGAGGAGATGGGTACCGTTACGGGCGCGTATCTTAGCGGTGAAGGCGCGGCGAGGAGACTGATTGCGGCGCTTGGGGCTGGAGAGGAGTCCTGATGCATCCTGGTAGAAGCGATCTGCTTCGGAGGTTACGGTGGATAGGCATGGTAGGTGAAAGTGCAAGGATGGGTTGGAGAGTCGCGTTCGCGTCCACAGTGACTGTATTATGGCCATCTACGGGATCTATCCACCTTCTACCTCGTACATATACGCGTTGGGTACTCGAAATAAGATTTGGGCAGAACGCTAGATGAAGGGTTTAACATCCATAACCTGTACAGCCAGGGCGCAACGTGTACGCACAAAACCAAAATTTCAGGTGCATCTTTCCATTATGCGTTCGGGTTATACTTCTCGCCTGTTCCATGATACTCGTACTCTCTGTGTGGCGGTGATGCAAGGTTGTCTTTGCTTGACGACTTGTGCTTCTCTCGTCGCTGTTTCTTGTCTTCTTTCTTCTTCATCTGTGCCTCAGCCATAAGTTGCTCAAAGGCCATAAATTCGCCTTCTTCATCCGGATCTCGAGCTGCCTGCGAAGTTTTGTTAATAAGTCATCCTATAAGAATACCCGACTCAACTTACTTTGCTGAATAAGTCACCAATAATGATCAGAGCTTGAGCTCGTTCGATCCTTTTCTCCGTTTTCACGCTCTTATCATTGAGCACGCGATCACAGACCTCGCGTAGCACGCCTTGAATCTCATATTTACTCCCTCTCCACGCCGCCGCAAGGATCTTACCCGTGACTTTCTTCTCATACTCCATCCTGCGCTCGTCGGTCCATTCCTCACCACCCTTTTCCTCCATGCGTGCCATCTCCTCCATCGTCATCTGCGCGTCAATGGCCGTAGAAATCGTTCCCCAGGTCTCCTTAGCCACGCTGCCCTTCTCCTTCAGCCGGCTCCACATGCCACCAATCCCAAAGAGCTTCTGGCTCTTGAGGAAGGTGCTGGCCTTGGAGATGTAGACGGCACCGATGGCACGCAGAATCTCGAGGCCAAAGGACTCCATCTTGAGGTTCTCGATCTCGAACTGGGTCTTCTCTTTGAGGGCGGCGGTAACATCATCACCCTTGTCGGTCTCAGTCCAGACGGAAATATAGTTGACGAGCTTGGCGCTGAGGGTGCTGACGCGCTCCTCGCGCTCGCGCCGCCGCTCCACCTCGAACGCCAGCAGCTCCTCGCGCTGCTCGCGCGACAGCCCGCCCTTGCGCCGCTGCTTCTCGCGCAGCGCCTTCTCCTCCTCCGTCATGCCCTCCGCGTTCTGCCGCCCCTGCATCTCCGCCGCGTGCGCTTTGTCTTCCAGCGCCAGCCGCGTCGGGATGCCGGACGGCCGCGGCGTGCTCGTCCCCGACGAGTAGCCCGACGCCGCCGGGGAGCTGCTGCGCATCGGAGGCTTCTCCGGCTCCAGGTGCGTGGTCGGGTCCGCGTCGGAGATGTGCGCGCGGGTGTACGGTGGTGGAGGAGCGTCGCTTTCGTCGGTGCCATCGGATGGAACGGGTTTGGCTGACTCGCTAGCTGCTGCTGTGGACGACTCTGCGGCTGTGGCCTCCTCTTCTTGCTCTTTCATCGTGATGTCCATTGTCTTTGTCAGATCCTTCATCAGCGTGATTTCGCCGATCCAGTCCTGGAAGGCATCGCCACCGAATATCATAGCGAAGAATTCCGCCGGATCCTCTGCCAGAGTGTAAGCGCTCAATTTTTAGAACGGTGATGTGATTTCTTACCGAATCCCGAGTCAGGTTTTGCCTGCTCTTTCCCGTACTTGTCATATCTACTTCGGAGAGCCTTGTCGCTGAGTACTTGGTACGCTTCGCCGATCTGTTTCAAGCAAACTCGGTCAGTATTTCATTCACACTATGTAATAGCGGACGGGCGCGTATCTGAGAAAGTACTGAAGAAGTGCCACCGTCGGTTGGGCGGAAGTTCACGGGTGTCTTACCTCTTGGAATCTCTCATGAGCCGTCTCATCACCAGGATTCTTGTCCGGATGCAGCTTTATAGCCTGCTTCCTGTATGCCTTCTTGATTTCGAGCTCTGAGGCGGTTGGCGGTACACCCAACGCATCGTAGTAAGTCGTGTCGACGACCATGGCGCCGCTAAAGTAGGAGGACGAGATGTGTGGTGAGGAAGGTGGGAGGATGGAGAGCAAATTTTGCAGTCAAAATATATCAGAGATGCGAGGGATATTTAGGATGCAGATCCAAGTTCAAAGTCGTGGCTTCTGAGGCTGAAGCAAACGCAGGTGGGAGCTGGCATGACGTTCGCTTGGCCCTTTAGGTTGCGTTGGCGCGTAAAAGGCAGCAGCATTTCGATCAACTCAGGCAAAAGGCAAAAGGCCGACACTTAACTTAATCGAAGTCTAGAAAGATATCGCCGCGTTCAACCTTAGAGTATGTAAGACCTGAACATCATGTATTTGCCGTCGATATCATAGCTATCTAACTGCCAGGACGGTTCTGCTGAAAGGTACTCTACTCTCTCTACTCCGTACGCTGGATACCGTATGCAGGGCTGTGGCACGGGCGTTTACATAGGACACATACGGAGTACAGACAATAGTGCTTTACGATGTGTTCTTCCATCTCGGTGACCTACTGTCAGATGACATTGGTATCTTTATTCTCGACTGAGATGTCCACCAGTAGCAATTCAACTCTTCCAATGTGCGTCCTGACTTCCACGCGCGTGGTATCTTTCTAACGGCGTGATCCGTTCTGAGCCATCCATCTCACTCCCAGCGCCGTTGCAATGAAACATTTGCAAGCTGAAACAATCCTCTCATCATTTGTTCAACGACCATATATGAAAAGTGTACGTCGCAATCAGCAGTCTTGACTCGTATCTCGCAGTCTATCCAGTATTTCACAACACATTCTCGCATTCATCTCTCCACAATCCTTATCGCTCAACAGTTCCGTTCGTATCCACTCTCCTTGCTCTCTGAACAGGTAATATGCACACACTCTCACCATTGAATCATGTGTTAATAGTGAAATCGCCTCGTCTATATGGACATCGCCATACTTGCGCTCAATGGCACTTGCGCACGTCCCAAATGGGTGGTAATTGTAGATATTCCGCTTGTAATTGGCTATATTCATGGCAGCTCTCGTCGTGGGAGCATCGGTAATGGAACTAGCAGCGGGGATATGCGACAGAGGCGGATTGGGTGCAACAGTGACGTTGACCATGGCAAATGGAAAAAGACCGGTGCCAGGGGGAGTCAAATTGCGTGCGCGATGCTCCCTATCCCTTGCCTCTTTCCTCCGTTCGGTTTCGATATCAGGCCCACCCATGATGAGACCGTTTCGTGGTTGTGATCTGAATCGCTGGGCAGAGTAGGCGTGGTCGCCAGCCACTAAACGCCGAGAGAGGTCCAGTGCTACATGATCCCGGTAATTTGTCGTGTAGAGATTAGATGTAGCGTTGAGACTCTCATCAAGGACTTCGCTCTGAGCGGGTGACAAGTATGAGCGCGGCTCCGAACCCTGGAGGATGTCGGATAGAATCCATGATAGCATACCACAAGGGTCAAGGATATCATCAGCGAGGATGATACGCGCATTTCTCTTCTGGACGAGGGAGAAGAGAGATAGTTTGATCCATGCCGATGTGAATGTGAGGATTGGCAGGTGAATAAATTCCCAGGTCAGTTGAAGCTGATCCCAGCAGGCAAAGAAGGATAGTCGAAAGCTCTTGAGCTGTAGAGGATAAATTGGAGGTGCTTCGAGCATATCCGGTGCTCCAGCACGGAAACTGACTCGCACGTGAAGTTTGGTAAGGTACTGATGGTAGCGCGGCGTAGGCCATATCGGAATACCACCGGTTCGAGATCGTGGTGGGAAGTTGTGGAGTTGGATCTCTGCACGGTTGGTCCAGTCGAGTTCCATGTGGAAAGTAAAGGTGTTTTCGCCGTAGAAGATGGATGCGGCTTCTTTGTGGACCTGCTTGCTTGTTTGTAATAGGCCAATCGTGTGGACTTTTGTATTGCCGCTGATCTTTGACTTGAAAACAAGGCTGTAGCGATAGATCAAGTTGCGAATCTCCGAGGGTACATCTTGAAGAAATCTGAGCTTTTGCTTCTTCGTGACAGTCTTTTTAGAACGCTCCATGGCATTCTGCAGTCGCTGAAGAGTTCAAAATTGTTATTGATGATGTCCGAAGAGCTGATGAAACGCTTGGTGGGGCTGAAATATGTCTGGAAAATGCAAACCCGCCGCAGGCTGAGGCATCAACCATCACCGCCAGGCTGCAGTGTTGTGCCACTGGCTTTGGCAGACTTCCATAGGCTCGCAGTGAATCAATTCCACCACACTTTTACTTTTGTGTTTTGAAAACCCGTAGTTGCAATGCAGCTCTAGGCTCTAAACCGTGAGGTGTGGAATGATCCGAATGATCATTTGCTTTAGACCGCTCATCTTGCGCCTCGTTCATGCCACCCACATTTCCCTATCAAAGTAGGCCTCTTTATCGCTGATAGTAATGCCATGTACCTCGAACCTTCTAGTCAAATCGAATATCATTTCAAAACGCCTTGAGTTCCTTTCCTTTCAATTCTGGCCGCTCGTATTCCAGCTCGTCCTTCAAACCAGCGGTCAGGGTATCGGCCACTAGCACAGTCAACCCTAAACTCCAAACCAAGGTGATGGCGAAGAAGAAGTTCGCGTTCCCACTTCCTGCATAGATCCATAGGTGATAAAATACCGGTCCCAGCAACGTTGCGTAGAGCATCACCGCTGTCGTAAAAAAACCGTAGAGCATCTGTGGGAAAATGTGTCTGTACAACGGTAGCAGTCCAAGGAACAGCGCAACGTCGCCGACACTAGGATATGGTATAAATATCGAACATATTCCTGTCAGCAGTACAATCGCGAAGAGAGGCTGTTTCCGGAAGCGAATCGTCATGCCAGGAAGATAGCTGAAAGTGTGTAGCCAGAAGACAGCAAGGAAGAATGAGCGGAAGGAGTCGAACATTTCGGTAAAGAAGTACCACCAGAGGCCAACATTAGGCGTAAGATCCGGCAGAGTGAGGTATGTTCCGTATGTGGCAGCGAGGAATTGCCATGAATCAGATATTAAGTACGACGTGTAGAGAAGTGCTCCAAGAACACTTGCCGTGAAAACCGTATGGGTGATGACGAAGCTGATTACGTTTGGAGCCTTGTCCTCAGGAGCGTTTCGAACTTGTCGATAGTAGCAAAGTAGTAAGAGTGGAGGAAAGAGGAGAAGAGGGTGTAGAGACAGGTATCCAGCTAATGCAAGCGCGAGGATGGCGGTCAGAGACTTTCCTTTGGCCCCAGAGGCCATCGCTTGGAGAATGAAAGTATTCGAGAAGGCTGTTGTCGATCTTGCTATACAGGTGACGATGGTGAAGGGATTCAGCAGAAATCTGTGCGAGTCTTAGTCCTGCTTTTCAACAAACCTGGTCCTAGAGTTCTTACGCTGCTGCAACTGAAACACTGCTGTATCTCAGCTCCTTGCGTAGAGAGGTATATTGAATCGAGGAAGATGATTCTCCCGTATCCGCAATAGCCATAAGAGCATTGGCACTTAGTAAATCTAGCCCAATGTACAGCACCGCAGTTGTCAAGTTATTTTGAAAGGGTTCGAGGACAGAAAAGAGTGGAAGGAGGAGCGGAGCTTGGTGAAAGACGCCTCCATCGTAAGGAGGGATATTGTGAGTGTAGAGGAAGACTCCTTCGAGCACTACAGATATTAGGTTAGTCCAAGTATTATGGCCGTGGTTCAATTGCGTGTCGAGCTTACGTCTCTCGTAGCTAGAAACTGGAGTAGAGATCTCCACTCGATTCGTAAGAATGGTAGGAAGGGATGGAAAAGCTATGAACAAAATAAGCCGGATGGCAATAGCAGTGCCGAAGATCAAGGCTTTCTGTTTGTCCATGGCTTAAAGCTGATGCTACTTCCAGTGCATGTTGAATGTTGTGCAGAATTGAAGTTGAAGGGACAAGTTCGCATTTAGTTCAAGTTGCCAGCAACTCGGGTTTCACGCGGTCATGTGATTGGGCGTTTTGTTGCTTCATCTTCTTCTGCCAATTAGAGCCTCTTCACTTCTTTCTCACCTAGGTCTCACGACTTTTTCAGTGCTGTGCGTTTGCGGAATTGGTCGAATTTCCTTAAGAATAACTAAAGATTTTAGGCTCATCAAATGTCTATCAAGCAACTAAATGCCCGGAAACTAGATGAAGCGACTCAACGCCGTCAATCTGGAGATGGATGTTTGAGCGAGCAAGTCGTAGGAAGCTTATCTCTACACAAAGCCGGTCGAGATTGGATCTTGTGCCAGCAATTGACTACTGGATCCGCTGAGAATCTCAATTGATGATATGAGACCCTCGGTATCTCCACAGCTCGCTTGCAGTCGAGCCACTCGCTTTACAATACTGACCATCGGTGCTAATGGTCAAGTATCCCTTTCCAGAAAAGAGTCAGTTCAAGATCTGTCATTTATTCTGCCTTCCAATGACAAAGCGACGGGAAGATCATCTAGTCGTCAGCCCTATGACATATCCACGCAATTCGTAGTTGCCTCTCACCTCAAACATCTTTCGGCCGAAATTCCATCGAGAATTGGTGCGTCCTAATATATTCTGTCGATTATTATAGGCCATTACTTTGATGCCTATGATAGATCAGGAGAGCTTCCTGGTAGTATTGCGTCAGATCTTAGGACTGTTAGTCCGTCTAATCGTCTCACCACTGCAGGCCTCGGCTTCATGAGAGCTGTACGCCAACATGTGTAAGACTATTTCAACTTCGCTATAACAACGATGATAAACCAAAGCGTTGAACAGATTTGAACCTCGTATTTGGTTGTCATATTTTCTCCTGTCCTCGTTTTGAATTTCATCATGGCTTCAATAACCTCCAATATTCCTTTCTGGCCTACACTGTTTCTCGCGTCGGCAACGGAAGCTTTTATAATTACGTTTGCAATACCCAAATATTTGCCTCACAGCCCTTTCGTATGGTCCTTTGTTCGGACGATCGCAGTCAACCTCTTATTCTTCGTCGTGTACCGAGTACTCATCTATCCATTCTTCGTTAGCCCATTACGGCACCTCCCACGACCTAAAGGCGGACTGCCTTTCGTCGGCAATGGATTAGTACTGTTCGCCAAACCACCTGGACAAGATTTCTTGAAGTGGGTTACTGAAATCAAAAATGACGGACTCATCCATTTCCGCGGAATACTTCACCGAGACATTCTTCTACTCACTAGCCCGAAATCCCTCGCCGACGTACTGGTACAGAAATCTTATGACTTTGAGAAGCCTATAAGAGTGAGGGACTTCTTAAGACGTATCTTGGGAAATGGCTTGATAATCACTGAGGGCGATGAGCACAAGTTCCAACGAAAACACATCATGCCGGTATTTAGCTTCCGTCACATCAAGGGTAAGGACCACATGTTTCTGTCGTTGTGGTTTCTAAGCTAACTGGATTTCTAAGAGCTATATCCGATGATGTGGAAGAAGGCTGTTGCTCTAACTGAAGTTGTAGCAGCAGAGGTCAAAGAATCTGCTGAACCTGGAAGCGATGAGAAAGACCTACATGCAGTTGTCGAAATCAATCACTGGGCGAATAAGGTGACAATGGACATAATCGGTGTCGCAGGTCTGGGTCGAGAGTTCAACGCGTTGAAAAATTCAGACGACGAGCTTATCCAGAACTATGAAGAAATCTTGGAGCCAACAGCGGAGAAAGCAGCCTACTTCGCATGTCAGATCATTTTTGGACCAATCATCTTGAAGACGCCATGGAGGATGAATGAACGTCTAAGGGTAACAACTGGAAACCTTAACAGGATCACCAGTCAGCTTGTTCGCGACAAGCGTGAGGCAATCAAGGCAAATGCGGATGAGAATTTCGATATACTGTCGGTGCTCATCAAGTCGGATGACTTTTCAGACCAGGAATTGGTTGACCAAATGCTGACATTCCTTGCCGCTGGGTAAGTCTTCTCTTGCCATTACTTTCGAGCCATACTTACCATCTGCAGTCACGAGACAACGTCATCTGCTTTCACATGGGCGACCTATCTGCTTGCGACACATCCTGATATCCAGACTCGCCTGCGTCAAGAAGTCCGAGAAAACATTCCCTCTAGCCCAGATCCCGAGGTTGAACTCGCACAATTGTTAGAATCTCTTCCTCTTCTCAATGCCATCTGTAATGAGACCCTGCGCCTCTACCCTACAGTCCCAATCACGGTCCGGGATACCGTTCGGCCAACGACCATCAACGATACGTTCGTCCCGGTAGGCACGCAACTTATCATTAGCCCTTGGGCTATCAATAGATCACCCGAGCTGTGGGGAGAGAATGCGTCCAAGTTTGTTCCGGATCGGTGGATCAATGAAGATGGGAAGCCAAACAACAATGGTGGTGCGGAGAGCAATTATGCGATCACAACATTCTTACATGGGCCGAGGAGTTGTATTGGTGGCAACTTTGCAAAAGCGGAGCTACGCTGTCTCCTGGCAGCCTTTGTGGGTGCATTTGAAATGGAATTGGGCATGCCGCAGGAGAAAATTATCCCGGCAGGCGTCATCACGACGAAACCGAGAGATGGAATGAGTTTGAAATTGAAGCTTTTGAAATCATGGTAAACTCTCTTCTGCTTAGTATGTGGTGGAAATTGGGCTACTGTTAGACTGCATGAATCGTAGGCGTATGGGAAGACAACCTAAGACCTTTGAAGAACGCCCCATCGCTATTCATATATTGAAAATATCTGCAAGGAGAATATACAGTAATGATAACGACTTATTAAACAATGTCACAGGATATTGTATGTCGCATTCTAGAGTGTCCGGCGAGGCTGTGACTTTGAATATCCGTTGCACAGTTGACTCTGTGGAGACAGTAGATGATAAAGCTGTCCGTTACCAACAGCGAATTGCGAAGAACTTCTTAGTTCCTATGAGTGCTTGAATTTCTGTCCAATCGACATCACGATAGTGCATTTGAGGCAGCCTGCACGGAATGGCGAAGTTTGTGGAATAACTATACAATCTTGCAAAGAACTAGACCAGTAGCGAACCTTCCGTGCATGCTGCGACTGCTACCGCATTGGCACATCTATTGTAAAGAAGTAGGGTATTGGCGTCAGACTCATTTGCATTCAGGACCAAGACATGAACATGCTGCAGATGTTCGGTCTCTAGCTAGATCCGCCTACCGTTGCCAGCTGAAGGCTGTTAGACCGTATGTGCTTCCTCACCATGTCAATTCCAACGGCCTACTCTCTCCTGTGCTGCTACGAGTAGTTGCGACTTATGCTTGTTGTCCGCCATCCAAAAGTGATGATTTATGAAAAGTAAAACGGCTCCATCCTGGCTTGAAAATCTTGCATACTCCATTCCCTTTCTCTGTGGTTACCGCGTCCACATCCACCATGGTATGTCGTGGCACGGATTCCATTCCTGGCACTCTTAACGCTGCCGCGTGGCTGTCTGCCTCCTCCCATCCCGGCGTCGCTTGTTCTGACGCTCCCGATTCTGTCTCATCTATTCCATTTTCACCGGCAGTGCCCTGCAAGTTCTTTTGTGCGGTTTGGTTTGTCCCTCATTCCGTAAATTTGGGGTTGAGAGAGTGCCTCTTGGTCTTGAGCTTTTCCTTTCGTCGACTCCCGATCCACCAAAAAGCCAGTATAGCAATGGTGAGTAGCACCACCATAATGCAATAAATCCAGAACCGACCATTAACAGTTGAAGTGGAGACTCCGTTGTCCCATTTAAAGAACGGCATCTGAAAAATAGTTGCTACGGCGGTCGGCGGCAGAAAAACCATTGTCACAAGAGCAATCGTCTTCATCGAATTGGCATCACGTTGAGCTGCTTCGGCAAGAATTTTAGAGTCTCGAGCGAGCGTGATGCTTACTTGCGTGTCTTCCTGCGTTATAAGATAAAAGATCTAGATTGCAGTCAGCTCAATCAGCATTGGTAATAAGAGTCGCAGGCTCTATACCGCTGACACCTGGGCGTCAACTCTTATTTTATTTTCCCCAATATCAAGTGCGAGATTCTCCATTCTATTACGGAGTATTTCAATAATGTGCTTCAATATACCCGTGCCCTGATCTCTTCTCGAGTCTGCTTTGCTGGTCTGCTCACGGCGGGTGTCGAAGTCTTGCAGGTATATGTCAATGTCATTAAGCGTATTCATCGAGAACTTCAACTCCTTCTCATGTCTCGCTAATAAGCCTTTGATACCTGTAATCTCGGCGGATAGCTTGCGGAGATCGCCTGGTGCCTCTTCATCTGTAGTTTTGGTATGGCTGTCATAGCCAGTCGTTCGTTCTATTGCCAGGATCTTGAGATGCTGAGCACAGATGATGACCTCTTGAGCATGTTCGGCTAGCCTTAGCGCAGCTATGGCTGCGTAAAAATTATTTTGAGTGGCTGGTCCGTTGTGAACTTCTAGCATGCAGCGCATATCGTGCAACCCTCTTTCATGGGTCCAGACTATCCCTTGGGTTCTGGAACAGGAATAGTCATATGAGGCCTCGAGGACCACATAGTGCCACAGTTTGATACCGTATAAGTGAAGCTGTCGAAACTCATCCTTTAGGTCATGGTGCTTCACGAAACCTTCATCTTTGATCATTCCGAAATATTCATGGACATCATTGACTTTGAACTGCTCGATGATCACACGTAAGCTGGCTTCTGAGATGCTGGATTGTATCCTGGGATAGCCCCAATCCGTCTTGACTAAAGCGAGCTGCATAGTAACATGATGGTCTTTGCCTAGCGGACATTCGTGGTTGTTGTTGAGCCACCACTCCAAGCTGGCAGGCGGGACTTTGTGAATTCGATCCCCGTATACGACCGTGTCTGCGTGATAGCACAGCTCGAGTATGGTTATTTCCGCGGAAGGGTCATCGCAAACATCGTGGGACCAGACAGAAGTAAACTGTTTGTCAAGCTTCTTGCGTGCCTTTACAAAATCTTCCATGACCGCGAGAAAGCACAGTATTGATGAAACTAGAATAAGTGAGGCTTTTGGGACTAAGAGAAACGATCTGAGAACCAATCTGAGAAGGAAGAACAAGAGCTGATAAATGCAACCAGCGGTGAAGCTCAGGCTGAGGGTGAACTTCAAATGACAGATAAGATATGGATTCAGCCTTGTCGTTCCGAAACTGTGTTAAAGCTTCGACTTTAGAAGACCATGGTAGTCGAACATCCGGGTAAAAGACACCTCGACAGCCAGGTGTCGAACGGTATGGACTGCACAGATGCGCTCTTTTTCTTTTCAGAATTTTCCTAGTCAACGTGAAGTGCATCAAGCAGGTAATATAAAAGATACTTCACCCCATCATCTTTCTGGCGATGATAAGTGTGAAGATAAGAGCGTGAAAACCACAGACGCCACGCGGTGTGCCGATGGCACACGGTGCAGTGAAACGTATCGTAATAGGTGCCTGTATGAAAGTGCATGAAACTTGTCCGCATCCAATCTTCTTATCTGAAGCGGCAAATACATCATTTTTTTTATCATACCGGTCAAAATGCAGGGCGTGGTACCGTGACAAGGCTGAAGAGTGACACAACCAACATGGGATTGGAGTTCGTCATTTTCGGAGCGAATATAACATTGTCTCGTTCCGAGTTTCGAGAAGAAGAGCGATTCTCCTGTGAGATGGGGGACCATCCTCATTCAAGCCTTTGGTAGGATGTCGAAGCATACAAAGAGAGAGAAAAGTTAAGTTTAGTGAGTACAACGAAGGAAAGTGAAGGGATCATGGTAAGGAAAAGAGAAGGATAGGAAGGAAGCCTCTTGGAGAGACGACGGACGAGCCATGCCGGAGACACTGGAATGGTGGTGCCATTTCTTATTGCATGGGCAGATTTACCGCCGAAAACAGCGTCAAAAACCGCTGAACACGGAGGTCAGCCTGCCATCAAGTCGTTTAAAGCGATATGAGATGGTATGATACCAAGATTCACATCAACTTTCACATTCATGGGTTAGGCGAAAAGCCACAAATCTCGCCGTCGATAATCTACCCGAGCTAAACAGAACTGTGGCGGAAGCCACCTTTAGAATTGCTGCGGTAATTAGCAAATTCGGTCTTGATTTTAAGCTCGAGGCTGTTGTCAAAAGACCTAATGCCAAGCTGTACGAGTCGAGATTTTTCTCACAAAACTTCAAGTACGGTAAATGACAGGTGGTTCATTCGATAAAATGTGACAATAACAGTGCATCAGACACACACGCCAAAGTCCGTGAATAGCAAAGGCGTATTACTAGGGTTTGTCAGAGAGTACTTTCCTGTCACTGACAGTTTTACACCGTGTGCGAGATAGGCTTCAGGTGCAACGAGAAGGTTTTATGGTGACACGAATGCTGTGCGAGGACAATTGATTTTGACGCCGACTTTATTTCGTTGCATGTTTGCATTCTGAGAGCTCCTGTTGGTTTATCGTCCAACCTATCCGCACGGCCAAGATCTTCTCAACCCGCTCATCTACGGCTCTGACGGCGAAGCGATCCGTGAGTCGGCTGACAATATCTCCGTAGAGTGTACCCAAAGACCGAATTCTCCGAAAAGAGATGATGACATCTTTAGCTAGACCTCGAATAGGCAAAGGCAACGATATCAATAAAAGCCTGACACTGTTCCTGAGTCGAAGCGAATCATCTTCAGCCCCTTTTGTTGTCTGACGATCTTCCAAGAACAAATTCAATGAAATCTTGCAGGTCGGTTGTGGCGGAATACAGGAGATTCGCCGCGTGTTTCACTCGCCTCGTGTCGCCGTTCCCCTTCCAGGTTCTACTGCCAGTTTTGTACTCGCCTAGCAAGCTATCACCAGACTTGTGAGCTCGCCATTCGGTCTAGGCGCGCCACCAACTGCATTCACCCCTGAACGGCGGCCCTTCTCTAGGCTATTTCCAATGCGCTGGCGCAGCACACCGCGCTTCACTTTCGTAATCTGGGGAAGTGATGCCGATCTGTTAGAATAAAACCACCGCCATGCCGGCCTGGTGTGTTGATGGGGCAGGTTACGCTCTCAACCTTGCCGTTCGCTTCCATGAAGGGTGCAACTTGATTGCCACCCTCGACCAGCTCTCGCTGACCAAATGGTTTGGAATCGTAGATCTCGAGCTCGGCTCTATTCGGAGGATGGAAAATGGCCCCGCAAGTTCGGGTTCAGACTGGTACAGAGCGTGCTCTGCTTCGTTGCAATCGGTTGCGGGGCATCAACACTCGCTACTTCTGCTCAAAATGAATCATTAGAATCGGGAATACGTACTGTAGCCGTATATCTTCCTGCCGTAAGTGTTAAACCTCCACTGGACTTTTGACTCTGGCGCTTACACAAACAATAGGTTGCTCTCACCATCATATGGAACTCACTATGGACCGCATATCTTATTTGGAAGGCCAGGCCCTTCAACAGCGGCTTGTCTTGCATGTTGCATTTTTTCTTCACCATTGCCTTCGTCATTGTCGGACCATACACAACTGCTACACTTAACCAAGTATACCAGAAAGCTTTAGCGAATTCGTCTTCGCTGAGCCAAGCCATAATCGCCCTAATAGGTTGCATCTTTACAGATGTAATCGCGCTATGTCACTTAATACTCTTCTTTTGGTGCCTTGGTGATTCAGCCTTCGGATTGAAGCCTCGTCCTGATTCACCAGCTAAAGAATTGGAGGAGTCGCAACCCAAGGGAGCTCGTATATCGAAACCCATCTCAGTCATCAAGAATCCACCTCCCGCATCTGACACCGAGAAAGCTATGGTGGAAGCGAAGGCCGCAATATTAGGTGAAAAGCGACCACCTGCAGTATCTGACGAAACGCGATCATCTCTGTCTTTGTCAATATTTGGAGAGAAGCACGAGATGCCACGAGTCTCAGTGGGTGAGGTTAAGGCTGGCACTCTGGCAGAACATTCTCCAATTACGTCTCCTCGAATGTCTATGCACGAATTTAAGTCGAAGGTTAACCCTGTCGGTACAAAACCAGCAACTTCGTCTCCTCTCCGCCAAAGTGCTGTAATCTCTCCTCGCTCGGCATCTCCTTTGAGCACTTCCAGAGAGTTTCAACAACAGTTTCCGAGATTGTCTCAAGACCTTAATAGTCTACCAACGAAGCGGGTCTCCGCGCCAGTGCCGCCTGATCCGCCAGCGCAAAACTCAACATCAAAGCATTCTTCTAGGAGGCTGTCGTGGCGCCTGAGAAATAGTCGAAGTCAGGGAACTTCCCAGCCGAGTAGTCCGGAAGCTTCACGTCGCTCATCTCAACAGCAACCTCCACATGCGAAGCCTGATTTACAGACATTTCCCTCGGAGAAATCTACTGGGTCATCTGCACTAATTGGACCATCTTCGATTCCGCCATCAATACCGACACCCAAGCTTCCTGCACCTGAAGGATCCCCGAAGGCCGCCAACATCTCGGTTCCACGTGATCCTAAATTACCAACACCAACTTCGACCCCTCCGCCCTTGTCATCACGAGCTCAAAGTCCATCTTCTACGACTACCGGCCCACGGCCAAGACCCTTCAGTTGGCGTGGCTCAGCGGATGTGATTGAGGTCGTCAAGATGCGATTGGAACCTCTTCAATCGCAAACAGTACAAACTCCACCATCCATAGAGTCTCAGCCACCAATGATCAACGAACCTTCGTCTAACACTCCCGATTCTGGCTTTGTCGCTGAAGCTGTCTCAGCCAATCCACCCGAGCCAGTCTTTTCTCGAAACTCAGAATCTCCAACCATACGGTCTCGAGCTTC
>Ga0335072_10003191_pt1 | contig 24800 bp, 25 predicted proteins | sample Lox_Sample_21_FD_206725 | JGI IMG/M metagenome (GOLD analysis project Ga0335072, IMG submission 206725) | Soil microbial communities from Loxahatchee National Wildlife Refuge, Florida, United States - Lox_Sample_2.1 | ecosystem: Environmental > Terrestrial > Soil > Wetlands | place: USA... | reverse complement strand
TTCGACATCCCATTCCTTAGCTCTTTCCTCCCATTTTTGAACTTTTCGCGCTACGTAGACATCAAAAGGCAGTTGCTTCGCCATAAATCTTTTTTTCCCTGCGAGTGTAGGAGCTTTCCTTAGTAACTCCACTGCTTTTTCTCTGTGGGTATCCGCAGCCGTAGGGTCGGAGACTTTCAGATCGCGGTACATTTCTACATGTGCAATACCCGCAATGCTATATCACTTTGAATCAGCTGACCGGTCCCATATGATATGAAATGAATTAGAACTTACTATGTATACAGAGAGTGGCTCCAGTTATTGAGCTTTATACACTTCAGGAAGCTTTGCGCGCACAGTGAGTAGTCGTGAATCCACATGGCATTCAATGAAAGCTCAAAGGTGCCTAGGGCCTTAACCTGCTTCATTGGACTGTTATCAAGTTCCTTCAGTACCTCAATTGCGCCTTTGAGGTTTTTCTTTCCGGACTGCATGCGTGCCTCCTCGAGACGCCACAGACGAGAATTTGGATAACGTGCCCGCATGTCCTCAAGAAGAGCTGCACATTTTACTCTTGGAAACCCCGTCAGGTTGTCATCAGTGGCTTCTGTGTCTTCAAGAATGATATCACTGAAGCCGACTAAGCCATTGTAATAGCCCAGGAGCACCAGACCGCTAACAGCAGCATTAATATTAGGAAATTTTGTTGATTGCCAAAGCATGCGGATGCCCCTGTCACGGTCGCCTTTGAAGCCAATTATCGAAAGTAACTTGCTAAAAGCAGGCGGGACCATAGAGATGATAAGAAGCAGAAGGCCATAGCAGAGATTAGTTCCGGAATGAATATAGACGTCGATTGGATGGGAGAAAATATCAGCATCCGAGTCCAGGTTGATATTTTGTCGCTTTGACTGTGTAACAGGGTTCATGATTGTTTCGGGCTCAGAACTCTCGGGGGTGATATCGATGCTCAAAGAAAGGTCCTCCATCTTTTTGACCGTGTCCTCGTTTGTCGTCACATGGCCAAGGTAATTGGCTGGTGTCTGAGCCCCTGAATGAGCTTCGTCCGCGTCCACAAATTCCAAGTCACTATCATCGGGCGAGTCTGATGGTTTATGTACAACAACGTGTTGACAGGTGACCTCATCCTCAATTTTCGGTTTACTGGCATTCCTTGAGATTGATGCAGTTCCATTTTCCGCCAGCACATTATCATCAAAGCCACCCGGCATAACTTTCTCTCCATTTTGCAACGAAAGCGAAGCCTTGCTGCCAGTAGTCAAGCCGTCTTTCTGCATCATATACCTATGCTCTATTTCCATTATGCCATCCAAAGTCATGAATGCTTTCCTCATCTTATAGAATCCCTTCATAGCCTCTATCAAATTCTCACTTAGAACAGCCACCACCGCACTCATCAACATTGCCTCCGAATAGCATAGAGCAAACTCGCTGCCAGCAGGGTATATCTTCGATTGAAAGCCTACAGTATCTTTCTGGGCCCTCTTCATATCTGCCCATGTTGTATTTTCCGCATCTGCAAGTCGCTCCGTAGCCGCTTTCATAATCTCAGGTTCGAAACCAAGAAGAGCACGCATGAAAACCGTGACACCGAGGCCAAGTTTGCTGAAAGAGGTATTGGCTGTTCGTAGTTCTTTTTCTGCACCCTCAATATTCTCCTCGATGATCAACGAGGCAGCGCTTAGCGCTTGGGCGAGATACTCGGCCTCCTCCGTGGCATTCATGGACTGCGTGTGCGTAAGAGCACTCGCCCTTGCAGGGCCTCGCAACCACGACCCTAACCTGCTCATTGTAGCAATTGGAAACTAGAATAAGGCGGAGGACGTGTCGGGGTAAATCGAGGGAGAGAGGCACGAGGGGGTCCAATGCCGTCGAACTGGGGAACAAAGACGAGCGATAGAGAATATGTACCTCAAGAATTATTGCAAGTATATGAAAGAAGGCATTACTTGGGTACTCAAGAGCAAGAATGAAACAATTAACAAGGAAAACAACAAGAAAGCTGCAAAGGTCAACAAAATAAAAAGGAAACATTTGACAGCCAGGAGGTTATCAAGGCTGTCTCATGTCAGCGCTTTTTGCAACATGTGCAAGCCCCCAGCACGGCTCCAAACCATCCGTCATTAGAGTACGTCAGGCACCCAGTAGTGCGGAGACTTTCAAGTGGGGCGCAAACGCGGCCCTGGAAAACGCCCGACTTCAGTGCCCGCTAGCACCAATCGGATTAGGCGCCGCTACATTTCTCGATGCTGTTCAACCAAGAACAAGCTTTTAAGCACCCAAGGTAGACAAAACAGCTCCGCCAACAGCAGGAACCGCTACGAAGACCTTCACGGCCTCCTCTGCCCGTCCGACCTTTCACCATGTCCGCAGCTCCCGCTTCGAGCGCAGTGCCTACTGCAAAGGCCACATCTACTGATGCAGCGACTGCGCCTCCAAAAGACCAGAAGCCTGCCGCGGCCTTGGAGGAAGATGATGAGTTCGAGGACTTCCCTGTAGAAGGTGCGTTTCGGGCCCTCCATCTCTCTGGCTCTCATTATTCTGCCAGTTCTGCTTGGATCGTGGAAAGGAAAGTTGAAGAGAAAGCTAATGATTCTCTGATTGCTAGATTGGACGCAAGACGAGACGGAGGTGCAGGGTGATAATACGCATTTGTGGGAGGAGAGCTGGGATGACGATGATACGAGTGAGGATTTTTCGGCACAGTTGAAGTATGCTTGTCACCCCGGGCCCGTGTAAGTTAGATGATATACTGACCCATGTTCTTTAAAGAGAGGAGCTGAAGAAGGTCGAAGCGAGCAAAAAGCGGTGATGAAACATATTGGAACGGAGACTGTCAAGCCCAAAATTCTGATAAACGGCTATGGGAGACTTTATACAAATAGACTACGGTTGTGCGTAACTTGACTTGCAGAAGTATGGCTATCACCACTGCTATTTATCTCCTGATGTGAATACAGCTATAGCCATGTCCCTCAGCGTATATGGCATCCTCCACGTCCCATCAAAGGCTCGAACTCCTCATACGACCTTAAAGCGATCAGACTTCCGTCACAAGCTGCTGCCAAAGCCTACTTACTCGACAGAGCCGTGACACCGGGGAGTTCTTTGCCTTCTAGAAGCTCCAGCGACGCTCCACCACCTGTGGAGACGTGGCTGAGCTTATCCTCGACGCCATATTTCGCTGCCACGGTAGCGGTATCACCGCCGCCAATGATGACAATCTTGCCATTCTGTGCTGCATCAACTGCGCAGTTAAGAGTAGCTTCGGTGCCCGTTGCAAAGGCATCAAATTCAATCACGCCAGGGGGGCCGTTCCATAGAATAGTTTTGGCCTCATTTATCGTCTCTTGGAAGAGCTTGATACTCTTTGGACCACAATCCAGACCCATCCATCCATCTGGAATACCTTCTTCGTCCGTAGCTGTGCCCGTATTCGCGTCTGGTGCGAACTTATCCGCCGTAATGTAGTCAACGGGTAGGACCATCTTGACATTGTTCTTCTTAGCTTTCTCAACCAAGTCTCCTACCGTCTTGCTACCGGCCTCGTCAAATAGACTGTTTCCAATCTTCACATTCTCCAGTGTCTTCTTGAACGTGAAAGCCATGCCACCGCAAATGATTAGGCTATTAACTTTGCCGAGGAGATTGTCAATCAGTTGAATCTTGTCAGAAACCTTGGCGCCGCCCAAGATGGCGAGGAATGGTCGTTGTGGGTCTTCGAGAGCTTTGGCGAAGTACTCCAATTCTTTCTTCATGAGGAAGCCAGAAGCTTTCTGGGGAAGATCAATGCCGACCATAGAGCTGTGGGCGCGATGAGCGGTTCCGAATGCATCATCTGCGTGGAATTATTAGATCAGCTTTGCCATGTTAGCATTGTGTATGGCCAACTTACTAATATAAACATCTCCCAGCGCTGTCAAACCCTTTCGGAACTCTCCGACCTTCGCTTTATCCGCCTTGACCTTCTTTCCCTCGGCATCCTTGTAGCTGCCCTCTTCTTCAGCATGGAACCGGAGGTTTTCCAGTAGCACGACCTCTCCACCGCTAGCCTTGTTAACAATCTCCTCAACCTCTGGTCCAACGCAGTCAGGTGCAAATTCGACCTTCTTGCCAAGGAGCTTCTCTAGCTCTGGGACAACTGGCTTGAGAGAATATTTGGGATTGGCTTTGCCATCTGGCCGCCCGAGATGGGACATGAGAATTACGGCCTTGGCGCCATGGTCGATTGCATATTTGATCGTTGGGACGGCACCGGCGATACGTTGATTATTGGTGACCTTCTTGTCGGAATCAAGGGGGACATTGAAATCCACCTATCTTAATTGTTAGTTGAAATCTAACCCCGAGCATGTTTCGAGACGCAAACTGAACCGGACTCACCCGTATCAAAACCCGCTTGCCCTTGAGGTCGACGTCTGTGATTGAGAGCTTATTGGAAAGAGACATTTTCGCAGTCTAATAGCTTCAGTTTCAATAGATAAGATGATTGATTGCTATAGGCTTAGAGTGTTAAGTACTTTGCAGAATGTATGATTGTCAATGGATGATGGGCAGTTGTAAAAGTAAAAGCTTAACCCCTCCAAGGATCCTGGTGGGGTTGCTTTTTAAGCTCAGACCACACAGGCAACATATGACGCACCCGATTATTTCTCGTTGTGGAATATAACATCATCAGGGTAAAATCACTAAATGAGAAGCTTCATAGGTTTAGTATTTCATGATTTCATAGGCTGAGCGATTGTAACTCTGTGGCAAGTGTACATGCGATAGGAACGCTTCAATGCCAAAACTTTCCCTTTACTCCGACCGAGTTCTCTAGCCAAGAGGCCTCATGATGTATAGCCCGAACTCCATATTGATTGCCAGTAATCGCAGTCCTATGCAATAGTCCCATTTCCCCACTTCATCAAAATACAGCCGCAATCTTCAGACTGTAGAGTCTATAGGTGGAGTGGTGGAGATTCTGGGACCGAACGAGCTTCCGTAGCGTCCTCGGCAGCATTGGTGAGGGACAGATATGCAGTCCACGCAATCCCGACGCTCGATACAAAGGGCTAGTAAGACTAGTCAGTATGATAGTCATACTGAACAGCGGTGAAATGAACTAGGCAACTTACCACTTGAAACTGAATTGGAAGGACACGGAAGTTGAGAAGCTGTACTGCAGGCCATACCATGAAGTTGGCTTTGAGCGTAGGCACGTACATGTCCTGCAGCTTATAGATAATGGCCCGTCTTCCGCCTCCCTCTGCAATGGTCATGACAGTAAAAAAGAACGCAATGCCTAAAGGCGAGTGGTTAGTCTCAGATACTTCATGGACTGCTGCGGATGTGACTATGACGTACCAACAGGCGCAAAGATCAACTGGTCACAAGCAACTCTCTTGATTGTTGGCCCGAGTCCGCTCGCCTTCGTGATGGGGAAGGATCTCTGGAGAAACTGGAACCACTTGAGCTGCACGGGAGCCATCATGAATCCATATCCCACGAAGCGTGCCAGTCGTTCGAAATCGAATGGAGGCGGTAGTACTTTTGAGTCTGGAATGAGCTCTCTGGACTGGGGTGCGTTCTTGGTATCCAATTCATGGATCTCGATCGCAAAGGTGTCATCTTTCACGCCACCTGGCTTCCGTACCGCTCGCTGCCGGACTGCAGTGATGGCCTGGGCCACGGTGTCTGCAACACCACTGAGGGTAGCATTCGTAACCATCATGGTAATCACTACGTGAGACGTCAGCATCATCAGATCGGGATCGAAGGTTTCGAAGAGCTGCTTACTTGGATGAGCGGTATAGTACGAGTTGAACTTCGCTGTTATCCTCGCTATGATAGCCATCTCGAGAAGTAGTACGATTGTGTGAAGGAGAGGCTGTTGGCCGGCAGGTCTTGTGTCAGTTTAACTTTCTCCCACAAGAGAGTACACATAAGGTAGATATCTTGAAAGGACGCTAATAGTTCACTTACGATAGTGCCATATATGTATTTGCTGTTGATGGCTCTTAAGAAACGTTGCCTTTGAATGTCGAAACCCATGTCTATCAAATTTATAAGGAGATGGGGAGAATAGATCAAGGGTAGTAGTTCGTAGCCAGAGCAATGACGACAGAGGAGAACTTAGGGCAATCCGCCAAGAAATGGGATCGGTGACGGGATGGCTTGTGCGCCTCCACCTAACCGCTCTTCTTATATTGCTGTCGTTTGATGCACAATGGAAGGTGCAGATAATGACGTTGTTCTAGATGGCGCTTATATATACTCCGTATTGAGGGTGTCGAATCTAGGTTCCAGTTGTTGGCCGCGGCTGATCTGTCTTGTTTTAATTCGCACGCCCCGGCGTTGGCCGCTTGTGTGGCGCAGGACATCCATGTATAGCACGAACTACGTCTGAGTGACCTCTACTTTCTCTTTACTCCATGTAACGAAAAGGGTTGCTACAAGCTATGAACACCATCTGAAATCACCCTTGGGCATAACCATACGCCTATCAAATTATGGGTAGAAGCAGCCGCTCGTCAATGTCCTTTAGTTACTCTCACAAAAACATATCCACCGAACTCCTCGAGTGACCCCATCATCTGTGGATACGCACTGAAATCCACTGTAAACAGAATAACATCGGTGCAATTGCTTCCCAAACTTGTGTTGTTCAACCAAGTATGTTCCTAATAGTGAACGCCTCCGCCGAGTCCATAAGGAACTCCCTTTATAATATTGATAACATCATCCACCCCTGATTGTGTGCCCTTGAATGTCGTAAGGAATCTCAGGCTCCGATGAAGTTGGGATGGGTTCATACTGCCCTTGCTTATGACTCAATGTCAATATATCCGAAGGAATGAATTTCTTTCCTTGCAATCATAACAGTAACATGGATATTATAACATATGGCAAGGGTTGGTAGCTGAAGGCAGATAGATGTTTGTATGCTTAGTTCCCTCTGAACTGCAGCAAAGAAGTTCCAAGCTTGGTATGTGTAATCTTCTTCAATGTCTTCACTGCCGTATGACGATCATTCATTGCCCTCTAACCGTCTGCTATACAAGTTGGGGGCTCTGAATTTTGCCTATAGTGGGCAATCGACGAAAAGAGGAAGTGGTAGGAGGCAAATGTTTGAACGGCGCATTTCGCATACGAAGTCGCGTGTTAGAAGTGTAATATTAGATGACTAGGACAATGCTCATGACATGCGAGTCTTACTTGTTTTGCGTTGCTTTTCAAGCCCGATATTGATAAGTAGCCTTCTGTTAGAAATTCGAACTCAACTGTCGCTCTAGCGCTGTTCTGCGCTAGTACAGGGCTTGTCCTTTCCGTGTCGATGGTATTCGCACTTCGACAAGCGATCTGGATTTGTAGGCGTTTTTGTTCCCCGGTTGACCATAATAGTGAATACATCAAGCGAGAAATCGCTGATGTTTGCAAGGCGTCTCAAATCCTCTTCGGTATTTTTTCCATTGTTCGTTAAGAGTTCATATGCGAAGCCTGTGGACATGTATGACCTAAGAGCTGCGCCCTGAGAAGTATTGTTGTAAGCCAGACAGATACTGTCTGCGCGAATGCTAACTCCTGTGAATCCATCTATGATCGTATCCATGGTGGAGTCTGCCAGCACATCGATACAATATTTGTCTGCAAAGCAGTATAGTTTAATCCGGTTCCACATAGAACCGTCCTTGGAATTCACGGTCGTTTTATCGATTTTATCAAGGGTGGCCCGGTAGAGCCACTTAAGAAAGGAGTCAAAGGTTTCAGGTTCATCCGCTGGCAAGTCAGCAGACTTCTTTGCAGCCTCCTCAAAGGCACCATTGAACATTCTGTCAAAGACGGGGGCGTCCTGACATAACAATTTCTGATGGATGCGGAAGCGTACGCGGTCGGGACCAACGTAGATATCCACTATGTCAGAGCCAAGAGTTCTATGAGATGTAAGCAAATCATCTAAATAGCAGAATAATAGTACACCTACTCGCGGAAAAGGTGTGGTTTAGTCATATTGGTAAAAGACGTCCTAGGCTTTGTTTTGAAGTTTTTGACGAGAGCTTTGTATTTCTGGTCTGTCCGAAGCTATTTATGCAAGCGAGGCTGCAAATGCGAAGCATGCGAGCTAAGTGGCAATGTAGTGACCAATCACCCCAGACTGGTCAATTACATGACTTATCCGCCAATATTTCTGAATTTTGCAAATAGGTTGACTCATTGGTCAATAAAATAGTTAGCTCGCTGTGGCGTTTAGTGACTTATCCTCCAATTGATGTCTGATATCAATTTCATTGTTGGCGCTTATTTAAAAGCCACTTTTTAGCCCCTACGAAGGTCTGTACTGTACCAAAAGTCATGGTGAAGGTTTAGCGAGTAAGCCCGTTGCAATGACTTGCAAGGGTTTCCGATACTGTTTGGCCAAGGTAGACAGTGAGTTCTTGAGATTGGTGAATGTAGCTGAGGTGCCGTAAGGTGGATAGAATGAAAAACCAAAGGTCGTTGTCTTCACACCATTGGCAACGAGAGCGCCGAACCATCGTTCCTGCAAAGTGGTGTTCCAGCCATCGTCGATGTGGATCATGACTTCAGGCATCATAACCCCAACATCAACTGCATCATCTACGCCCGCTCGTGCAGACTTATAAAGTGCTGCAAGATTCGAGAAGAGAGCCACAAGGGCGAACATTGGTTCGACGTCCACGTCGACTCTACCGAGGGCCAGAGCATACTATTACGGATCTCATTTGCCAAGGCAACATTTCCAAGATCAACACGAGCTTGCTTCCCTGACATAGCAGCGAAGGGTTTCCGCTAAGGGTCCAAGAGTCGTCGGCCAAGCTGCAGGTGTTGGCTGCTTCGTCGGGTCTGCCCAAGAATCGCTATAGACGGTTAGTATACGTAATAAACATTGTATGCCGGTAAGCGTGTCGCCAGATCCAGTGTGTATGGTAAGCTATATATGCCATCTAATAGATTCACCCAGATCCGCAAGCGGACGGAGTTCATGTCTCCGTCGCTATGTATGTCCTCGGCGGGTCTCGTCTCGTTTGCTTGATGTATCTTTTTATATAGATTCACCATCTTCTAGCATTTTCAGCCAGCTCAAGTCATGCCCTTTGAAGAAGTATCCAGTATCACAATCCTCATCCCTGACATGATTAGCGTGATTACCTATGAAACTTGTCGTCTTGAACGCACCTAGGAAAAGCCGTCGGGATTGCATGCGTTAAAAGCGGCAGTGACAACAAAAAGAGATATTTAAAATGCATGATTGTGTTATGAATTCGTATATTGAAAATGGAATCGAATGATCAGTTGCAAAAGAGATAGTGGCAATTGAACAGAACAAGCCCGACACGTCTCTGGTGTATAGACATTTATAGGCATTTTAAAATGAAGAACACTGTACCTTCACTCGGCGTCATTGCTCCGTGAATTGGATTAATCAGCTTAGTGATCTACCCCATCTGTTTAAAGCACCTGTCGATCTCGCATGGAAGAATTCGTTCCTATTGTCCGGCTCTCCATATCATCTGGAGAATGCGTGGTGCGGGTGACTACCGCTGCACGACATCAGTCGCGCGAATAGGAAAACGTGGCAGAAGAGCTTTTAGCCCATTGCTTAGAGCATGCTTGCCCATGCTGACAGATGTTGGTAAATGCTTCATTGCTTTTATTATAATCGCATGCGCTTGTCGTCCCTATGTTATGGCCCAGGGAATGTCAGATCCTGAATCATTGGCCACACCGTCCTAGGTATTTTTCTTACCCACGCTCGAGGTCCGGAGCCCACCATACACAGCTTGACTTTCTTTGCGAAACCACTCCTCCTTCCGTCGGGGCCTACCTGTGCTTATTACTCTTATACCATCATCCCTTGTATTTTCAGGAACGGCCAGTGTCGATCGGCCGGCAGCTCTATAGCCCCTCTCGAACTGTCGTGGTTCGAGGATATATATATCGAACTTGAGTTGGACTCATCCCGACCAGCATGCCATGGGCCGCGCCTTTGCTGGGAAGTGTGCTCCCTATGTCAACTTGTCAGTCGTTTTTATCAATAGCCCTGCAACACAACTTTGTTGCTCTATTCCAATTCTCGCCACGTCCCCACAGCATTAGCATTCTCACGACTCCATACCACACCTCTTTTCTTCCAATTTAAGCCTTACTTTCTCAACTCCAGCTCCAACTCCAACTGTATTCCCCCCATTGATATGTACTTCCTTGCCCAGGACAAGTTCCTGTATTTGTCCTCCACGTGCCCCTCCCTGTCGATCCAACAGCTTTCTTCTTTGCTTCCTTTCTCATCAAAATCGTCTCCTTCCTTGGACGAACGACCCGTATCCACCTCTACAACGTCTGAGTGATGAATGAAGAAGAGTGCTGGAACAATGACTAAAACGGCACTCACGTATTCGGCGATTTTGATTATGTTCTGGACGTCGATTTCGCAGTCTATCTTTCGTTGGCCATCTTCTAAATCCTCACATCATGTTTAGGTTAGAGAGATGATATTCGAGATATCCGAACGAGTAACAACGGTAAATGAATCCTCATGAGGCATACGGTCCCAGTTGCTACATATTTGAGCTCCAATCATGTTCTTGTCGCTGGATCCTGTACGCTCGCAATGTCCATGATGTCTCTTGCAATTGAAGAAGTTTGAAGAACGGTGGAAATACTATGCGACCACTAATGGGTTATAATCTCAGTCATCTTAGTCATGGTCTATTTCTATCATGACAGTATCGCAGCGGTATACGTAGTAGGCTAAGAAAGAAAAGAGGAAGAGAATGGAAACAATCAATCGAAAATGAATCATGTTTCTACTAGGAGATCTAACATATAGCTATAATGGTAATGATGCAGTAGTACTTTTTGACTGTCAGCAATATGCATTAATAAGCTGACTGGAAGGAGACATTTGATGGTTTCGAATGTTGTGCAGACATGGACATTACAAGAAGCCAGAAGGAAAGACAACAGTCTCTGACAAGGCAGGCGCAAAACATATGAGTTTGCGGTTTGAGTGTAGGAAAATTCTCTCATTGTTGGCTTATCATCATCCATGAACTTGTGGCAGATGAGTGCCGAATTGATGGGTATCCGCTGATATTGATACTAATTTAAGTATAACACGAGGTCACCCTGCTGTGCTCATGACAAGAATGACTACAGTCGTGTACAGAGGCGCAAGAAGATGGGCAAGCGACAGCGCTCATTAATCAATGCCTTCGCTCCTGTCCTATTGATCCAGGATTTCTCTGAAGTATGGTTCCGTCCGCGAACGTGTGACCCATGCTGGCCCATTCCTCGCTTAACATATTCTCAACATGGTTAGAAGGTAAATGAGATCTAGAACCATTTTCTGGGTTGCTGTCGGCTCGTGGCTGCATCCGCTGTTGCTGACATCTCTGATGCAACGCTCCGCTTACTTCTTGGGCTTGGGCTTCAAAGCTAGCTTGCAAAGCCTTCGAATCATACCAACGTTCACCATATGTTTTAAGCGTCTCAATGATCTGACCAATACAGTTAATGCTTCGATCAACGTTGTCCGTTCGCCCAAGGTTGGGTATAGGTGGTGTAGGTGGTCCACCTGCTATGGATGCCGTGTATGGCGCGATTGCATCTAGCAGCTGGTCAAAGCTGTCCGAAAGAACAGCCAGAAACTGGCTACCAATAAAATAAACCCGTAGAGCGTCGTGATACGTATAGAAAGCCGGATTTATTGGATCCTTGGAGATTGGGAATATCTTTTGCATGTATGATATGCTGTATTCAAAGATCAAGGTCTTGCCTAATTCCGAAACTGCTGGTACTCGACAAGATGGAGCCAAGCAGTACACATAACTATACAGAAGCTCAAGTTCGAAGAGCTCACGTATCGCAGGTGGCAATGTCTTCGGAAAGGATTCCGACCAGACCCGCATCTCATGACACATTTCCCAGATGTAGGTGGAGGATTGCTGAAGAGGATCTCGACTCGATTGGAAAAGCTCTTGGTACCAGTTTGATTGCGCTCTCCGAAGCTGAAAAAGGAGCATCGCTGCATCAAGTGCATGGGGCCCTGTTGGTGACCTTTCTACATCGGCTGGTTGTGGAGCAGAGACCATGGATGGGAAAGCGACGCTTGTCGAATCGTCAGTGAACGAAAATGATCTTGCATGAACCATGCTGATTGATCTTGTAATTATAAGTAAGGTATCTTCAATTGATTGTACAATCCATACTGACCTATCAAGAGAATACACGCAGTAAAATATCCTACGTCGAAGGTCCAGCGTCTTTTTGTCAGGTTGCTGCCCCTTAGGTGGATCCTGATGGAATCCCAGATCAACCACAGCTCGACATGCGAAACCGATCAGTTGCCAACTATCAAAGTGAGCAGGGTCCAACATGGAGTATTCTACAAGTAATATCAAGGCTTGAATTTGCGTTACGCGGCCTGTCATTAAGACCTTGTCAGCGTACTTTAGAGCGCGTGCAACCCATGTGACGCCGTCTTTGTAATGAGCATCACTGGAGCTTCGAGATTGCCCCATTGCTCCGATGCCAAGGACCATAAACAGCAACCAGTTTTCGAAATCCTCAGCTAGGCGGCCGTGAGTGTGGTAAACGGCATCAAGAGCGTTAAAGAGAGCAGTTTCTTGGAAGGCAGGGAGTAGTGAAAATACATTGTCAAGATAATATTGCACCAGAGCCATTGCAGCTGGTCTCGAGGGGAGTTGATTTGATTTTGATGATGGCATTGGCTCGTTGATGGATGCCGCTAGGATAAGTCGAGCGAAAGTCATGTTGGTTGTTGAGACCTCGAAGTCTCTAGTTGTGGCATTTACTGATCTTAGAGGGATTAGCATGTCAAGCGTGACTAGAGAGGTTTTGATAAAACGCTAACAAGAAACCGAAATCAGAGACAAGTTCGTTAACATCGGTCGTCTCTCGCTTCCTAGCCGCTTTGCCATGAATCGCAGCTCGAATAGTTGCGAGAGAGTCCTTGCGGTCAGCAGGCTCTGGAGGAGGAACCTCGCCATCATGCATGTTGACAGATGCCTTCCGCAACTTAGCATAAGCAATACGTCTCTCTAGTTTTTCAATACGAGATTCCAGGGAAGCAACATAGCTACAAGCGGTAAGTTCTGTGCATTTCAACAAGGATGGCTTAGCATACCTCCTCTCCTTTCCTTTCGCAAATTGGTCATTGGAACTAGAGCACTCGCTCTCGCGCCCCGTTTTTTCGCAGGCAGTGCACGCCGGTAGTTTGCCATCACACTATAATCCATCAATATTGATTCAAAGTATCGCCCAAAATACATACCTTAATCTTTGCAGCTCGACCTACAATAAGGTCAGAAAATTAATCGGGGATTGGGCAGCAGAACTTACAGCGTGAGCATGCGGCAACTGGCCGAGACACCCTCAGTAGAGGCATATCTGATCCGTGATGTCGACGCATCTTTAAATGCCCCTTCCCGAAACTTTAAAATGACAGGTATACACAAGATAAAACCTCTCACAATCCTGCGAAGAGTAATTTAATGCTACGATAAGTCAGTCAGGCGTGCATAGCAGCCACAAGAACACAACAACATGTAGAGGCAATGATCCAGGAACAGTATTGTCCTGCTCCTTCGATGGCCAGCAACTGTAAAGGTCAGGCCCAGCCCTAGCTGATAAGCTTATTCAAGAAAAGAGTGAGGGGAACAGACGAAAGGGTTTCAAAAAGGTAATGATTCGACTACACAACCTAAGGTCCTTAACATACATTGTGCCTGGCTCCCGTTTGAGCATTAATAAAACGATGTACAGACCAGCGGCGTGCCCTCGAGGTTACGTGACCTCCCTTGACGCCGAAAATTGAGTATTGACGGACACTCGGTCGAAATCGACTTTATAAATGAATGGCTTAGCGATAATCAAGACGAAACAAGGCTCCACCACAGCAAAAGATTCCCCAAATGTGGAGGCAGAATGCGGAGGGGCAGTGAGCCTAGAAGGGTCTTTTTTAGTGCCTACTTTTCATCTGTCTACGTCGGCACGGCTGGAAAGATAACGTTGGCAGACAGCAGCGGCCAATCAACGCTTTGTGTGTGTAATTGCCGCTAGCCTAAAGGACTAAATGATCTTCTGGCGCCGCGCAGTGTCTTCTATGGTTCAACTTGCCCCAAAGTCAGCCCTGCGGCATAAGAACGACTGTACTCTAGAGTAACGCATGTAAATGGTGATAGTATGATAATGTCAACTCCTAACTCCTATCTTCATCAACCTGCCCTAAATCTCGAGCCTCGGTCGGACCATCTTGCTATCTGAAAGGATTCATCCGAGAACCCTACCTCCATGCGCAAGCGCCTCCCGTCCCCTAGTGACAGTTCAGCCGTCCACACCTACAACGAGCCGCCAAGGCCATTTCTATCCAACTTCCTCAAGCGGACATGCTAAATCCCATTGCCAGGGACGTCACGATTCCCTGAATCTCTTTTGAAGGGGTTGATAAATAACTTGACTTCGATGGACCCAGCAGAGGCATTCCGGCAAGGCCTTGGATCCGTCCATAGAGCACGACAGGCGCGGACCCCTCGAATGCGAGAGAGCAGTCATGAGAGTGAAGATCCGTCTCCCAGGATCGCTCATACTCTAGCCGCATGTTGCAGATGTCGACAGGTTTGACTCTCAATATTTTGCCGACAAGTGCCTTTTGCTGACTGAATCCCTACAGAGAAAGACTCGATGCGATCCAACGTTACCAAGATGCATACCTTGCGAACGTGCGGGCGCACAGTGCGAGTATCACGATACCGCAAAGGGCAAAAAGATGTCGCGGACGTATGTTATTCGACTGCAAGACAAGGTACGCGCCTTGGAGGCGACACTCGCCCAGTACACGGAGGAGGAGACCTCCCCTCCACGGCCAGAAGACGCAATTCGTCCCGGAGGACTGGTGCGGCTGGATGAGAACGATGACACTCCTCGATTTCTTGGCCCTTCAAGTGGTATAGCCATGACACGACTGGTGATGGAAGAAGCAAAGAAGTATACTGATTCGAGGAGCATTCGCGAGCTTGTGCCCGAGGTGACCCAACGCCGAACACCTGCTCAGTCCCCAGAAGCCCATACAGAGCGGAAGAAGTCGTATCCTATGATCAGCGCAGTACCAGCGCCTACGCTGCCAAGTCGACTTGTGACAGATAAATTGGTGGAAGTGTTTAATCAAAAAGGTAAGTATCAAAGGACGCCCTTATTGGTGAAGGCATTATCGCCGTAACCAGCTAACTCGGCGAAAGCCCAATATCTGTTTCCGACACTCCATGAGCCGACCTTCGCGAGAGAAGTCGATGAGGTGTACGCTGGGGACCAAGATCCTTATAAGAACTTCACCCTTCGAATGGTGCTTGCAATAAGTATGCAAAAACTAGACACGCAGTACGCAGGGCTGGCAGACAGTTACTATCTTGCTGCGATGGCCCATGTAGAAGCCGTTATTCGTCCGAAAGACCTCAAGACTCTTCAATGCCTTATACTAACGGCACAGTATTCATTATTAACACCTACGCGAACTGCTATATACTATATTGTGGGCCTGGCTACCAGAGTCTGTCAGCAGATGGGTTTGACAGAGGAAAAGACTATTGTTTCGGGGGTATCAATGGGCCTTGTAGATCCGTTACAGCTAGAAATGAGGCGACGTCTTGCTTGGATCGTTCTGAGTATGGAATTCGGCTTATCACATAGCTTGGGTCGTCCGAATGCATTTGCAACAGGTCATGATCATGTTGACATTGGGTTTTTTGAGACCTTGGATGATACAAATATCACTAGTAACGGCATAATTCAGGGGCCACCAGCGGAGAAAAAGATCATGGCGATACATTTCATGAAGATGAGGCTCTTGCAAGCCGAAATTCGAAGGGTGCTCTATCAGAGCAAACGTCCAGAACCTAAAACTGAGGACCACCCCTGGTATAAAGAGATGGAAGGAAAGCTCGAGGACTGGCTGGAGGCTTCCCCGGCGAGTCCTAGTTGGAGCAAATCTTGGTATGGCTCTGATGAATCTTCAGGATAGCAGAAATACTAACACTTAATCAGGTTTACGAGAAATTACAACACCATCGTAGTATTCTTATACCGTCCTTCGCCTCAAGTTCCCAAGCCGTCCGCTCGGGCAGCGACTTTGTGCTACGAGGCTTCCGCCCACAACGTCAAGGTGCAACATCTCCAGATGGATAATCCATCCGTAGATATCACCTGGGTTTTTCTCCAAGCTCTGTTCATGGCTGTCAATACAATCCTTTGGTCAATATCATACCCTGAAGTTCGTCAACTTCACGCTAAAGAAGATGTTGAAGAAATTGTCGAGATTGCAATCAGCTTAATCAGCAAGTGCAGAGACAGGTGGCCAGGGAGCGCAGCAGCAGCACAGCTTTATTCAAAACTTGCTAAAGCCTGCCTGAAGAGTTATACTGTCAGTGATTCCATGCATTCGTCTTCTTCATTTTCCGCAAACTCTCCGGCTTCTTTCACGGACCCAGCTTCCCCTATATCGGAACATTCGAGTGCTACTACAGGCTCTCTGGCTTACCCCCAAAAAGCTCTTGATCCTCCTCCCGCTTTTGGTTACGTATTCGATCAGGCACCGGATTCATTTGCAGCCAACGATTATCGCAATACTATCTCGCCACCACCACCTTCATTCCGTTCTGGGTCCATCTTCGTGAATCCTGCCAGCAGGCCAACAGATCGGCGCTTCAGCTACTTTCCTCCTGAATCATCACAGCACCTCATCCCATCGCCACTACCACCACAAAATCCCTGGGCTGCGATGACAATGTCACCTCCGGATCCTCCGCTTCATGTAACGACGCCCAATCCTATAATAAACTTCGCCGAGCCATCATACTTCATGAACTCACAATATGATTTCGGCCCGCAGTTTTACGCCGATCAGAATTTTGATATGCCAGACCGCCAAGGAAGCCTGAGTTTTGAACAGCAGAGAGAGTTGTTGGAAAATTTGGAAATGGACGGTCTCTCGGGGATCGACTCCTACCTGAATATGGACCCGGCCCAGTATTATAATCCGTCCAGCTCATGAAAGCATAATGACGTTGCGTAGGCTACCATTAAACTGGGAGTTCGATGAATATTTCTAAGCTCCCGGGTATCGCACGGCTTCAATAACTTATCCACCCACCTTTGTGGCCAAAAAGAAGGATCACAGATCTTATATTGGTGTTGGCGGGGATTTGAGGGTGTCCTGGGAAAGGAGCTAGGCCTAAAGGCCCGGTATACGGGGGCTTGGTCCTGAGTCTAAGTGTTGGGGAAGTGTTGGGGAAATGAGGAATGAAATTATCAGGTCGATTGTCTACAAAAGTCAGGTATGGAACTCATAGAAGGTTAGGATGAGACGTGTATTGTATAACCATGCACATGCATAATGAGTTATGTTTACGTTCACGAGATGACTTCTGGCAGTGATTAATATATAGCCTCTGGGTAGGTAATGCCCTGTCAATCTGAATTGCAAACTACGTCGGCGACACAATGATACTTGGTAAGTCAGTGATATCAACATGCTCCTGCGTCGCCAGATCAATTACCCTCACTGCATCCAGCCCAATAACACCACTCCTCAATGCCATGAACCTGAGCTCGATAGTATGACACGCCGAAGGCGCCAGCGGCCCGACCCGGACGTCTGCACTGAAGCAGATAATCTCCGCAGGCTCGATGGCAGCATGCTTCTGCATAGCATGCAGAATATTCTCGTCCAAGACCGCATCGGCGATTTTGGGGTCTTTGATCCGCCCATCGCCTGTAGATGGAGGCCGGTTCGTCATGAGGCGGTCAGAGCGCCGCCTGCGGGGGATCACCACTAGAGCCAGTTTGCGTGGCCGGTCAGAGCGGTTGACGATAAAGACTTCCCAGTTGAAGGGGATGCCGGGTTTGATGATGTTTTGGGGGGAATTGGCGGTGCTGGTGAAGGTCATGGTCACGCCGAAGTCGGGGACGGAGGTCGAGCGCTGGTGGCGGGTTGTGAGCTCGATGGAGGGGAGGGCATCGGGGCGTGAGATGGCTAGCGGAGTCATTGAAGGGACTGCGTCGATGGATCCAATGGAAATTTGTGAGGGTCGGTGGTCTCGCTGTATTGGTTGGCTTGGTTGTCCAAATCCTGGGTTTACAGGAGGGGTAAAGTCTATGCTTGTCTGCCAGCGAACTGAGATCTGAGGCTTGCATATGTCTGATACTGTGACCCTCGCAGTAACAAATATCTGCACTGGCTTAATGTTACTAGTAGTGTTTTCCAAATCATCCGGCCATACTCTATACAGAAACGTAACATCGTCGCGAGGTAGACATGTTATTGGCAGTGTCATACCCTGAGTAATATTCAAATCCTCAACAATTCCTCCAGTAACTTTGAAAGTAACGCTCTCTAGTTGAATCCCAAGCCCTACAAAGGGCGTAATGTCAACATCCAGTGACGCAATTATGGATGGGTTACTTGGAGTAGAACTCGGTCTTGCATACCGAACCCGTACACTGAAGGCTGGAACAACTCTAATAGATCGTCTTGAGATATTCTTTAGGGGTCGCATTAAGTCCTTTGAGACCTGTGTAGCTGGTATAACACGTGAAACTCTAAGTGCAGACAATCTTGGCTTCACTCCTTCAAGCGCCGGGTCATTATTAAATGGCTCTAGTAGATTGAATCCGGATGGTTGCCGGCTTGGAAGGTATTCATCATCCCTCACATTAGCTTGAACTTGCTCCGCTGGCCTCAAATCTGCGGTTGCAGAGAATACCATTGATGGATTTTGAAGACGTAACCGACCCGGCCGGCCCAGAAATACCGACAATCTCCAAAGTACTAGTATGTGTCCATCATTGTTCTTCTTGCTTTCATCTGGTCCCTGAACTATGATTAGAGGGTCATCCGTCGGTTCAGGTGACCCAGAATATATAATCTCATGATTGGAAGACCCATCTTGGCTGTCTGAAGAGGAATTGACAACTCGAGCTTCCAAAGAAACGGCAAGTCTTGCAATATATGAATGGAGAGTATGTTCGTCGAAATAGGGAGTTTGGAGAATAACATAGACATCAAGACTCTCATCTAGGATCTATGAATAAGTAAGACATAGGACTATAACCAGTAGCGGAAGACCTACCAAAGAAAATAATTTGTCTTTGAGTTATAGAAGCGAGTGGAGAGGCTGTCCCTTCATCCAGTCGCTCGACGGATCCGCGAACGGCTTCCTCAATATTCACTCTTGTGGAAGACGGGATGATTGTATCTAGAATTGAGCTTTCGACAAAGTCCACACTTCCACGAGCCTGACTCTCCTGGCCATCGCCTGGCATTCTGACCACTTAGAACAGTTTCTTGCCCCTTAACAGGACACCAACAGGTCCTAGAGTTGTCTACTAAATTGTGCAGTAGCCAGAGTGTCTGGGCGAGTGTGTGGTCATTCGACTGCACCAGAATATATCCATTCAAGAAATAACTGCAGAAGTTAGATATTGAGTGATCTTGGAAGTAAGGTAGCCGTAGAATATCTTTGCAACAGTGAATGAAGCTTCGCATCGAAGGCTGGTGCTGGAGCTCCCTCACTAGCGTATATTCTTCGCTAACTTGTTCAAATTATTTTTGAGGTTGAGAACGACTTCACTCCTCGCACAACGTACCTCAGGTCGGAAGCTCAACATGAATGGTATTAACGGCCACGCCGGACCTCCTGGCTTGTGGCAGGAGGCGCGTAACGCTGATGGTCGCGTGTACTACTACAACACCATCACAAAAGCTACTCAATGGAACAAACCCGAGGACCTCATGACGCTGGCGGAGGTAAGTTTCAAATCGCGTCTATTTTCCTTAGTACTTCTGCTAACACTGGGATCAGCGTGCCCTAGCAGATCAACCATGGAAGGAATACACTGCAGAAGGCGGCCGGAAGTACTGGTACAATACTGAGACCAAGCAGAGCTCTTGGGAGATGCCAGATACTTACAAGGAAGCGTTAGCCAAGCAGAATACCACTCCTCAGCCTCTTGCTGCGTAAGATTTCCAATGAAAATTTAATTTGGTATATACTAACTTGAAACAGTCAGCCGACCTTTGTAGCTGGCGGTGGCTTCTCGTCTCAATACGACCAGCATCGAGATAGAGAGTCTGTTGGAGAAGCTCGTCAGATCGCATATGGCAATGACGTTAATGGCAGCCGCGCCCAAGCTTTTGTTCCTGCAAATACTGACCCTGACTATGCAACATTTGAGGAAGCAGAAGCGGCGTTCCTCAAGCTCTTGCGACGAAGTGGTGTACAGCCAGATTGGACATGGGAGCAGACGATGCGATCGATTATCAAGGATCCCCAATATCGTGCACTGAAAGATCCCAAAGATCGCAAGGCAGCATTCGAGAAGTACGCCGTGGAGGTGCGTCTACAAGAGAAAGACCGCGCGAAGGAGAGGCTAGCCAAACTCCGTACCGACTTCAACACAATGCTGAAAAGCCATCCTGAGATAAAGCACTACACCCGATGGAAGACTGCGCGGCCCATTATAGAAGGGGAGACCATTTTTCGATCTTCAAGTGATGATAATGAACGTCGGCAGTTGTTTGAAGACTATATTCTTGAGCTGAAAAGAGCAAATGTGGAACGCGAGGCTATCACTCGAAAAGCTGCAATGGACGAACTCGTTGAGATTCTACGTGGTCTTAATCTGGAGCCTTATACCAGATGGTCAGAGGCACAAGGTATAATCCAATCCAATCCACGATTTTCAGGTGATGAAAAGTTCAAGACTCTAAGCAAGTCCGATATGTTGACTGCTTTCGAAAACCATATAAAGTCGCTTGAAAGAACCTTCAACGATATTAGGCAACAGCAGAAGAACCAAAAGTCAAGAAAGGAGCGCCAAAACCGAGACCGATTTCAGGGTCTTCTCCATGAACTAAAGACTGGTGGCAAAATCAAAGCTGGCTCCAAGTGGAGTCAGATATATCCATTGATCCAAAACGACGATAGATATACATCCATGCTTGGCCAGGCAGGCTCTACTCCACTTGATTTGTTCTGGGATGTGGTTGAAGAAGAAGAGAGAGCGTTGCGTAGCACACGTAATGATGTTCTGGATGTGCTTGATGTGAGAATCTTCCCCTTCCGTGAATCCCAGATATCTGACTAGCCCCAGGACAAGCGATTCGAGATTAAGGAGAAGACTACCTTTGAGGAATTCCTTGTTCTAATGCAAAATGATCGGCGAACTGCTAACATCGATCGGGATGCACTTTCCCTAATATTTGAGAGGGTAAGCGTATCGATGTCTGTAATTTGTGAAACATGCTAATTCTTTGAAGCTACATGAGAAGGTATCAAAGCGAACTGAGGATGATAGGTACCAAGCAGAAAGGCAGCAACGCCGAGCCATTGATGGTCTCAGATCCTACATTAAGCATCTTGAACCCCCTATCAGGTCTGATGACACTTATGAGAAAGTACTACCACGTATTGAGCGATCAGAAGAATATCTATCTCTTCCTTCCGAGGAGTTACGCCGTTCTGCCTTTGAAAAGGTCATTCGACGCCTCAAAGAGAAGGATGAAGATGCTGAGAAGGATCGCCTGAAGCGTCGCGAAAGAGACTCTGTGGAGAAGCCATTGCATCGCGACAGGGACAGGGGCGACAGAGACAGAGGTGAGAGATCACATCGTAGCAGTGGACGCCATGCTAGGCCTAGTCGTAGTCCAGAACCCGATGCATACGAGGCCGATAGGCGTAAAGCCATTGCAGATCGAGAGAAGAATTATCGGAAAGCCAACGTTGCAGACACACTATTATCTCCTGGTCGGCGAAGTAGTGATCGTGGGGACCGATTGCGCGAAGTTGATCGAGAACGCGATCCCGATCGTGTTCATCGCCGTCGCGAGGCATCTCCTCCACGCCATGATCGGGAAAGGAGGGAGAGGGATGACGAACGGGAAAGACTATACAGGAGAAGAGGTGACCCCCGGGGAAGCATAGATGACCTACCTTACGGTGATGAGAAACCTACTGGTAGCAGGCGCAGAAGGGCTGACAGTGATATTGAAAGTGCGGGCAGCAGAAGAGATTCCAAGGTTCGTCGCATCTCTGAAGGCATATTTGCCCAGGACCAATCATCCGATACAGATGCTTGAGTTCAAGCTCTACTTCTCAGTTTTTCATGATCGACTTTTCCCTGTCCACATCGATGTACCATTGCTCTACATTTAAGAAGCAGGCGCCTTGACCAGTGAGCTTTACAAGTGCTTTCGCATCATAATTGCAGGCATAGAATTTCTCTAGATCCATTTCTTTCCTCGAGTCATTATTTTATGATGCAAGTGACCCTGACATGATATCTTTTGCAGAGAACAAGAAGATCACCGCCACCACGTGAACACTCCCCAGCCCCTGTACGTGATCGCAGTCATAGGACTAGGGTATCGCCTGCTCCCGCGCCTGCACCTTTGCCCGTCAAAGAGGACCTTGCTGTTCAATCCGGCAGTGAGGAAGGCGAGATTGAGGAATAGTGATATCTGTATGAGTAATGTGAGGGAGAGAAAACCGTACGTATCGAATGCAAATACCAATGTTTCAAGGCACGATGACTTTGTTCGGCAGGCATCTTTACGCACATGGACAAACACTTTGGGCACATTTGGTTTTATTGGTTGGCAACAAAAGATTTTGGTGTGTATGTGTGTTATTTTCAACGTAGATAACATAGTTATGACTATGCTTGCCTAGACCGATCATTGCAAATGGAAAATCTAAAGTCCCTTTTCTCTACTAAAAGCCTTTGTTTTCACCTCTTTGATGGTGCTAAAGCACCGACGGCAGTCATCCTTTTCGCCATTGCCCCTCAATCTATCGTAAAGATCACCCAAAGAGAGGGTGTACACTAGTATAGGACCAGGCAATGGGGGATAGAATGCCGTCGCCGTCGTTAGTCATCTGGATCATCATCGTTTGTTGAACTGCCCTCTTCATCGGCTAGTCCTTCCCTTCCTGTATGTCCTGCCCTTTGCAATGCTGATTCTCCAACGCCTGATGCTGCATTCAAAGGAGGAAATGATTCATTTGAAATGCCCTTTCAACTAGTATCTTCCTCGAGAAAGAACTACGCTTTTGTTAGTTTGAGCAAAATCGGCTGTAGAAGATCATGCTTACATAGTTGCCGTTTAACTTCTGCTCCTGATCTAGCTGTGAAGCCGCCTTATTGATGCGAGGACGATAGTTGGTTGGATCTCGGCGGAATGTAACATCAAGGTTCTGCAAGAACTTATTGCAGCCAGTGAGGAGGGATTCTGGTGCATTGGCGCGAGCATCAACGCCTGGTTTACCATCAAAAACGATAACTCGGTCTGCAAGATAGGTTGCCATAATAAAGTCATGCTCAACGACGAAGGCTGTCTTCTTGGCGTGCATAATGAATCTCTTGATAACCCTGGCGGCAATAATACGCTGCTCTGAATCCAGATAGGCTGAGGGCTCATCAATGAGGTAGATATCCGCTGGGAGACCAAGAGCGAGGACGATGGCGACACGCTGCAACTCACCGCCTGAGAGATTCTTCACTTCCTGGTCGATGAAGTCGTCAAGTTTTAGGGGTTTCACCACATCGGTCTGGAACTGAGGTGAGAGGAATGCAGTCTTTATCTTCTTAAAGAACAGCTGTCGGACGGTTCCTTCGAACTTTGGCGTAATTTTCTGAGGCTTCATGCTGATTTTCATGTCGGGCACCTTCTTTCCTCCATCTGGCTTCTCAGCCCCTGCAAGCAGCTTGCAAAAAGTAGTCTTGCCTGTGCCATTCTCTCCCATCATAACGATGATCTCAGAGTCAGTGAAGTCTCCTTTTTCGATTTTGAGACGGAAAGTGCCCAGTGTCTTTTCCATCGTGGGATAGTGAAAGGCGCGAGATCGATCAACAACGAACTCGTCGCCAGCTTCGGCGATACGAAATGTGAGAGACTCCTCGCGGAATCGAAGGTTTTCGGTAGGGATGTTGCCATCAAGGAAGATATTAATACCCTCGCGAACTGATGCTGGCAGAGTCACGACACCATAAACAGCAGGCCGTCCATACAAGACGCATATAAAATCAGACAAGTAGTCAAGGACTGACAAATCGTGCTCAACGCATATGACATAGTCATCCGGGCGAAGGAGCGAACGAATGACCTTCGCAGCACTGAGACGTTGCTTCACATCAAGATAAGATGAGGGCTCATCGAACATGTAACTGGATATCATCAGCATGAAAGTATCGATATATGGTCAAGAATCCCTACACATCAGCTTGTTGAACACAAACAGTCCCGATAGCGAATCTTTGTAGCTCTCCACCGGACAACAAGTTAATGTCTCTATCCATGACATGGTTCAATTCTAGCCCATCGTCAGCTTTCCAACTGCTTGAATCATATTTTGAAGGGCTCACCTAACACATCAAGGACTTCTTCTAGATTGCTCATCTGAGCCCTGCTCTCAATCAAGGTTCTGACTGTCTTGTCTGGCCCTTTGACCGCTTTGGGTATTTGATCAACATATTGTGGTTTAACGACCGCTTTGAGATCATCCTCTAGAAGCTTGGTGAAATAATCTGGCAATGGTCAGTAGATATAATAGCTTCCTATTGTAAAATAGTATATACTCTGTAGTTCGGAACCTCGGAAATACTTGATAACGTCCTCCCAATCCGGAGGATTATCGTACCTCCCAAGATTTGGCTTCAATTTTCCGCTCAAGATCTTCAATGCAGTACTTTTCCCAATACCGTTCGTACCAACCAGACCCAAAACT
>Ga0335072_10003190_pt1 | contig 24804 bp, 18 predicted proteins | sample Lox_Sample_21_FD_206725 | JGI IMG/M metagenome (GOLD analysis project Ga0335072, IMG submission 206725) | Soil microbial communities from Loxahatchee National Wildlife Refuge, Florida, United States - Lox_Sample_2.1 | ecosystem: Environmental > Terrestrial > Soil > Wetlands | place: USA... | reverse complement strand
TGCCCGTTCTCTGCAGCCCACGACAGCGGCGTCCGACCATAATACCCATCCTTAGACTCCAGCTCAGCGCCCCTCTCGAGCAGCAGCTCCACCACCGCCTCGTGCCCCTTCTCTGCAGCCCACGACAGCGGCGTCCGACCACTCCCAGTCTTAGACTCCAGCTCGGCGCCCCTCTCGAGCAGCAGCTCCACCACCGCCTCGTGCCCGTTCTCTGCAGCCCGCGACAGCGGCGTCCGACCATCCGTATCTTTGCAGTCTAATTGACACTCTTTCTTAAGCAATGTGCTCGTCGTCTCCGTCAGCCCGAAATACGCGGCAAGATGTACTTCTGTCATTTGTCTTGGCACTCTCTGACTGTAGCCTGAATAGCCCTTAGACACCATCATAGCCTGGCTAGAGCCGGCCACCTTCGCTACATTCTTAAGAAATCTCGGAATTAGCTGTACCACATCTACCGAAGCTGCACGGGCGTGATATCCCCAGTTTCTGGCTGCGTAGTCATAAAGTGGGTTGAGCCGTAATCGCGCCTCAAAGTCTTCGTCCGTCTGACAGAAACCGGCCTCAAAAGCATCGAATGATAGATAGGTAGCGCAGCTTATCGCGATATCTTTCTGGGCATTAGGAAACCAAGATATCGAGGTCCGCTCAAAGTACTCTTGTGTCGTATAGTGAACTAGGCGGACAATATCGCTTTCTTCATCAACAGTCACTAAGCCAGCGCATACAGAGACTATGTTCTCGATTTCCGGGAGATTCTCTTCGTCAAGTTTGGATTCATCGACTTCCACAGCAAGGGCATACCGAAGCTCTAGCGTGGTCAGGGGCCTCCTTGCATAGGTAATCCACGACAAAACCTGCTCTGCAAGTTCTCGAGAATTTTCTGTTTGTCCTTTGATTCGATCCATGGCTTCTCTGTACGCATGATCATATGCATCTGACCCTTTCGGAAGCCTTTGAAGCGCGGTTCTAAGGGCCTTGATCGATCTTGTTCCAATTAACGAATCCAAATGAAGCTGTGCCAAGAGAAACCTTGAACGTCTGTTAACTCATTTGAACTACAATACGGTAGCATGGAGAGCACGTACATCCCCTTAACATGTTTCACGATTTCGCTTTTTACATCCTCCTGAAGCTCGACACTGCGCAAGACGAATGATGGCAGTTGTGCCATATGTCCATCTAAGTATCTTCGCACGTCATCATCGCTGGCACGAATCTCCAACGATGCACACTTTCCTTCAAACATTTTTGTGATCTCCGGGATGATACGGGAAGTTGCGAGAATATTCATTCCAACCTTCGCCTGTAGGTTGAATATCTCCGACAGAACATTTTGTCCACCTCCATGAGACACCTGACATTCGTCCAAAGCATCGATGATGATGAAACACACTGAATAAGCACTGACGACAGAGTATAGTTCCTTCGCGACCTCGCCAAATGAGGGCTGGGTTTGTTTATCCTTGTGGTACTTATAGAGGCTTTTGACGCTTTCAGGAACAGATGGCAGTCCCTGAATAAACTGTTTCAGTAGGCTTGCGAGCAGATTAACGGGCTTTTGCTCGTCTTGTCGCCGGAAGTTGCAGTATAGATACGCGATGCCAATACGGTTATCATTTTCATATTTGGTGCAGAGGTAATCGATCACAATAGAAGCCATGATCGTCTTGCCTGCTCCGGGCATCCCTGAACAGAATAAAGTCTGTCTATCCCCTTTACACCAACTCTGGAATTCATCTGAATCCAGGAGCCATTGTCCCGTTCCTTCTTGGCGTCGACTGAGTAAATCACTCTGTTGCGAACCGTAGTCAGTTTTCGTAAGCCAGGTCAGCAACTCTTTGTCCGTCCCGGCTTGGTGCCACTCTTGCTGTTCCTTCCGGGCCTCCTGTTGATCTCTTCTTGTCTCTTTGACCTCTTTATATGTTGTCGCCCCCAGAACGGCTATGTCAATTGAGACTAAGCCGTTCAACACTTGACACTGGCGGTGGAGATTCTCTACCGACTCTCGAGTATTTTTGGCCAAGAAGGCTCCTTTGACTCGTTCCCACCCAACTCGATGTCCTTTACCTCTCTTCTTCAATTCCTTTAGCAGGTCTTCCATTTCCCTCTTGCAAATGTCTAGCATGAGCTTGGTATCAGTTGTAGGAGGAGCATTGGGACCCAGCTGGGACAGGAGGATCGAAGGTCGATTCTGAAAGGCTTCCGCAAAGTCTGGATTGAGAAGGAGGTTTGTGTTTGTTTCCGATAAGGTCGCTCTCAGGGTCTGGAGCTCGGCCAGGAAGGTTTTGACATCGTGCGGCGCATCTTTCCAGTCCAACCCAAACTGTACAACAACCTGCGTGATTTGGATTGCCACGCCGATAACGCCGACGACGCCAGCTCCAATCCCGAATGCCTCCGCCATGGAGATCCTTGGTTCGTGGATCCTGAGTGGTTGGCGTTCTTCAACCGGACTTCTGGGAGGACTCCCCCTTGGGAGATCACTTTGAACTGCTATATAGTATCACCAAACCACTGGTGTTAGTAGATTAATCCGGATGACGATATTTGCCTAACTAAAGCCTAAGCTTATCTTAACTTCGAACGCAACAATGTCATATTCGTAAAGGAACCGAGAGTTAGAGACGTTTCCTCATCGAGACATTAGCGACGTTGTTTGACCTTCGGCCTCGCGGGGCGATCTGTTACGCACCATGTCTTGGCGGTGCGGCCTTGGCGGTCGTTTTTTTGTAGCTAGCTACGCTGTCTTCCTTCCTTCTTTAGATTTGATGTCCTAGTTACCATACACCTCTATGATTCGCTCTAGACTGGCTCCTTAACACGATCGTTGGTGCCTTGTGGGCGTCGGCTCTGACACCTATTTAGTGCTCTCGGAAAGTGACTAGTCTTGTGTCGAGCAGAACCGCATCAAAACATTTGAGCCCTTGCCGCTGGTTTGAAGAATGCATTCATGCTGGCCATTGCTTTGATGGCTCTCTGGCCCAATCAGTGGTCGATTTATTGAGATCTGAGTTTCACAATACGGGTTTTGCGCTAGTTATGGGGTGGTCCCTATTGCGCGCCGTACACGGGCTCCGATTCGGTCGCCTGGCCAGTTGTGGTTGAAATCAGCAAAGAATGAAGTCCATATCCGGTAATCAAGTTTCAGCAGCATTTCCTCTGTTCGAGGCGGAAATCTCCTTTCGTTTCTTGTGCAGCAGCTACTGCCACGTCACAGAGCCCATCGGCCAATCTTCAAATGTCCACCTCGTTGCGAGAGGATTGCATGTGGTACCTCACATACTTCTTCATACAATCCGTGCATATCACCAGCATTGATGAGAAGCGGACCAGAGCGCGCTATGGCGCTCTAAGTCGGCTGTGTGCCTTAGCCATGAGCTTTTAGACAATGTGTCCGCTGAGCCTCATGGGATCTTCCGGTTAGTGGTGTGAGTTGATATTAGCTGATCATAGGAACATAGCCGCCATCGTATCACCACGACACCGAAGAGGAGGAATTTCGAAACTCCCAAGCGGGAACCATACAAGAATGGCAGTTCCAAGTCGACATGAGCCCGCCGCGCCACTCTACTCGCCCCTCGACCCGGAGCTCGATCAAATAAGAGTTCTTACACTAGAATCATCAGAAGACTCAAAATTGTTGCAATGTACGATGGAAGTGGTCTCTTTGAGCAATATCACCAACGACTATCGCGAATATGAATTGACTCTGCCCGAAAGACGGCGCAGCATCCCGATCTTTGATACTTGGCTTGATTTCATCGACGATCGCTACCAGTATACTGGCACAGCTTCTTTGGAAACTTGTCCAGAGACCTTCCGTTACCTTTGGGGCGACTTTGTAGCCTTGTCATATGAATGGGGGGACGCTCTTCCTGTGGAAGACATGGTAATCAACGGATGGACGGTACAGATTCGAGCCAACCTTGCGAGTGCACTGAAAGAGTTGAGGTTTGACTATTTTGACGGCCGACCAAAGCTGTGGGCAGACGCCATTTGTATCAATCAGGCATATACTGAAGAATTGAATCGCGAGGTCAAGCGGCTCGGCAATCTTTTCGCAAGAGCTTGGAGACGTTGATCTGGGTAGGTCCTAAACGTGATGACAGCGAAAAGGCCATCGATTTGCTCCAACGGCTCTCAGACTGTCCAAACGATGAAGAGCTGGTCAAAATGGTTAGCCCAGGCTCAACTTATGTCGGCACCGGCCATTTTCGTGCCATCTACCATTTACTACGGAGATCATACTGGGACAGGCTCTGGGTCCTGCAGGAACTCATACTGTCACATGAAAGAAGCAGGGTTCTGTGTGGCCCCGACGTGATTTCGATGTACGCTCTTCTTCGAGCCTGTCAAGAGATGACACGAGACGTAGATCTCTTCTCGCAACTTATTGCAAATGAACGGGTTGCTGCCAACGAGCCACAGCGCGGTTCGCATATCGGCTGGAGCTGGACTGCCATACGGCTGGGAACGGTGCCCAACCTGCGGGAGGATGCGCTCCTTGACACCATCGAGATGATCACGCAATTAATGGGGCACAGCCACACCTCGATGCAAGCACGTCTCCAAGATAAAGTCTACGGACTCCTCGGTGTACTGCCTGCAGAGATCACAGCGCAGATCATCCCAGACGTGAATGCTGCATCGCAACAGGTATACCTAGATTTCAGTACTGCGGTCTTACGATCTACGGAAGTCCTTTTTGTCTTCTCAGGTGACAATGCTTTGGCTCAGTGCAATCCTACGTGGGTTTTGAATCTCGCTTGCTTAACATCTGAGTTCGTTCATCCTCTTCGGCGCAAGCCCTCATTTCGAGCGAGTGGGGCAGCGACGCTTTCTCCACGGTTTTCGGCAGATGCGAAGCTTCTGACTTGCAATGGCTACATGCTGGACGTGATTGGCCCAATCGAGTCTTCAAACCCAGCGACGACATGTCGGATGCCTCGAGACAGATCTTGGATGGCTTCTCAGCAGTGCAATGAACGCGTCAATACAATTGATCTGCTATGGTTCACTATATTAGCGGGCTGCACGTTTCAGGAAGAGCCCCTGACTGAAGTACCTTCTTGCCTGCGTGCCATGCCCTGGATCTGCGACACTGAATTCGAGAAGTTCGTCGATCAAGATTGGTTGTACAGCTATGACAGATCTCTTTTCGACATGTTCAAAGCATTCTGCGAGCAGAACGCGCGCACGATGATCGCTGGTCGACCTCTTAGCTCATATTTTGCGGCTGACATGACGTCTTGCACGGATCCAGTGGCATCAAGACAGGCCTTAGTGCGTGCTACCATAACAGATGGCAGGCAGCTCGTGATCACCAGTAGCGGATGCCTTGGGCTCTGTCCCAATTCAACCCAACCTGGCGATGTTCTTGCTATTTTGCATGGATGTGTGACTGCTGTAATTCTTCGGCCGTCTATGACAGATGGGATCTGGCAGCTACTCGGAGATTCCTATTTCTACGGTCTAATGGATGGACAAGTCATCAATGATGCCCGCATGGCCAACATTGAAGCACAAAATGTTACGATCTGCTAACTTTGCTGATAACCGGTTTCGAAAGGCAGCCAGAAAATCTTACGTGGAAATATCCCGATAGAATAGATAGATAATAAGCAGTGCTTCCACAACCAGTATATTCATACCTGTCTGCTGCGCGCAACAGAGATAAAGGTCAAGGGAAGCGACGGTCTTGCGCGACCTGGGGGAAGGGGTTGTAGTGAAGAGGCTAGGTTCTGCGACGCTGGGAGAACTAGATCCTGTACTAGCTGCCCATCTTGAATAATGTACCAAGGGTAACCCCGCAAGTATGTGAACTTAACGTCCCCCAGATAGCCTTCGACTGTCGCGTGTCCGTGAGAAGCAAAGTTCACATTTCGTCTCGAGCCGCTATTCGACGTACGTTAAGACTTTGTTAGTAGCGAGAACGTTCCGGTATATGTCGCTTGTGCCGCCTGAAAAGGGCCTAGCCAACAATCATGTTTGCTCTGAGTGAAGAACCACCGAATCAAGCGGTCGCACGAGCGAACTATCAAAAGGCCACTGCGGCAGAAGCTGCTGTAAGCTGGAAGGAGCTAGGCATGGAGGATAGCAATGCCTCGTCCAGAATGTGTCAAGGCCAACTAAGGAGAATGCTCGAGTGCTTTAACTCGTATGTACTTATCCACATGTGCCACACTTTTTGCAGTTCCAACAAGAGGCTCACTGACTCAAAGCTACTATGGATCGATCACCTAGGGAGAGAAGAGCTCTTAGGATTTGATGGACTGTGCAACGCCGTTGGTAACGTTCGTGCGGGTAGCCCATGTGCTCTATCTATCACATGCTTGCTAAGTAAATGGCGACAATGTGAGTAGACCTTGTGTATTTGGCGATGTGTTTTCGAAGTCCGAGAATGCAACTGTGGAACGAATGCTGGTAGTGTCGAGGCAGCTTGCCATGTTCAGTGTCTCATCTTTTCGTTGATGTTGTTGAAGCTCCTCTGCGTTCTCGTACCTCGCCGTGCAATAAAAGCCGTTTCACAAATATGTCTATTCGTGCTCGCGTGCGGCTAGTGTGGTCACGCCCGGAGGGAAATGCCTAAAAAGGCGTCGGATGTCATTCGACCGGTCTAATGGTTTACGTACTGGCTTTGCGACGAGACTAGTGCGAGCCAGGTACGATGCCAGATTTGGCAGGCTTGAAGATGATCGTGTGACCTGGGCATCACTTCGTAGAATCCAAACAGTTCAGTACGTCGTAGATATGCTTACAAAGCTTTATGACAGACTCGAAATGTGCTCCACACCCACAGACTTGCCATTCGTCTAACAGACAGCACTGTATGAAGTCATCGGCATTGAGCTGTAGGAAGACTTGTGTGAGCCTGCAAGCCAATCCCCCATACCCAGGCCACTGAAAGTGTCAGTACCTGGAGTGGCATATTTCATTTCTCTGGCCTTGTCGGAATTTTAGACCTTGAAACTGCCGGCAATCGTGCGGTCAAAAGCAGGGACGTTAGGGCGCACGTTTTGGCTGGCATAAGAAGGCATTAGAGGGCGCCGATTTATCTGATGCGGCAAGATTTGCAATGGCGCGACACATCGATCTGAGGAGCAACTGGGAGCGATATACCAATAAGCTAGCTGCGGTCACTGAAGACGTGGGCAGGCTCCTTGAATGCGCCTTCAACTATTCACCTTCTGAGACATTGGATGAAGAACTTGTACTTCAAATGATACCTTTGTTGAGATGATAGAGTGTGTTGACTCTTCTACAGCAACACCTTTGGGGGATAACTTTCGCATAACCAAGCGGTTCCCAGATAAACTCCCCCAGCCTTATCACTCCCTCGTTCCTTGCAGAAATGCTTTGCACAGACTAGTGGCAGTAATAGCCATGGGATTGAATTTTCGCCGACCACAACAATAAGGAAAATCGTGGATCCACATGTCACCTGTTCTCTGCCTGATATTCATCCAACCCACTTCGAACTAATGAGCCATTCAAATGAAGAATAAGCCCAACATCGCAACCGCAATGATGGTCAGGGAATTATACGATTGCGCGGCCGGCAGCGCACCACTGCTCAGCGCGGAAGTCGTGAACACGAGCTCGAACCCAATATCAGAGCTGTTGAAACAATTCGTCTCGTTCACCTCCGGCACATCCTTTGGATCCGCAAATGTGATGTCGACGCAGTTGTACAACGAAGCGCCATGGACAGCCGTCTCAATGACCTGGATCGTTGCGTTATCGCCAATCTTGACCGATGCATTGACAGGTAGTGGGACTTGTGGGAGGCAGAAGGTGCCTGGGTATGGTTGTTTAGTGGGCCCAACGATCTGGAAGGCGGGAACCATGGGATTGGACATATTGGGGGGAGTGGTGCCGTAGCCCAGATTAATGTAGATGAAGGCGGTTTGGTGGCCTGAAAACCAGCCAGGTTGGACGGCGACGGCGCCGCCCTGGACGGGCCAGAGGCTGCGGTTGGTGGACGTGGGCATGCCGCCACCTGTAGCGTTCATGTCAGCGCAGTAGCGGGCTGACAGGAAGTGGAGTTTGACTCACAAGGGTAGCTCCATTGCATGCCATATGGCCATATCGCCTCTTGCAGGTTATCACCCAAGTAGCCGGATACTAGGCCACGTGTATCATTTACTGTGCCGTTTGAGTGCAGGTTGTCTCCTCTCCATCCTGGATATGTAATGACGCTGTGTGAGTGTGCGAGCGAGATAAGGAGCGAGAGGAGCGCAATCGCGCTGGTTGATAACGACGATCGAGACAGCATTATGATTGTGAGTGCTATGTATGAGACCAAAGACCAGCAAAGGTTTCGTTTATCACATACAAATCGGAAGCTGTTCGTGGGTTGCGGGAGTTGGCGACCTGAAATTGACCTCTGGATGAGTTATTGGGGCCACACTTGGGATGGAGTGCCTTATGAGTGAGCAGCGGCGGCAGAACCGCCCGGTGGGAATTAGTTGTTGATTAGCCGATGTGTGATCAGCACTGCGTGGTCGAGGAGATTCTCTGCGCCAGTGGGCAGCGTTTTCGCAGAAAGGGACTTGTCAAGTAAGACCGGGTTGGAGGGCCACAGCATGGACGCTGAACGCGGATTGGGCTTACCAGGAGCGGGCGATGGCGGGACCATTTTGGCGGCGACGCAGGCCCATCACTGGTGTGAGATTGTGATTGGGCTTGGTGGGGGACGGAGCTTTCTCTAAGCGCTGAACAGGGAGGTTGTACCGGGGTCGTGATTGGGTGTTGTTGGCAAGACCTTCCTTGGCCTGTTTCTTGGGAAGCTTGATCTGTACACCCAGGTCAGATATCAGGTCGAAGCGCCGGGTCAAGTGATGAGCGTGAAGTGCGTGAAGTGCGTGAAATTCATCAATTGATAGAGTAGTTGCTCCCTAGCTGCCTTCCCTTTGAGGGCGCGAAGCATGTACATCTCAAACTCAAGGTCCATCTTTCCCAAGCTTGGCCCCTTTGCCTGGCATCCAGTGATGGTGCTTACATTCTTCCATCCATATTCATTGCAGTCTTGGTCACTCTGAGAACGATGCAGCTTCTTGACGGGCTTCCTCTATTACTGTGCACTACAGAGTCTGAAAATGGAATTGGAGGCCACATTTGAGGTCTAGTAGCCCCTGCCGGAACTGCCGTTCTCTCTTCTCTAGCTTTCCGTAAATATCAATGCACTCTGAGGTCAAAGTTCTGAGCATTCAACAAACTGACCGGCATTGCAGACGTCGGCCTTCTGTAGTAGATGAGGCGATCCCATATCAGTCTTTTCTCTGTGAAGACGGAAGGCGTGCATACACCGCTGCACTTGGTAACCAGCGCATCATGAAGCGTTAGCTTTTCCCGGGAGATGAGATAGCTGGTGTTTCGCCTCATCCTGCTCTGCTAGTCAAGTTTCCATATCTTCCCTGCCAATGTTCAATGTAACCCCTCTCAAACAGATCCTGCCCTGGCCGCGCTCTGTGGTGCATCAGTAATCAACCCAACTCGGTATCTGCTCCATTCAACGCCTGTCTCACTCTCCTGGAAACGTGTCACCGAGCCCGACAAAGTCTCTGCAGGCTCACCGTGCCAATGGCCAGACCAGCCAGGCTAAAGCAGCTCTTGCAACCAATTCCCCTTCTCTTAGATCTTATAGACTGAACATCCTCATGGCGAGAATAAGCCGAAAAATCTCGTTCTCGCATGAGTCTCGTAAGCAACTTGTAGAAAGTTGGGAAGACGGCATGATAGGTTGGGAAGGGGGGGTTGTTGCCAGCGGCTCCAATCAGGCTTAGGGGCGAGAAGCTGGCGTCCTGACCTTTGACGGTCTTGCTTTCGTAGGCCAACACCTTGAATGACCTTACAATCGCCAAAAAAGTGTCTTCGCGGGACTAAGGCGACACCAAATACCTTGACTTCAGAAGCTAGTTGACAGGTAGCTTTGCGAGAAATGCCTTCTGGGCCGCATGCGTTGCACAGACGCCTCATGCACCAATAATGAGAATCTTGTGACCCCTGCCAGTCTCTGCTACGTTTTCTGTAAAGCATCATCGATGGCGTCTTTCATTGATATCCCAGCTACCGGGGTCTTGGCGTAGGATTTCGGAGGGCGAAATTGGTAGGGAATGCATTGAGGCTTGGCACAACGAAGACACCAATGGAAGCGTAACTCAGTGTTACCTCTCTTGTAGTCCCAAGCGGGTGCAATATCTTACCAGAATGCCATTGTGAACAATAGCTAATTTGTAGCTCTCAATTTCTGTGTGTGTACCGCACCTGCTGCCTCGAACGATACCTACTGCCTTCGCTCTCAAATGAGCGCAGCTTCTTCGTTTTTTAGTACTGGCCCAGCTGGTGCATTGACAGCAAGACAAGGCGAAGCCTGCATCTGCTAGATTGGAAAGGAACGGTGGGTTACTCTTCTGCCGCCTTAAGCGTTTTGTCCGGAGCATTTTCTGCACACAAGAGACCTTGTTGCCTACAGCCATTCCTCTCGCCTGAGCGGAGGCTGTGCTATGCTCATCGTATGTGCACTACTTGCCCGAACAAAAGTGGACGTTGTGGTATACTCACTCCTCCACAATGCCTCACACAAGTCATAAGAAAAGATCAGTCCGCACCAAACGACAGGAGGTAATCGGTGATGACGGCTGGACTCGTGTCACATCGAAAAGATCTCCAGCTATGGCAGGCGCTCTTCCACCATCAGACAAGACTCGAGATGGCGAAACATACACGGTAAAGGCGACCAGCGGGGAAACGATCACATTCCACTACGCTCGCATTCAAGAAGCTCCCGAAGGCCTGACAGAGTCTGCTATTCTGGACAGGTACACGGAAATTGAGAAGCGATGGAAGGATTCCGAGTCCTGGAAGTCCATGGAGAACACGTTGCAGAAACAAGTCATCAGCTCAAATACCAGAGTTGATGCTTGTGTGCTATTTGGATCAGGAACTTTCACCGGGCTTGGGCAGGGTTGGATTAACCGAAATCATGTAGCAATGTACCAGCTGGCAGCCTTCAAAGCAGTCGTCGATCTCATTGGTGAGCTGCTCAATACACGAACGCACTGGCACATTGATGGCTAACCAAAGGCTGTGTGCGTGTGCCAGAACAACATGTGGGACAGCGTCCACCATCCTATGCACAAGAACCTTTGTACAATACCCAAGATACGACCCTCCTGAGCACTCTCGGTATCCAAAAAATCGAAAATCCAAAGGGATTTGACGTCCTCAACCTTCATTCGTTTGCATTCTGCCCAGGTGCCGAACAGAGCGTCGTCTTGCGCACCTTGTCGTCTGATCCTTTCATCTACTGGGGCGGAAAACTCGACAGCTACCGCGGCTCCATGGGCTACCTTCAATCAAGCACGATATCCTACTGGTACGAGACGTACCGCGCTGACGACAATATCAAAGACGGGATACCAACGTTGTTGTCGCTTGAGGAGATAGAGGAGTTAAAGGGGGAGGTGACTGACAAGACAGGCGCAAAGCTCGATGAGGCCTGGGTGCGAGCCCAGCGGGCCAAGCAAGAACCCGACATTCAAAAGATTGAGCACTATCTGCGAAATAAGGAAGTTGCAAAGGTGCCGGATCTCGATGATGTACAGGACTACCCAGTGTATGATACCTGCCTATATTGGCGTGTTCTTTGATAGCTGTATGATGTGCTGCAGGTCTTCCGTCTGTTTGACTGCTCGCCACTACTCTTGTGCCGAATCCTCTCTTTCCTCTACTGGCAAGCGATTCTGTGAACACGACCTCCCCACGGATGTCAGAAGGCGGCCTTGGAACCCCGCTGCGCGCGTCGCTTACATGATGAACAATGAGTGCGGCAATCATTTCTGACCCGCTAGGCTAGTCAGACAATGTTGGGTCATTGGGACTTACTAGATATGCCTATAAGTTGGGGGCGGACGCCCGGAAGGCCTCTGGAAAGCGGGAAGCATTAGCAGTGACAACGTTCGTCAAATTGTACCATTACTCACGACCCATCTTCGTTACATCTTCTACGACAGGCGGACGCTCCATGAGCACCAGGCTAGTTAGCTAGGGCGAATTCAAATTCTCAAATGTCCAGCGCGCCATTGCTCACGAAATGAGAACCACCTGCACATCGATATCCATCAGCCTGCTTGATCCATCGAAAGCCTGCCACACAGACGCCCATTTGTCGCAGCTTTGTCTGCACTCGCACCTCCTCCTTCCTCTTTCTCTCAGCTTTCTCCCGAATCTCCCGGGCCCTATTTTCCGCATCCTCCTGCGCTCGGAGCACAGCCAGGTGTTTCAACCTCATCTCTTCGTGCCTGCGTTTGAGCTCATTCGATTCTTGCTCTTGGACTGCTTGTTTCGCAAGAGTGTCAAGTTCTTTGGCCGATGTTTCCGCCGCCGCAGTCGCGCACTCCCGTTTCTGCTCGGCAAGAAGTTCACTTGACTTGAGGCGGGTTTGGAATTCTTCTTGCGCTGCTTTGTCACGCTGGAGCTGGTTCCAGACTGTGTCTGAAACTCCATCATCGCGGGATTCGAGAGGCGGGGAGTTGCAGGCGGGTTCCGCTGGCTGGGTTTCTATTTCATTCACCATCGGAGTGGCAGTAGCAATGACGTCTGCTGGGGGAGGTGGCGCCGTCGATTGGTCAAGATTGAATGCCATGGGATACTTCTGTAGCCCGTCAATTGGCTCGGGCCCACTGGGTATGCCACGGGCTCTCCGTTCCTTCATGAAGCTGTTGAGGTGGTCAATCAACTGTGCAGTTGACACACTCAGAGTATCTGATGTGTCTTCCAAATAGGTCGCTCTTGTGATTGATTTCGCCAGTGTCTCAACGTCACGACCATTACCCCAAAAAGGCAGATCTGAGAGTGCTCGAAAAATTTCAGTAACCTTGTTAGACTCCGAGGGGTTGCCATTCTGGTCAATTGAGATTCCCGATTCCTTCAATTTCAGCTCAAGAAGCTTTAGACAATCTTCTGGACGCATATTTTTGAAAATCACCTCCTCGGAGAATCTGCTTGACAAGCCAGGATTGACACTGAGCAACTTGTTCATGTCGCCTTCGTAGCCAGCCAGGACAACAATCATCTTGCCAACAAACTGAGGTTTTGTTAGACTGTCAACAAGCGTGTTGATAGCCTCTGTTGCAAAGTGACCTTCTCCCAGACGGTACGCTTCGTCGATAAAAAGCACTTTCCCCAAAGCCTTTTCGAGGACCTCGACCGTTTTGAGCCCGGTCTGCCCTACGAAGCCTGCAATTAGATCAGTCGCAGAACGCTCTTCAACGTCTGTCGATGCCAAAAAGCCCATATCATAGAACACGTGGCCAATCTTGCGAGCGGTAGTAGTTTTACCGGTGCCTAGCAAGGACTCTCTGTCACTAACAATTCCGCGGTCAACTAGAATAAGATCCACTTACCAGGTGGGCCTTTGAAAATGAAGTTGAAGGGAATGTGCTTGAGAGGATCAATGCCTTTGGCTCTCATGCTCGTCACAGCGCGGACATAGCCTTCTAGCTTGTTGACGATGTCCTCACTACCAACGACATCGTCAAAGAGCTTCCTGCAGTTGACACTCGCATTTATATTGCGGTTAAAATTCGCATCGAAATCCTGAGGCTGAAAGACAATGTCGGCTGATCGTTCGGCCAATGGCTTTGCCGATTCTCGTAGCTGCCAGGAGCCCTTGGCGTGGCTGATCATGTTCTCCACTTCTCCAGCATTTCCAAAGTGCAGTCGACGACGAGCTCTGGCCAGCACTTCAATAGCTACATCTTTGGCCTCAGCTGTCGCATCGAGGCCCTGCTTCCGGAGTTTCAGCTCCAGAATCTCTCGTAGTTGTTCGTCATCGAAGTCTTCGAACAAGAAGGCATCGTCGAGAGGGAAGCGTCGAGATAATCCGGGATTTGTGTTTCGAAACATCTCTTCCATCTGATCAGTGTAACCCAGAAGGAGAACGCATCGGTCCTCTCCAGGTGTGCTTTGTACTTCTGCAACAATTGTATCGACAACAGCCGCTTTGTATGGATCTGATGCCTGCCCGACACCGCGAGAACAGCCCAACATGTATGCTTCATCAATAATGAGAACCTTTCCTTCTGTAGCCTTTAGAATAGCTTTCGTATTTTTCTCTGATTCTCCGAGAACGCTACCCACGAAGTCTGCTGGGTTCTTCACCACGACTATGATGCTATTAGTTCAATCGGTACTATCTTGAATTGCCTCAAGGTCTGTTGTAAAGAGAAAAGATGGAAAGATAGCCGCAAAAATAGTAGAAATCTACTGACCTTCGGCGCTTGAGAGAAGCCCAATGTCTGCTAGCACCTGACCATAGAGTTTGCCAACTGTTGTCTTACCTGTCCCAGGAGAGCCAAGGAAGAGGCGATTTAGGCTGACTTCGATCAACGGCTTCTCGTCTAGCTCCCTTTGATAATTGACTTGCAATCTGTCTAGAAGACTGCGGACAGCGTTTTTGACAGTGGTGAGCCCAATCATTCCCTGCAATTCTTTCCAAGAGTCGCTGGTGTTCACCGCCTTGGTCGGATCAGGACCAATCAGATCCTCCTTCGTGAAGAGAAAGTCATCAGGCTTAAGACCAGCGACACGCTCTTGCTGTAGCCGATCAGCTTGACGCTCCGAGATCCTGGAAAGCGCGTTCTCCAGGGCTCGTGCATTGCCGAAGCCTTCGCGTCCTCGTCCACGTCCAACACGTCGCGTGACAATGCGTGCATACAGACCCAGAGGGCCACCTTCCACCTTCATTTTGTGGTCGTACTTCGTTGTGATTTGCCGACAGAACATTCGTAGAAGCTCGTTGTCGGTGTAGTCGGCGAATTGCAGGCGATATGGCATTCGGCTATCAAAGCCTGGATTGTGCTCAAAGAACTTCTCCATAAGTTTATTGTATCCCGCCAGGACGAACACAATTTTGCCAACTTGGTTTTCGATCTCGGCGAGGAGAAAGTCCAGTACGGCTTTGCCTCCGTGGTTGTGGTCAAGTGCGAGTTGGTAAGCTTCGTCGAGGAAAAAGACTCCGCCATCGGCATTGAGGAGATTCTCGACATGCTTTTTGGCCGCATCGACACCCTCGCTAGCTAGTCGAGATCCTGTTATTTCGAAGAATTCTGATCCTGAGATAACCCCTACGGATGTTAAAAATTTTGCGTAAAGGCGAGCCACAGTTGTTTTCCCTATTTGCAAAGTCAAATCAGCACTGATCCACCTATGCTCGGAGAAGCTTGCCTGTTCCCGGATTACCGAGCAATGCTATCCCAAACCTCTCCTTATTGAAGGTTATATTTTGCCTCACTGCCGTATCGATCTTAGCCTTGATCCGTAAGAACTGGTCTTTGACCTCTTGCAACCCCGTCATCGCCATCAACGAGTCAATCGCGTCATTTGAGGCGTTCTCTTGTTCCTTCTGTCGCTCCCACTCCTTTTCAGCAGGCGACAGTACCTGTTTGTCTTGAAGGTAGGATTCAGGCGAACACTCTACCGGAGCTACAGAAGATGGAGAAGAGACGCTTGGTCTATGCCTCTGGGGCAACGAGCTTTTCGCGCGCGGTGGGGAGGTCTCCGCGTTTGCCGACGTCCTGGACAACTCGGGTCGTTGGGCGGCCTGGATCTTCGCGTTCTCCAGGTCATGTTGCTTTTGCTCGAGAGCCTTTTTCATGTCTTTCGACAGCTGGGCATCCATTGCTTGTTCCTTTAGTTGGCGTATCTCTTCGTCTAATTCAGCCATTTTAGCGGCATGGTCCTGTTTTTGCCGATCCAGCTTTTGTTGGCGCTCCAAGTCCTTCATTTGCTTCTTCTCATCGGCTTTCTTCTTCAATACGCAGGTTGTACACGCCGCCGGTTTGCCTGAGTGGCATTTCCAGGACAGCACATGCCCAACGGAGCATTTTGAATTCAGTACGTGTTGGCATTGCATCTTCGAGTGATCATACAACTGATGACAACGTTGCGGGCAGAGGTGAATGCGACACTGCAGGACAGCATCGCTGGATAAACAGCGCTTAGCGTCAATTCTGGCTAGATGTTGGGCAAGACTTACCAAGGCTCGCTGCAACCACCATCAGAACATTGATCAAAATCCTCTGGGGTCCGAAGAACGAGCTTTCGATCCGGGTGTCGCTCGCACTGAACTGGGAAGCCATCGTAGATATGAGACCCGGACCTGAGGAGGCTCATAAGCTTCTGCCATAACTCCTTACCCTTACGCGCCTCTAGAAAGGTTGTAGCATCGCCAATCAGTATCAGTGCATTTCGAGCCCGAGATAGAAGTACGTTGAGGCGCTCGGGCGACGACATAAATCCAATGTCACGCGAAACGTTGCTTCGAGTCAGGGATACCACAACAATGTCGCTCTCTTCACCCTGATAGTTGTCTGCATCTGTCAGTACCAGTCTTCACAGTTCGAGCTGACACGCCTTATGCGTTGTATGTATGAGGAGGGGCTTCAGGCGCGGAATAAAACCTACCAATAGTTGAAATTCGCAGCCGTCGCTTCTGGAGTTTCGCTGTTGCAGCTGGCATTAAGCCGGCGCGAACTAAGTCGTAAGAGTCCAGATCGTTCAAGACAGGATCATTCTCCCTTCCCAATACGTCCATTAGGAGACGCAGCTGAGCAAGATATGGTGTCAGAACAACTATCCGATCCGTTCCATAGCCTTGTTGTGCTAGATAGCGCACACACTTCAACGTCATTCTGGCTTCGAAAACGTTCTTCTTGGATGAAGTGGCGTTGAAATCTTTCCAATCCGGTACATCCCGAGCTTCCTCTTCTGGATGTTCATGGTTTACGAAGATCAGGTTTCCCTGGAACCCTCCTAACTTCGGGCGATTCTGCGTATCTGAAGCATCAGACAAGTCCGGATAGGTTAGGTGGCGGACCAGCGACGACAGCTCTGGTCGCATGCGGTGCTGTTCTAAAAGGATCTGATGAGGATAGCCTTTGAGGATGAGTCTTTCAAACAGAGATCGGTTCAAGTCGTAGCCATCGCGCTTCTCAACACTGAGGTCGTAATGCGCTTTCGGGCGAAGCTGCTTGTGATCGCCAATCAAAATCATCTGCTCGGTTTCGGGCCCAACTGCCGTTAAAATGTGGCTCTCCAAGATCTCGCCAGCCTCTTCAACAAGAAGTACGCCGGGTGAGGCCGACTGAATGCTTGAAACATATTTTGCTGCAGCTGTGGTGGTGCAAGCGATTATACGCTTCTGCTGGATCAAATGTCGATCTTTCTCGCTGAAAAGGGCATTGATGTCGATAAGTGCTTCGTTGAATTGCACTCCGCAGCGATGAAGCCTCGAGATTCTCTCCTTCATAATGTCTGTTTTCCATCTCCTTAGTGCTGCCTCCCTTTCCTGGTGCTCCATTTGCCAGACAGATGGGAGGTTGACGGTTGCCTCGTCCTGAAAGTTACCGGCATTAAAGCCGTGCGCCCAACGGTCGAGCAAATAGAACTCGTCCATCTGTTTACCCTTCCTTCCTACTCTCGTCATGCCGGCGGCCTCAACTGGAAGCAAAAATGCGTTGTAGAACATACTGTCCTCGCTCGAGAATTCGAGGTATTCAAGAAGGTCGCGCTTTGAGACGGCCCCCGCCATGTAGTCCGTGAAGGCGTCTTGCAGTTCGTTGGCGAGGTCACTTGCCTCGGCTTTCCGCTTGTTCACAATGTTCCAATCGTCTTTCCTCAGTTTAAAGTCACTTGATTGGCTTGAGAGAACCAAGGGCTGAGTCTTGAGACTTGACTTTGCAGCTGAGCCAAGGCGCACGATGCTCCTCGCCGGAATGCCGACACTCAGGATATCCTCCAAGAATTGGTCCAGGGCGTGGTTCGTGTAACATACAACCAGGATCTTTTTGGTCGAAAACATATAGATAGATTTTGTGATCAAAGCACCGATGAAGGACTTGCCAGTTCCTATAGACGTCAGCCCGCTGCCTCATGTTAAGCTTTGAAACATTTTACCTGGTGGGCCTTGAACTAAGCTAAGACGTTGAGAAACACCTGCAAGAAGGCAAGCTGCTTGCGACTTGTCAAGCTTCGTGGGCTTGGTTAACTCTAGCAGGCGCTGCAAGTCGTGTGTAGGATCGTTCTCAAGCTGCAGTAACAGTCTCTGAAATGATGGAGTCCCAGAGGTAGAGGCTGTCATCAGTGGCTTGCCTTTCTCCCAGTATAGTATTTCGTCCCTCAGCAAGAACTCCTTGGTAGCTTGTAGCTGCCGCAGTACCGGTTCGTAGGCGAATACTGCGGCATTGAGCTGAACAAGCTGGATTTGGCTTGCTAACTTCAAGCACAAAAGAGCTCTCTGAAAGCCAGGCTCTTTGCCGGAGAAGCTGACGCATAGTAGTGGTGGTGAGTGTGCCAGCAGGTCCTCTTTCCTGTTGATGGTGACCAGTGAAACGGGCTTACCATCAGCCACTATGCAGGCGAGAGACTCATGCTTGAGATAGTTGCGATTGTCAACGAAGAACTGTTTACGTTGAGCGGGGTTTCCTTTAGGGACCTGGGGAAGATCGGAAGGGCACTCTAGTCTCAAAGCCCAAGGGCGCCGATCGTCACATTCAACCCCATCTAATGAAAGGTTACTGATGATGAGTCCCCTGCGCCGTCCTTTCTTTGCACCAAGCGCAATTTGGAGCTCTTCACGTAGATCCCGAACCATGTCTTCGCGGTTAAGACGAAACTGGTTGTCGATATGCATCGCCAGCCTGGTCGACTCAGCACAGTCGTCAACATCCACCGCACGACGAAGAAATGGAGGTTCGGTAGATGCCAATTCGTCTGGCGTAGGCAAAATTGAGATATTCCTGATGTCTTCGAAGTCGTTATCGTGACGACCCCCAGGACCGTTCATCTCAAATTGACCAGGGCTTGTAGTCGTTTCGAGTATGTGCTTGATCCTCTGGCCAATTGCTCGTACTTCCGGTACGAGTGACTCGAGGAGCGGGCTCTGTACGGCGCTGTCTTTTGCAAGTTCGCGGTATGGCGAAGCTTTGTCCACAGGAAGCGATACAAGCTGCAGAAGTAGCCATGAGAAGCACTGCACACCTGCCTCTTCGAGGCGACCGGCTTTGTACGCACTAACCAAGGCATTCCAAAACACGGGAGGGTCGACGATGTGGAGAATTATCCGTTGCAAGAACTCACCTGCACATATTATCTTCAATTCTGGAGCTTGAAGATAGCGAATGATCGGAAATGCGTAAATCTTAAAAGCCGCCGGTGAGATATCCAAGTGCAGGGCACATTGTAAAGCAGACAGCCCTTTCGGGCTGCTAATCAGACTTTCAATGCAACGCACTGGTTCACTCTGGTCGCAAATAGCTTGAATGAATAGCCTCGACTGCTGTAAAGTGACGAGACTTTCTTCTCCGGCCACGATTTTTTTGAAGACAATTCGCAGCCTGCCGCTTCTCACATCACTCCGTCCACTGGAAGACATCTGGAGCTGGAATTTAAATACTCGTCTGTGATGGCAAGTGCGTGGGAAAGGATTCGTTGGTGTCAAAGCTAAGTGGAAAGTGATGTATTGGATTAGAGAACAAACAGGAAAAAGGTCTGTCAGGAAAAGTACCACGTCCACCGAAGGATGGAGGAGACAGCACCGTTCTCCGCTTGAACCTGGTTCGAAAAGCAACGAAAGCGAAAGATTAGCACCTGAAGGCCAGACATGTGGCACTCAACCATTTCGCGGCTACCCACATACATGCTCGCAAGGCTGTGAGACGAGTCAGATGCATCTCTCCAGCCTGACGTGTTCAAATCTTCGGTGTACTTCGCCTGGCACCTGATACGTCAACAACACATGGATACCTGCATTGGTCCAAAAGTGGCCGAGCAATCTCTTGAAAAGATCTCAGCCTGCTCCGGCTGGCTGGCAGTCGCTCATCTCATCTCATCCGTAGCTCTGCTTTGACTGACCTTGGAGATTACGCATTGCAACGCCTCTCAGCCGCCAGCATTTGAAGGAGAAATGGACGACTTCGTTAGGTCTAGAAATACTGGCTCGACTCGTGCTTCATCGTGGCGACGAGGAGGCCAAAGGACGAAATTCAGTGAGCGCGGAAAAAGGGAGCCCGGCCCGCCTACAAATAGCCAAGCGTCCAAATCACTGCCACCTAGCGTTGATCGTGCAGGTGCTCCGCTAGCATCGATCTATGTTCACAAGATAACGCTTAAGACACTCCCTGACGACGAGAAACTGGAAATCCGAGACTGCCAGTATGTGGCATCATACAACTGGCTGGATAAGAAGATCGCCACAATTTTGGTGCCGGGTACGACAATCTATTCCCTCTGCCCTGCAAACGCTAACCATCAAACTCATTCAAGGCTCGCCACCAGCTTACCTCCCGCCAAAGCACGTACCTACGCTGAAGCAAGACAGCGGCACGTACTTCAGAGACCCCAATGCGGCACGATACCCCCTATTCCCTCTCGAGCCGGCGATCCGCGCACTTTTAACTTCCAAGCCCGACTTCGACTGTTCCAACGTTGACATCGCCGGATGTGGGAGTACGCTTGGGTGCCTCGTCAGTGCTGCGCGTGGTGAAGAGAGGACGTTCCATTTTGGCATCGAGAGAATTGGTAACACAGTTTTCCTTGTTCGCCAAGGAGCCTCGCCGAAAGAGGTTATGGAGGGAGTTCGCGGATATGGGCATACGTTTCCAGAAGCTTACACCACCTGGGATGCCGACGTCAAGGGATCAGCTTCACATCAGCGCCTGACCCAGTACCGTTTCGGTAATCTTCACTGCCTGATCCGCTCGGAAAGCGATGGCTATTTTCCAGACTTGGTCGTTCGTAAGTGCAAAGCAGACGGTTCAGCAATCCCCAACGGCGACGACGCTTCTGGCTTGCAATCGGCTGCTGCGTCACTGTCTGTAAGTGAGAAGGTCATTGGAAAGCCTGACAAACTCGTCATTCAAATCGCAGGGCATGAGATTCCACAAGCCGCTATCTTCGACCTGAAGACTCGGTCCGCTCATAGAAACGTAGACATTGATGAGTTCCTTCCGCGACTGTGGGTCAATCAAATCCCGAATTTCATTATTGCACGCCATGACTCTGGGAAGTTCCAAGATATCCAGAGAAAGGACATTCGAGCCGCTGTCAAAGACTGGGAGCAGAAAAACGAAGGCATGCTTGGGCGTCTTCACACCGTGTTGTCTCAGCTCATTAAGATGACGGAGCAAGCGGATTGTTCTCGAATCCAAGTCACTCGTGAAATGCTGGGTCCGCTGCGTATCCGCAAAGCGACGCAAGATTGGAGCGCTCTACCGACCAAGCTGAAGATGAGGTGGGAAGGAAAAGCGCCGGCTGAGGAGACATTATCAGATTCTGATAGCGAAGGAGAGGGTCAGGATGATTATTTGAAGTTTTGATTAGGTACAGGTGGGACGCTCGCTAAAGTTAGAGCTTCGGAATAAGCAAAGTCTTTTCTCACAGCCGGTCTTCTTGCTCCATATGCTTTTGACCTACCCACTCCATTTCAAGAGTCGATCTGATGTCATGCAATTTTCTGATTATTATTCCGCAACCCCCACGTTCCTCTCAAAACAACTGATTGTCTCTGGACTGGTGGATGCGCAGCAACTTCCTCCTCCACTTGCAGGAGCGGGAGGCGCATATGGCAACGGCAGCGACACCTGCCGCACGCCGCGCAATCGAGATAGAGTGGCGTTATGCGACCGATCCGCATCTGCCGCCCCGTGCGGCTCCAGATTTTCAGTCCCGGGAGGACCCAGAAGAGCAGATATGGACGTTACAGCTTTGAGGATAATACCGGCAGAGTATTGACTTGCACTAGCACAGAGGCAGATAGGATAAGGACTTGCAGATGTCGGGGAGGAGAGGTGGTGTGATGTGAGAAACGTTGGCTACTATAGCTTATTCTGGAGGAGAAGGAGAAGGAGAAGGAGGTTTTGTTAAAGAGATAGATGATATATTTCAAGTTTGTGCTTGCGCGTTTGATAGAGGTCGATTAGGCGTAGTAGAGTGACTTCGCCGCGCTGGAGAGGACATCTTGGGGCGTTGAACCTTTTAATGTCACTCCTTTACATAAGTTTCCATTTCCATTATCTTCATTCTGACATCAACCCAGAGCTCTACTGCGGCAGGATTGAGAACAAAATCCAGCCACATAAACGACGAGAGACATTCTTCCACTTGTTGCCAAGTCAAGAGGCCAATGGATGACGAGACCTCGGCAAGCTGCTCCACAAACCAGGCCCTTTCTTCTTCCGCATAAACCACACCGTCGTCGACTTGGATACCACCCAGCATGAGTGCCCACAGCAGCATGCGCTTACACGTGTTGGGAAGTAGCCGCCATGGGCTCGCGTTGTTGCTCTGAAGGATCGCTTCTCTAAGCGCTCCTGCCAGAATGCCACCGGTTCCGCCCCGAGGGTTCATTGGGAAGAGGACTAGGTTACTGTAGATCCGCAGTGAGATGCGACCGATTTCGTAAATGTTTTCACCGAGCGCTTCTGAGCTTAAGGGCGTGTTATAGACCGTTTCGATCGTTGGTGAGAGACACAGCAAGAGATATTGTGCATCGTTACGGGCGTGTACAAGGCCGGCAAATGTCATTGCTGGGCCGACTCCTTGCAGATACCAGTCGAGCGCAGTGTTGACCACTGACATTGCTAAGATAGCCTGAAGAAACTCCGGTCTGCGATGTCGATTGACTGGCAGATCGTCCCATACTGTGATCGGAGGGACCAGGCCCTTTTCCTCAGCAACCACCTGAGACAAGTCTTGGAAACCCGCCAGGGTGGGCGGACACATTGAAAGAATAATGGGCTGGATGTTCGTCTGGGAACAAATAACCAGCTCGCACCTTGGCCGCGTTAGCGCTTTGCAAACCCCGAACCAAGTGAATGTATATGGAGGCGGGTTTAACTGACAAAGAAGCAACACTGGCAACGCCTGGCGATCCAATTTTCGAGAGTCCACCTTTCATAATGATCAGTCGGATCAAAGCTTCGGTATGGACACTGGGATATTGGTTGGCGCTGTAAACATGAATAAATTGTGCGGTCCTCAAAGGTGACTTGAACCGGGAGGATTTTGCGAGTTCGAGAGGTCCAAATTTGGCTCGGTCTCTGGACGTAGAGGCACTAGCAGTAAGCGCTATAAGAGCCGCCAACAAGACGTCAGATGGTGGACGATTCATCTCTTGGATTTCTTGGATTTCTTGACTGATGAGTTTGACCATGTTGACACGATAAGAAAGGCATAGCCGCTCGAACATCCTGGTTTTGGCGTTGCCCCCGCTTAGCAGCTCATAGTTTTCGGCAATGCCGACCATGTATGAGTAGTATGCAAGAGGAGAGGTCCGAACGTCCGCAAGGTAGCCCTCGTTGACTGGGTTGACGGCATTGGGCATTCTCCCTGGAGTTAAGCCAGGCCAGAAATGGTGAACGGCTCCATTTATGGTGTCAGCCTTCTCACGTCGATGTTCGCAGAGTGACGCTAGTGTCCAAACATACCATGATCAAGCACTTCATGTACCAAGCCAGGAACATCAGGGATAGCATAGTTCGCAAACGGATCTTTCCTTCCTTGCCCGAGGATATCAAGAGGTCCGTCTCGTGGCTTCCGCAACGGTACGACGGCGGGAGAAGTAGGCAACCAACGTCGCTCTTCTTGGGACGGTGGGCGCCGCGAACTTGGGCCGTCAGCGGCTCTCCAAGCCGAAAAACTGCGAATAATTTTCCGCCGTTCAGAGTCACTGAGGTTAGGCCTTTTCTGCCGTGCGAATCTTGCTGTATTAGAAGCTACAGCGGTGCGATATTCGTCACTGACCACATCCGCCGGCGTGGTGAGAGTGAGGAAGCTCTCCGGTGTTATGCGTGCCGGTGCCGCCATGTTTCAATGCTTTCTGACATGAGGAAGCCTACAGGCATAAGAGGTGGTCAATTAGAGTGTGCAGGAGCCTCCGAAAAAGTAGCTTCCTTGACGAGGTCCAAGTAGGACACAGATAAATGACGCGATCAACTCGGTTCATACTCAAGTTCAGACCATTTGGCCCATGGGATGCTTTTCGGTTGGGTGATCAACCGTAGAATGTTCTAGTGCGCCGGTCTGTCAAACAGTGACATTCACGAGCACACGCTCGCCGCTCATGTTCTGCACTCTCAATCAGTTGATATCGCTGACCAGCAATACACGTGCAGTGATATGGAATGTGCCCGTTTTTCGGGAATCCCAACTTCCCATGTCCTGGGGTGACTTGCGTAGACACGGCAGCAATCCTCCAATGGATTGATAATAATGCTTAGCGTGCCCCCGGTACCGCGCTTTAGTCGCCTCGCGAATACGAAGCCCGGGATGTGAAGATTTTGATATGTTTGTTCATCTTCGCAGAGCTGATAGCCGCGTTAACGACGTCGTCGGCGACAGAGGGCTTCGATTGAGGCTGCGTTGCTGGTTTTCTATTAGCCAACTGTTTTGTTGGCCTGCGCTGGTAAACCCTCATCGTCCTGGGTTGCGCGCGCAATTTTTTGAGGGGCAGATCGTAAGCTAGGCGGCATTGCAACAACTTCAAGCAAAAGAGTATGATTCTACAATCAATAAGAGTGGATATCTGCTATCTATATTTTCCGGTTGGTGGTTGTGGGCCGCGGCCTAATTTAGCTCTGCAACAGCCTTGTTGTTAGGCAAGTTCGATGCCCAAATTCCCCCGCACCTGTAGCAATACTTGAAGACAAATTAATTTGCGGTGAGTCGCCCTTCGTCATCTGCACCACTGGCCCAGCTACTTTGGCCTTTGGAGGAGCGCGGTTCCGTAGCTAAAACGGGCACGTT